>Ga0315541_1003890_pt1 | contig 11252 bp, 7 predicted proteins | sample SalMarSW160190MG_FD_203095 | JGI IMG/M metagenome (GOLD analysis project Ga0315541, IMG submission 203095) | Salt marsh sediment microbial communities from the Plum Island Ecosystem LTER, Massachusetts, United States - Salt Marsh Sediment SW1601-190 ...
CGTCAACTCTTCAGGGGTTACACTGACACCATGGCCTTCACCATCATAATAAGTGTTTGCTATAGCAAAATAGCCTTCTGGTTTTTCAAAACTCTGGTCTATCTGTGAGTTACCCCAATAAAGATTTTTGCAGGTTTCAAGTCCATATGGCTCTAAACAAAGCCCCCCGGCGAATAATTTTGTGACCTGTTCAATTCCACTTGGTGTTAATATGCTGCCACGCCAGGTAAATGTTAAAAGCTGGCCGACCTTTTCTTCCAGGCTCATACTCGCTAATTTTTTACTGACAAATGCATCTCTTTCTTTTGACATTTTTATCTCCTTGATTGTTTATGATTCCCACTTACCGCGATTATCAGGTCCTACCCAAAATCCTCGCTCATTCTTCCAGCCGTCTTCATCAATTTTCAAATCTTTTGTCTTCCACCCTGCTTCAATCCGTTTTGTTAAATCATCGAATCCTTTATTCCATGTAAGTCCGTCGGGAACTGTAACATTCATACTCCCGGCGGCATTTGCGTATCTTAAACAGGATTCGATAGTGTGACCCCAGACAAACGCAGAAAGAAAGCCCGCAATTGCCGAATCACCGGAACCAAGCGCTCCCACAAATTTTTCTTCCTTATAGACAGGGAACCAAAGTTCGCGATTAGCCCAGTTTTCAAGATTGGAACATCGAGCTTCCCCTGACTTCTCAAGCCGGTCCCGCCCGGCGGTCCGAACATATAATCCCCTGTGGCCGCATTTGACCATGGCTATTGCTGTACCCATCTCTATTAAATCATTTCCCAGGTTGGAAATCTCTTTCACGGTCATATGGTCGAGCACGCTCTCCTTGGCTCCGAGATTTGCCTTTTTTTCAAGAAATTTTTCCTTATAAAGAAAATAAAATATCTCTTCCGCACTTGGCACCATAATGTCTGACAGCGGAATCCAGTCTTTAAGAATTGCCAGCCAGTCGACCTGGCCGGCATAACTATTTACATCAGGAAGCGAAAGGTCAAGCGCAGTTGTAGTTCCTAATTCTTTGGTTTTTTTGAGGATTCTTGTTAATTCAGCGCCTGTGTTTTCATAAAGCTTTCTCATCCACGGCGGATAACCGAAAAGCATCAGCTTTGAACGTTGCACAAGGTCGAAATCCATATCATCATAGCCAAACGTATCATTTGCACCGCAATGATGAAGATAAAAACGGTCTATCCCGGGGATACAAATTGCGATGGTATATGATGTTGATTCACCTTCGACCATTTTAATCCCCTTAAAATGGCCTTCGTGCTCTTCGTACCAGTTGAGTATCTCTTTGCCGAAGTCGTCGTCACCTATCTTGCCTATCAATTCGGTTTTCACACCCAGCCTGCGGATAGATACACCCGCATTTGTAACAGGGCCTCCTCCCACAACAACACACTCACCCATATTAATCATTTTACCCGGCACAAGGACATCTGTGAGTTTGTCAACTTTCCCATCGATTGTGAAAGCAGGTATTAAGTCAAGGCAGGTATGACCTGCAGCTACGATTTCAATATCTTTCTTATTCTTCAATTTAAGCTCCTTGTAAAATAATTCTTATGAAGTAATTCTGTGAAATAATAACTTATAATATCCTGATGTCAAGTTAAAATTTCAAAAGGGAGATAAACTTGCATAAAAGGTCTTTTAGGTTTTGTTCTATTGATGACTCAGCGTTTTTATAAAGCGTTTTATCACGCGTATTGATATTCTTCTCGCATGTTATTTAATCTATGATTTTTACTTTTTGCTTTGAGCTATTTTAACGACGGCATCAAAGGCCGGCTTGGGTTTATATTGACGGTCGAACAACATAGGATAATCGGTCCTTCCTCTTATAGGCATGTAGCTTCGCCATGATTGACCGTCGTGGACGGCCCAGAAAGTTATGCGGCTGAACAGGTCGCGATATTTGCGAAAGAGCGAAAAAATTGTAGCATATCGATTTGCCAGGTCTTTTTGAACCATCTCCGGCAGGCCATCGGGATAAGGACTGAGTTTCTTCTGCGTTTCGGAATCAAGAGAGGAAAGGTCCACCAAATTCTCATAATCATCGGAAAAAGGATTTACGCATACGTCCAGTTCCGTAATCATTAACTTGATGCCCAGCTTGGAAAGAGCCCGGATGCAGGCCTCGATTTCATCGAGAGGGGGGAAGTCCAGGGCCCAGTGTCCCTGTATGCCGAGACCATCTATGCGTGCGTCTTTTGACTGCAAATCTTTAATCAACCGGATAACACCTTCGTATTGAGGCCGCTTCCACATATTATAGTCGTTGTAATAAAGTTGGGCGTCGGGGTCGGCCTGGCGTGCGTATTCAAAGGCCTTGAGTATATAATCTTCACCGATAATCTCGAACCATTTGCTTTTTCTAAATTGTCCATCTGGCATAATAGCTTCGTTGGCAACGTCCCAGCCGTGAATGCGTCCCTTGTAGCGACCCATAACCGTAAAAATGTGTTCCCTCATTCGCTCAAGCAGAGTCTCGCGGTCCACGGGATTACCGGATTCATCCTTAAATACCCAGTCCGGTGTCTGAGAATGCCAGACGAGGGTGTGGCCGACAATGAACAGATTGTTTTTCTCACCAAACTCTACAAACCGGTCGACCGCCTCGAATTCATACTTGTTCGGTTCCGGATGAATCTCTTCCCATTTCATAATGTTTTCCGCTGTGATGCTGTTAAAGTGTTTTTCCACAAGGGCGATGGCTTCCGGTTCTTTACCGGAAATCTGATTTAGATTGAGGGCTGCACCAATATAAAAATCTTCCTTAAACGCATCTTTTAACACCGGCGAGTTTTGTGTATTTTCACGTTTTTTCAATTAACTTGCCTCTTATTTTTGTGTTATCTTGTCCTGAGCCGACCGTCTATGGAAGTTTCTCATATCAACATTATTCTTTTGTTCTAAAAGGTGACGCCGGCAGGCCTTGCTTATTATATAAATTTGCGCCTTGCGGATTATCAGCCCACCCATAGCGTATAGCTTTGGGATTGGTTATATCAACGTTTGAGACGATGACTTTATCGCCTTCTATTTTCGCCTTTGCCCAGACAAATTTTTTGTCAGCGCCGGCAATGGCGAAATGCTTCAGCTCTGCATCTCCTTTTGCCACTAATCCGCTGCCTGTATTTGTGAATGTAAGAACGATTTTATTTCCTTCGATTTTCATTGCCTGATAAATCGGGCCCGAGTAAACAACTTCTTCTTCGCCGTAAGCCACCTTTTGAGCTGCGAGCGCAAGGCGTTTGCCTACATCTTCTTTATTTAACGGATGAATGTCGTTCCATTCACCTATATCGATGATAACGGCCATCGCGGTGTTGGGAACAGAAAGGGTTTTAAGCTGTGCTTCTCTCAGCTCGGCCCAGTTGCTTTCAGAGGGATGGTCTTTAACTTCCATAAAATTTGGCAGTTGCACATACAAAAAGGGGAAATCTCCCTGACCCCATTTTTGCCTCCAGTCGGTTATCAGTGCAGGCAACAGTCTTCGATATTCACGCGGTACTCCGGTGTTGGATTCACCCTGATACCAAATTACTCCTTTAATGGTGTAGTTTAAAAGTGGGGCTATCATTCCGTTAAATAATCCTGACGGCTGCCACTCAATAAAAGTTTTTCCCTGCAACGGGCCCATAGTAGCGCCTAATTTGTATTGCCATTGGCCCTTTAAGTCGATTGTCTGTCCTGCCGCTGAGAGGTGGTATGGCTTGTCCGGAACAAAACCGCCTCTGCCTGAGTTATTAATAACCCTGATTACAATAATATTGCGTCCCTCTTTTAGCAGGTTCGAAGGAATATCATATATTCTCGGAGGGTACTGGTACGAGATTGAGCCCACGGTTTTACCATTAACATAAGTTTTGTCGGCATCCACAATCCTGCCCAGCCAAAGCTTTGCGGGCTTGCCCGTCATAGAAGCCGGGACTTCAATTTCTTTTCTGAACCAGACAACGCCGTTCACAAGTCCCAACTGTTCATCCGCCCAGTATCCGGGCACATTCATAGTCGCCCATTCTGAGACATCATAATCTTTATGGAACCACGGCTTTTGCCCTTTTTCCAAACCTTTATCCTTTTGCTGCAGGGCACTATACCATTCATCGTTGGCAGTCTTATCTTTGTCGACGATTTTTTTGATGTAGTCACTGTCCTTGAATTTTTCCGCTGTTTTCAGATAACGAGGAAATGCCTTTAAGGCATCCTCGCTCAGCCAGGCCTGTGCGGGTGAGCCGCCTATACTTGCATTGATTAAACCGATTGGGACATGGTATTTTTCATATAGTTCTTTTGCAAAAAAATAGGCGGTAGCTGAAAAACGAAGAACGTTTTGAGGATTTGCAGATTCCCAGCGACCCGACTGCAGGTCTTCCTGCGGCATTTGAAAATCATATCTGAGCGGGACAGTAAACTGCCTTATAGCCGGATTTTCAGATTGAGCGATTTCTTCTGCATAGCGGTATTTTACCCTGTCCATAGGCAGGACCATATTCGATTGGCCCGAACATATCCATACATCACCTATCATGACATCTTTCAGGGTTATATGATTCTCAGCATTAATTTCCATAGTGTAGGGACCGCCCGCTTTCAATTCAGAGAGCATTACCGTCCATTTGCCGTTCGTATCGGCGGTGGAATTATATGTTTCGCCGTTAAAGTTAATTGTTACCTTTTCACCTGCTTCGGCCCAGCCCCATACTTTTGTACTGTCTCCTCTTTGCAGCACCATTCCATCGCTTACCAGCAGAGGAAGCCTGACCTTGCAAAAGGCCGTCTGTGAAACTAACAATACAAAACAGCATAATGTCAAACCAAGGATTTTTACATTAGACTTCATGAATAATATCCTTTCGGTTTTTATCGATTAAAATCCCGAATATTTCCGTCACCTGATTCGCATCAAAGGCCTTCTTCGGTAGACAAGTACTCAAACCAGGCAAAATCAGCCGGAGTAGTGCATTTCTTACCGTTACCGGTTGCGTACATGCCGAAACACACGCCGGTAAAACACATCCCATCCTCAAAACCTATCGCTTCAACGGATACATCCTTCGTCAGGGCCGTGCCTAATGACTCCTGGGCCCCTGTCGAGGACGTGCAGGAAAATTCGTATGACAATGGAGATGCCTTGACCGACAGTACTACAGGTCCAGGCTGGATATCCACGTATTTAATTGGTTCCACAGTTTTGCCTTTGAGTACTTTCCGCAAGAAGACCTGGCGTTTTCCCTGTCGCAGAGTTACGCCGATTTCATAATGGTGTTTATCATTTTGTCGAGCCACAAGACCGGCTTCTTCATTTTCGCTTTTTGGGTCAAATTCGAGCAGGGTGGAAGCTACACAGTTGAAATCAGTTTGGCGACGGGCGACAAAGGCCGGTGAATCCTTATCGTTAAGCGTCACGGCCGAGCCGTTAAGGCGTAAATAACCAGGCCGTTCTTTAAGCGAATAATCACCTTCATATGGATTCCTTAAGAAGTTCCATACAAGGGCCAGCTTATTGTCATTGAAATCATCTTTTGCCGGGGCTTCTTTCCAGCAGTGTTGAGGTAACTTTGGCGCCGGCATTGACATTTCTATCGTACCATTCCCATTGACCACCGGCCAGCCGTCTTCGCTCCAGCTGACCGGCGCCAGAAAAGTCTCTCGGCCGATATGGTGAAAATTACCACCCTGAGGCCTGATGCCCAAACAAATCATCCACCAGCCGTCAGGCGTTTTTACAATATCCGCGTGACCAAGTGCCCGAATAGGATGCCTGTGCCTGTTAGCGTGGGTCAGAATAGGATTATTCGGATTGGATTCGAACGGTCCCCACGGCGAATCGCTGTGGGCGACAGTTACCATGTGGCCATAGCTTGTCCCCCCCTCCGAAATCATCAGATAATATTTTTCGTTGATTTTATACAGGTGCGGTCCTTCCGGCCAGATGCCACCTGTGCCGCGCCATATTTCCTTCAACTTTCCTTCGAGTTTGCCGGTTTTGATATCGATAGTTGCTTGAGCGGTGCAGCCGTGGCGTCCACCTTGCTGCCTGTGGTAATAAACTGTTCCATCGTCATCGAAGAGAAGTGATGGGTCGATACCGCCACCATCTTTTATCCAAATCGGCTCGGACCACGGACCTGCCGGGTCGGTGGCGGTAACATAAAAATTCCCCCCGCCGTCCACAATGGTAGTAATCATGTAAAAAGTGCCTTTATGATAGCGAATTGTCGGGGCATAAATCCCGCCGGAAGCCCTCATCTTTTTAAGAGGAAGCTGGCTTTCACGCGTCAGACAGTATCCGATGAGCCGCCAATGCACGAGGTCTTTGCTGTGAGAGACGGGAACGCCCGGAAAATACTCGAAGGTACTGTGTACCATATAATAGTCTTCACCTGCTCGACAGATGCTGGGGTCCGGGTAAAAACCGGAAATAACCGGATTCTGAAAAGTTTCAGGCTGTTCTTGCGAACAACTAAATCCGGACAGTAGAGATAAGACAAGTAATATTGAAAACTTCATTCCGATTTCCTTTCTTACAAGGTGATTATACCTAATCGGGATTTTCCAAAGGAGCTGTCTTTACTTGTGATTATATTATTTGCCCGAGGCAGTTTTAACGACAGCATCAAAAGCCGGCTTTGGTCTGCATTGTCGGTCGAACAATAGGGGATAATCCGTGCGCCCCCTAATCGGCCATTTGTTACGCCAGGAGTATCCGTCATGGACACCCCAGAAAGTTACGCGGCTGAAAAGGTCCTGGTGCTTATGGAATAACGAGAATAACTCGGCGTAACGGTCGGCTAATTTTCGATGCATATAATCAGGCAGGCCTTTAGGATAGGGATTAAGCCTCTTTTGGGCGTTGAAGTTTTTTGAGATATCTGCGCCTCTGTATCCGAAGGCATCCGGGAGAACTGTCAATTCCAACTCCGTAACCATCAATTTTACGCCAAGCGGTGACAACTCTTCGACAGTGATTTCAAGCTCATCATTAGTAGGGAAATCGAGACTCCAGTGGCCCTGAATTCCAATCCCGTCAACACGAATACCTTTTTCCTGGAGGTCTTTTACAAGCCGAATCACACCACTGACATGGCCTCTCTCGTACATATTATAGTCGTTGTAATAGAGTTCGGCATTAGGGTCGGCTTCGCGGGCATATTCGAATGCCTTTTGAATGTAGTCTTCTCCGATAATATCCAGCCACTTTGTTCTCCGCAATTTTCCATCTGCGCTGACAGCTTCGTTAACAACGTCCCAGCCGTGAATCCGTCCCTTATAGCGACCGACAACCGTGAAAATGTGCTCCCGCATTCTCTCAAGCAAAGTCTCGCGGTCCACGGTATTGCCGGATTCGTCCTCGAATATCCAGTCCGGTGTCTGATGATGCCAGACGAGAGCATGTCCGACAATGAACATATTATTCTTTTCACCGAATTCCACAAACCTGTCTCCTGCTTCAAAATCATACCTGTCCGGCTCCGGATGTACCTTTACCCATTTCAATACATTCTCGGGGGTAATGCTGTTAAAGTGCTTTCGGACAATAGCAATTGAGTCGGCATCTGTACCATTTACCTGGTCGTAACCCAGGGCTGCACCTATGTAAAAGTCCTTCTCGAATGCCTGCTTCAGAGTAAGTGTTGAAGTGGATGTATATTTCTGGCTACAGCCGGCACCAATAAATAGGGTAGCGCCACAGATTATCAAAAACGATTTAGTATAGGCAACTTTACTCTGAATCTGCAAATTGAACTCCTTCAATAATTATTAAGTATATATTCATCCGAACTAATCGTATTTGAACTGTTTACGTCGCTCAGTAAGCTCATCCTGTATCTCATGTTCCATACTTTTATCTATTGCATAGAAGAAAAGAGCACCTACAGCGATGAAAAACGCGACAGCAGGAAAAATACTCATCATAAAGCGAATACCCATGAGCGTAGTAGCACTCTGAACAGCATCAGGAACATACTTATATAAGCTAAGAAGCCATCCGGCGATTGCTCCACCAAGACTGAGACCCAGCTTAAGACCGAACAAAATGCCAGCAAAGGTCATAGCTGTTGCTCTATGGCGGGTCTTCCATTCGGTAAAGTCAGCAACATCAGCAACCATAGCCCAGAGCAAAGGAACCGTAGGGCCATAAGAGAGTTGAATAAGAATGTTAAAGATAAATTGCCCCAAAATCGCTGTTGGCGATAAAAACACGAATGCGACAGTAAAACACGCCGATAAAAAGAGACATACTCGAAACACGTTCCTTTTTCCAAACCTAACAGCAAGAGGTTTGGCAAGGAGGATGCCAATTATCATGGCAGTAACCCCAGTGACACTGAAAAAGGTAAACCCTGTTTTTACAATATCTGCGTCCGGACCTCGAGCCAGTCCGAAATTCTGCAAAAAACTACGCAGACTTTCGTGATTTACAAAGTACTTAGTATAGAACAGCCCGATACTGCCCTTCATAGACCAAAAAATGAATATAAAAACGGTTACAACGAACATAATAAGCCAGGGACGGTTTTTAATAAGATCGGAGAGGTCCTGTTTTATTGAAGTCCTTTGACCGGGCTCGGGTTTTACTCTTTCTTTCGTGGTAAAAAATGTAGTTAACAAAAAGACCAAAGCAAGAGAGGAGAAGAATAACATAGTAAACATAAAGCCTTTAGCGTCATTGCCACCTCCGAATTTACCGACCAGAGGCAAAGTTAATCCCTGAATTAATAGCATTGCCCCCGTTGCGAACATAAATCGCCAGGAGGCCAGGCCTGTCCGCTCTTTAGAATCACCTGTTATAACACCCATCAACGCCGAATAAGGAACGTTATTGGCTGTATAAGACATCATCAGGAAATTGTAGGTTACATAAGCCCACGCTATTTTAGCGGCTGTACTGATATCCGGAGTTGTAAAAGCCAATACGCCAAAGATAGCCAGAGGGAAAGCCGTAAACAATATCCACGGACGAAATTTTCCCCAGCGGCTTTTAGTCCGGTCGGCAAGAGCAGCCATAATAGGGTCGTTTACTGCGTCCCATGCACGAGAAACGAGAAACATTGTTCCGACGACCGCGGCGGATATGCCAAATACATCGATATAGAAATACATCATAAAAACGATATACATCTGGAAATAGAAGTTGGCGGCACTATCGCCCAGACTGTACCCGATTTTCTCTTTGATTGACAGCTTTTGTGATTCAGAGGCCATATAATTACTCCTTAAATATAATTCAAATCCATAGTTAATATTAGAAGTTTGTTCGAACTTATACCAATATTCGTGTATGAATGCAACTGCTTATTTTAAGAATAATCGGTGCTGGATTTATTCACCGCATTTTTGGCCCTGCAGGTCTTTAATCAGTCGAATTACACCTATAAATTGACAACTTTTGGGTGCGGATTTAGCCCCTGATTATATGCAATGTGCTTCTTAACCAAAGTTATATAACATTCCGTTGTTGTGGATTACGATTGTTTACGCCGTTCGAGCAGTTCACCCTCGATTCTTTTCATCATTTTGTTGGATAACGGATAAAAGAACATAATAACTACACCAACAAAAGCGAAAATGGCAGGGAAAATACTCATCACTAAACGTATCCCCTGCAATGCCTCCGCGGACTGCTCCTGATTGGGCTGATAACCATAGGCGCCCAGAATCCATGCTAAAGCAGAAACACCCAATGCGATTCCAAGCTTCAGAGCAAACAGCGATGCGGACATGGTGAGCCCCGTAGCACGACGCCCTCTCTTCCATTCCGAAAAGTCGGCTGTATCTGTGTACATGGCCCACTGCAATACAGACACAGGGCCGACTGAAAATGATGTAATTATCTGGAGAATAAACATGAGAAAGATTTTGTCGGGCTTTAGGAAAAAGAATAACGCTGTAGATATACCGGCTATACCTAAAAAAGCAACATAAGTTATTGATTTGCCAAGTTTTTTACTGATAGCGCCTGTTAAAACAACACCAATAATCGTCGCAATAGTACCTGCTACCATAAATATAGAAACAATCGGAAAATTACCGAGCAAGGGCAATTCCCATTCCTTGATTTCTACGAAATACTTGAAGTAGTAAACGATGCTTCCGCCCCGGATAACAATGTAAATGAGTTGAAAAACCGTTGCAATGCCTATCAATACCCACGGCAAATTAGTAAACAAATCTTTAAGGTCCTGCTTCAACGGAGTTTTTTGTCCCTTAGGAGGTTGAACGCGCTCTTTGGTTGAAAAAAATGTAATAAACAGCAGGAAAATCGCTATCACGGAAAAAATGCCCATAGTCATTTGCCAGCCCAAAGGACTGTTTTCACTTCCTCCGATTTTAGTAACTAACCATATAAATGATAACTGAAGTATTGTCGTTGCAATAAAAGCTGCAATGAACCGGAACTGAGATAGAACGGTTCGCTCATCCGGATTAGGTGTCATAACACCCATGAGTGCCGAATAGGGCACGTTAACAATTGTATAGGCCATCATCAATAATGTATATGTAACGTAGGCATAAATAAGTCTGCCGTTGGCGCTGAGATTGGGTGTTGTAAACGTTAACACGCCGAGTATGCCGAACGGGATGGCAAACCAAAGCAAATACGGCCGAAATTTCCCCCATCTCGTGTTGGTTCGGTCTGAAATCAAACCCATCATCGGGTCATTAACGGCATCCCAGATTTTGGTTACCAAAAACATTGTACCTATGGCCGCAGGAGAAAGACCAAAAACGTCCGTATAAAAGATAGTGATAAATAAGATGAAGGTTTGAAAAAATATGTTTGATGCGGCATCACCCGTGCTGTAACCGATTTTTTCCTTTAATGAAAGCTTGTACGATTCAGAAACCATAGGTGACTCCTTTAATTTAAACTCACTATTAAAATACAAAAACTGCTCCAGTATGTACTAATAATCACGTGTAAAATCAACTATTTATTCGAAATAAATCGGCGGACCTTGATTCACTTGATGTCATATTTTTTCAGCTTTTACAACAAAACCTCCGTTTTTCTTAAGTTTTATTGCTAATGGTTTTTCAAGTTTGATCGTGATTGTTTTCATATCGAAAGAACGATTATCCATGCCGTCGGTTATTAGTATTGCCGTTCTGATATCTTTAAGAAAATCAAGTTCAAGATTGATACTTTTTTCAGTATCTTCGCCGTTAATTCCTGCAACGTACCACGTATTGTTGAATTTCCGGGCAATTACGACAAACTTTCCGGGAAA
>Ga0315541_1003891_pt1 | contig 11250 bp, 11 predicted proteins | sample SalMarSW160190MG_FD_203095 | JGI IMG/M metagenome (GOLD analysis project Ga0315541, IMG submission 203095) | Salt marsh sediment microbial communities from the Plum Island Ecosystem LTER, Massachusetts, United States - Salt Marsh Sediment SW1601-190 ...
TCTCTTCTAACGGCTTCCAGCTACCGCTTTTTGCGATCTCTTCACCTAGACCAAGACCGTTGGCAAGGGAATGACGGATATCCTCAACGATCGTTGGAACGTAGCGCAGCTTCACTTTTTCGTCCTTGGTGTTAAAGGTAAGCACCTTGGTAAAGGTACTGCCGAAGTCGACCGCGAGGACGCTTAGGTTATCTAGATTCTTAACACCCACTTTGCGTCGGAACGCCTGTACTTGAGCGTCATTAACCTGCTCCTCCACTTCGGTGATGGTCGATTCTTCATCGCCGAAGGAAACATCAGGATAGAAATACCACGGGTATTTTTCGCGGATGCGATCGACCCGCTCGAACTCGTCTTTCACGGGTTTTCCATCGAACGACTTGATCTTACACATCCCCTGGGTATTGTCGGTCTTACACCGTCCGCTCATCTCGTAGCGTTTGTCGATTACCGTCACCTGCGGGGCTTGAAACAGCCCGGTCTGCAGCGCGAGATCAAGGGTGTCAGGGCTGATCATCTCGCAGCCCCCTGTGGGGTAGTTCGCCTCATCAATTAGGTCAAGCAACATCGTCTCGTAGTTCGTCTCACGAGACTCTTCTTGTGAGACGGCGTACTCAGAGAAGTTCTCCAGGGTTACCTTGCCTTGATAGCCACCGAGGAGCGCCAGATGGAAGATGTTGTACATGGCGCCCTTTTTCAGTTCTTCCTTGCGCGCCATTACCTTGGGATCTTTCCAGATATCAGGCTGCGGTCCCCGCAGGAACTCCTCGAGCACCTGCTTTGTGATCTCACAGCTCTCTACGATATCCGCTGTCTTTGCCTCGTGGTGCGCCTCGGATATGCTCACAACATGGACTATCTCTGGCTCCATAAACATCTGCCAGTACGTGGTCAACGCCAGATGCCCCTGTGCCTTGTCGAGGTTTGGAGGGAAGCTCGATAGGCCACCTCGCGTCTCGCGAATGATGTTGTAATCAAAGTGTCGGGTAAGCGGCTCGATCAGCTCGTAGGCGGCGCGCATCTTTGCCAGGTCATAAAGGGGGTAAATCTCAGGCGGTAGGTCGAACATCAATTGCATGATGTAGTGCTTGATCCCCATCTTTTGGGCGACCACACCGCAGAGCACGTGATCCGTCACGTACATGTCATCGGTACAGTTCCTAAGCTGCCATTGGTGAGGATCGTTGATCTCAAGCGGCTTGCCGATCGATGCCCACCACCGCATGACGTTGAAGTGTTCCACGAAACCGTCCCAGATCGACAGCGGTCCTCGTCCATCTAGCTGGTTGTAATAAAAGATGGGAACCGCGGGAAAGGCCATGTTGAGCGTCTCCTCAAAGATCTTCGCTGCTTCGCCTAACTCGTCTGTCCCCGAGTAGATCCGCGAGAGCGGAAAGTTACCACGCTTGGTTGCTTCTTTAAGGGCTAAGAGATCCTCCTTACAGGTGATGGGAGCTCCGCCCTGCCCGCGAGGGTGCTCGTTTGGATCCTCATCCCCACGGACGAACTTAGCAAGAAAAGCCTGGGAGGGCTGATCAGGGGCCAACGATACGATCTCGAGGCACTCAGCGTCGCTCAGCTCCTCTACGCCCCTAATGGTCGGCTCGAGGGATTCAGCGGCAATCCCGATGTGTGCTCGGATGATGGGACGATCCTCCCGCTTGCGAACTTGCTTGATTCGCTCAAGCAGGTTATCTGACCAATCGAGTTTCTCGTGCTTTACCCCTGGTGTTCGCTTTGCAAACTGTTCCAGCTCTTCCATCGTGACATAGTCATCCACGATGATCTCGAAGAAGTCTTTGAACCCCTCCCTTCCTGCATATTCACTGGCAATCGCATCAAGGTCAAAGTGTCGGTCCTCGGCAGGAGAGAACCGATCGGGCTCCATCTTTTGCCCGGTCATTGCTCGCACGAGGTTGGCCGCGGGACGCGTCCCACCGAAGGCGTAGCGAATCCCGCTGGTCTTTGAGTGAAGACCGCGCTCCACGGCCTTCTCGATCAACTCAGAAACAATATCATCAACGTGCAGATCCCCCAAACGATAGGAGATGGCTACGATTTCAGGGTGTGACTCCTGAATCTTGTTGAGAAGCTCATCGATAGTGACCGCGGGCCCCAACTTGACGGCTACATAGCTTACCCCAAGGTCCTCTAACCACTCGGCGAACTTCTCCGTCCCCAGCGTGTGCACGCAGGGGTCCATCGATCCTGCCAAGACTCGCCGCTTCTTGTTAATTTGCTTGCTCAATTTGCGTCTCCTTCCACGATTTTAGTCTTATCTAATTAATCCCTCTAAAGAATCGATCGTGTACCGCTGTGGGGCGCGTGTTGTCATCACATCACGCCCAATAAGTTCTCCGTAGATGAGGTATTCCTTTCCGATCCACGCACTGGTGTTGGTGATCACCTCATCGATCATCGGAGTCTCAACCCCCACCACTAAGGCGATCCCTTTCGTTACCAGGAGGCCGAACGGAACATCTTCTGTGAGGTACCGCGTCGCTACATCCACCCGATAGCCGTCATTGACCTTCGTTACAGGAACCTTAAGCGTCTGATAGCCCTGATTGGTCTGAAACATCCTTGCTAAGTTCGCGGTACCTTTAATATCATCGCCATATGCCTCGAGGAGCCATTGAGATAGGTGAACAACGCTTGGCATCTTAAACCCGGGTCGCTTTTGTTCCACCGTATCTTTGATGGTAAGAACCTCATCGCTCATTCGGGACAGAACCTTCGCTGCTTTATCATCCACACTGGCATAGAACAACGGGACCTTATCTTCTGAAGGGAAGACCTCGGTACGACGATTACGAAAGACGCTGTACATGATTCCCGGATGGATCAACTGGCCGGTGTTTGCCAGGCTCAGCTCTAGCATCGATTGGTAGGGGATCACATCTATGCCCAATAGCGTGGAGAAAACCTCCGCCTTCTCCTCGATTTCTTTCCTTGGTAGGCAGGCAGCCCCCACCCTTTTCTTGGTTCCATGAATGATCACCGAGTGACCGAACTCTTTAATACGGCAGGCACAGGGGAGCGTCTGGAAACCGACTAGGACACAGCCATTTTGGCCGGCCTTGTCGAGAATGTCCCGTGCTTGGTATTCCAGACCGCTGCGGGCTGGCAAGGCAGCAATGGTGCTCTCTTTTGTCAGATAGGGAGCCAGTTGTGAGAGGATCGCCTCATGGGCAAACGCCGGTACGACCATGATGATGGTAGACGATCGTACGGCTTGTTTGGGGTCCGCTGTGACGTATATCCGGTTGGATGCCACGCTATGAACCTCTCCTGCAAGCTGCACCTCGAACTTGGAGTGAGAGGAGATAGCTTCCGCAAAACGGCTCCGCTCCTCCTCAAGGGGTAGATAGAGCCGGATATGCGTCGTCTCGTTTTGCAAGAGGAGGGTCCCAATCAGGGCGTGTGCGCCGTTTCCTCCTCCGCACACAGTGATCCAGCTCATGCTCCACTCCTTCTCAGGGCTTGTTGCATCCCGGACTCCCAGCCCAGATCGCTACTGAAACAGGATGCGCCCTCACGGGAGGACAGCCCGGCATTCTCTGGGAACGCTCTTCAATAACATCCGGCACAAATGGCAATTGCACAGTGCCTCGGGAGAACATATCCGTATCCGTGCGTGCAATCAGTGCCCCTTCCTTGCCGCGTAATGCCCTTTTGAATAGATACACCCACACCTCTTAGCCCGTTGGGGAAAAGTGTTCTTGCATCTCGCGAACCACAAGTCGGCTTACGCCTGGGACCTTTCCTACTTCTCGCTCTGAGAGAAGCTTGCTCCCTTTGCCGAACGCTTGTGAGTAAATACGCTCCGAAACCTACTGCACGATGAGCGCGCTCTTCTTCTAATGACAGCCTGACCATAGGTCCTCTCTTCGTTTTGGTATTACTGGTAATACCAAATTATAGCCTAACGGAAACCCCCTGTCAATAGCAGGGTGACAATGTCTTTTCCTCTCACCACTCTCACCAGCTTGCATCCCCGCGCCTCCCTGTAATCACGGGCATCGGTGAAGCAGTACCGCTTATGTATCCTGCTTGACTCCTCGTGCCAGAAAACAAAGGCTGCATCCTTCGAGAAGACAACCTCTCTGTACAAGCACTGTCGCGAACGCCTCACAGGCCGATACATGGCTGACTGATCGGTACGAATTGCCCAAACAAAGCTCAGCGCACATCGGGACTGCTTCCTGCCCATGTCGTAACATCACTTACTTCTATACATAATCAGGTCAACCCATACCTGAAAGAGAACGCGCAACGACAGCCGTTAACGACTTCTCACCGTTGCGCGTCTCATCCTCGCTATTTTAGCCGATCCTCCTTTTTAGCTCGATTTCACTCCTGGTGGTACGACTTTCGTCGTCTGCCGATTCGAGAAGCTATTCTATTCACCGTAGGGTACCGGTGGAGCAGTTTGGGCGCTTTCTGGTAGGACGACCTCTAGCTTGCCATCCTGCCACTGCAGAATGAGCATATTGTAGCCGGGTGCACCCCTTTCGTCGAAGCTCATATTCAGTGCGATCACGGTGTCGAACGAATGGCTAGCAATATAGTCTCGCAGCACGTTATTATCGAGGCTACCAGTCTCTTCAATGGCTTTCTCCAATATCTGTGCAGCGGAATAAGCTGCTGCAGCGTGATAATCAGGTACTCTACCGAACCTCTCTTTATATCTTTCCACCCAATCTTTGGAAAATGGGACCGACTCATGCCACCAGCCTGTACCGATGATACCATCGGCTAAGGGCCCCAGGGCTTCTCCAAATTCATGCGGCGAGACGCCCGCGGTTAGGGCGATATACTTCGGGTGATAATCGAGTTCTGCTACTGTCCTGGCAATCAAAACGGCATCTGGGAAATATGTCCCGCCAAAAAGTATACCGGCACCTGCTGCCTTAGCTTTAGATATTAAGGGAGATAGATCTGTCACATCCGGTGGATATTTCTCATCCACGACGATCCACATTCCTATTAGAGTTGCTAGAGCCCTCCATGAAGCAGCGTTAGCGATAGACGCGGACTTATCCCCGTAGATTATCGCCACCTTAGAGGGGATCTCGGCTGCAGGGAGAGTGCGGAAATACTCGAAGAGGCCGATGGCATGCTGCTCAGAGAACCCTGGCAGTGTTAAAAACATGTACTTGAAGCCTTCCTCAAATATCTTCGATGCAGTACCGCCGCCTTGGAGCATCACCATCTTGTACTTCTCGGCGACCCTCGCTACCGGATATACTATGGTGCTAGAGTAAGGCCCTAGGATCAAGTCTACCTTATCCACGGTAATAAGTCTTTCATATAAGCTTACAGCCTTCTCAGCGGAACTTTCATCATCATGCATGATCAACCTGAGAGGTCTTCCCAACAGTCCTCCCGCCGCGTTAACATCTTCTTCCCACATCCGGTACGCTTCAGCATAATACGAACCGGTATCGGCATACTTACCGCTCTGCTCTGTGGTACATCCAATCTTAATGGGCTCTTCCTGAGTGAGCACACCTCCTACCAAGCTACCGAGTAACACCACCGCAAGAACTAGTACCATTGTTAGTCTGACGATTAAGCGCATTTCATCCTCCTCCCTTAAGGAAGCACTCTAGTTCAAAGTTGACCAGACTCGAAAACATTGGTTTATTGACACTTTCACCTCCCTTCTCGTACTTTATCGCTATCATTAGATATCACCTCCCCAGATAGAGACTTCGTATTCTTTTATCATTTAAGAGTTCTTCACCCAGGCCTTGAAATTTGATGTTGCCTAAGTCTAGAACATATCCGCGATCAGCCAACTCTAATCCCTTGATAGCATTCTGTTCAACCATAAGGATGCCCACCTCTTCTTGGTTAAGCTCCTTTATCTTGTCAAAGAGCATGCTCATTACTTTAGGCGCTAAACCTAAGGATGGCTCATCGATCAAAATGTGTTCAGGATCTAACAATAAGGCTCTTCCCATGGAGAGCATCTGTTGTTCTCCTCCGCTTAAGATATAGGCCTTCTTCTCCTTATACTCCTGTAAGATGGAAAAGACTTCATACACCCTGTCAATCCTCCGCTCCAACTCCTCCTTGTCATCAAGGATGAATCCACCCATCCTTAGGTTTTCCCAGACAGTCATTCCCGGGAATATTCTTCGTCCTTGAGGAACATAAGCTATGCCGGTCTTCAATACTTTATGGGGCGGAGTATTGGTTATATCCTTCCCGTTGAGAGTTATCCCTCCCCTTCCAACGTTCACAAGCCCCATTATAGACTTGAGAATTGTGGATTTGCCCGATCCATTGGGACCTATCAAGCAAACTATCTCATCTGCTGAAACATCCAAAGAGACATCATGAAGAATATCGTAACCTCGTTGATATGCTGCTGTAACCCCCTTTAGCTTTAACATATCAGTTTCCTAAATATGCCTCCAGGACCTCTTCGTTGCCTTGAATCTCCTCTGGACTCCCTTCGGCAAGCTTCTGTCCATGGTGCAAAACAATTATCTTCTCACACAAATCCATGATCAGATTCATATTATGCTCGATTATCAAGAACACCTTGCCTTTCTCTTGTTCACGGCGGATCCAATCCTTCAAGTTATTCATTAGGGTTGGATTGATACCGGCCGATGGTTCATCCAGCAGGATCAACTCTGCATCGATCATAAAGGACATGGCAAACTCGAGCAGCTTCTGCTGACCGAAGGATAAGTTTCCGGCCTTTTCATCCTTGAGCCGTAGTAGCCCTAGATTCTTGAGCAATCTCGCTGCCCTTTCCTGACCTTCTGTGTCCAGAGCGCTTCTAAAGAGGGACGCGAGGCCATTCTCCCTGGTCGGGATCATCATGTTCTCTGAGACCGTCAATTGGGGGAAGACTCTAGTTATCTGAAAGGTTCTCATAACCCCTCTTTTAACCCTTTCATGGGGCCTAAGCCTGTCTATTCGCTCCCCTTTGTAACGGATCACGCCTTTGTCAAGCTTATAAAAACCGGTAATCAGATTGAATATAGTGGTCTTCCCTGAACCATTGGGACCGATAAGGCCGGTAATAGAATTATTAGTCACCTCAAAGCTGACCTGTTCCACTGCCTGTATGCCACCAAAGCTCTTTGAGACCCCAGCCAATCTTAAACCCATAGGATGTACTTCCCCCCTATCGTCCGCGCGCTCGATTCTGGTCTAGCACCTCTGGTATTAACAAATATCCAGCCATCAATAGAGTTAATCCAAAAAACTCCTTTCAATCCTACCTTCTTTACTCCCTATCCTCTCCTTGATCGATATCACTCCATTCGGTAGAAACATAGTTATGAGCACCAATATAATGCCGTAAAGCACCAACCGGTACTGGCCGCCAATTGTATAGCTGAGAATCTCTGACAAAATGACGAAGAAGGTGGCACCGATGATCGGCCCTCCTATGGTGCCTATTCCCCCAAAGATTGCCATCACTAGAATATTTGCACTATATAGAATGCTGAAGTTGGAGGCTGGGTTGATATAGCCAATGTAATAGGCATGGATACCTCCAACAATCCCTGGGAAAAAGGAACTGATTATGAAAGCGATAACTTTATACTTTGTGGTATCGATACCTGCTGCCTCTGCTTTGTCCTCATCCTCCCTAATAGCAAGTAGTCTGAAACCGAGATTGCTTTTTCTAATCTTATACATAATTAATATGGTTACAGCAGCTATCCCTGCTGTACCATAGTAGAAGGGAATCTTCTCAAATTCTGGTGACCAAAGGAGCATGGGTAGTAACATTCCTTCGGCTCCTCCTAGAGCATTAATGTTAGTTATGACAAACTTGCCGGTGACAGCTAAAGCTAGGGTGGCTATCGCGAAATATGATCCTCTTAGTCTCAGTGATATACCCCCAAATAGTAGGGCAAGCAGAGCTGCAACGGCTCCTCCTGTAAGAAACGTAATAGCAGGTGATATACCAAAGAGATTTATCAAGGCCCCAGTTGTATATCCGCCCATGCCAAAGAATAGGACATGACCGAAAGATATGTAGCCAGCAAAACCGCCCGGCAGATTCCAGGACTCTACCAGAACGATGTAGATAAAGATAAGAATCATTATATGCAGGTAGTACCCTTCATGGAATACCAGCGGAAACAGAGTTATAAAGACTAATAGAGCTATGGTAGCCAGCATCTTAGGCTCTAAAAGCTTAATGCTCCAGCTTCTCATATCCGCTCCTCTTTCGCACCCAGTAGACCGTGGGGTCTTACCATCAGCGTAATTAACAAGATAATAAAGGCTACAGCAGGTGCCCACTGAGTGCCGATAAAGAAGGATGTCAACGATTCTACTATTCCAATAATTATAGCGGCAAGAGCCGCCCCCTGAATGCTTCCCAAGCCACCTAAAACAACGACACTGAATACTACTCCCATCCATTGCCAGTGTAACGCGGGATAAAAAGAGTAAATGATCCCCATCAACGATCCGCCCACTCCAGCAAGGGCTGTGGAGATCCCAAACACGATCAGAAAGACCTTTCCGACGTTCACTCCCAGTACCTGGGCTGTCTCCCTATCCTGACTAGTAGCGCGTATCGCCCTGCCGGTCTCCGTATATCTTAAGAATAGGAAGAGCAGTACCATGGCTATTGCGGTGACTCCAAAGGCCATCAGACGAGGCAAGGAAATCCCAAGATTTCCAATGTTGATCGCCCTTCCCTGATAGATTGAATAGATCGCTTGATAATCGGTGGACCAAAGGATCCCCACCATATTTTCCACAATCAAGACGACGCCGAATAAGGCTAGGAGCGTCGCTATGGGAGGTCCCTTGCTCAAATGCGAGACTATAAGCTTGTAGATTAAGGCTCCAATTATGAATAGAGACGGTACTGTGATGAGGATAGACAGGAATGGATCAACGCCGACCGAACCGGCAAGCCAGAAGCTCAGATAGCACCCCACTATAATTAAAACCGTATGTGCAATCTGAGTCACCCTCGTCACACCAAAGATGAGGGAGAGGCCCGAGGCCATCACCGCGTAAACTCCTCCCATCAAGATCCCATAGACTATCAATTGTGCTATAATGTTCACGCTCTAGTTTTCCCGTTCCTTACCCAACGTCGATAGACCTTGCTTGACTAGCGCGGCTAGGATGGTCACAAGAGCAATATGGACCTTTGCCGGCAGACCATCCGCCCCCTCCTCCACGTAGCCACTGATCCCATCGATCAACCCAGCATCAGCACATCGATGAAGAATCCTTTGTTCAAGGATTTCATCGTGGAATACTGCCGGGTTGCCTAGTAATATTGCTAAGCAAGCAGCTATACCATATGCCCCCCAATTTGATACTGAAGCTGTGACCAGGTAATCCGTTTCAGTTACAGGAGCAATGATTTCCCCAAATGGCAATGCTTTGCGGATTCCCTCTTGTATTATTCCCATTCCAATCTCATTACCTCCGTCGCCAATCCCGATCGTCGTTATTCGCGATTTTTGGGCCTCATGCATTAGTAGGTCAATCTTAGCCATATATGCAGTCGTATCATCGCCTCGACTTGTATAGATAAGGCCTTTATTATCCATTCCCCCCTTCTCAATCGCTATAACCGCGGAAGGCTGGTATTGGCGGATTAGGTGCGTAGAAACTTTGGCTGCCTCATTCAAGTCAGCAGGGAAGCTGAGTACAGAAGCAGCATGTATCGGGGCCTCAGAGCTAGCAGCCTTGATAGCCTCCTCACGGGGCAATATCTTAAATCCAACTGCTTGAACAACAGCCTCCATAATGGTCACAAGGCTTTCCTCGATTAGAAAGAAAGGAACCACATTGAAAGCATGGTGAAGGGCTCGAGCTAAGACAACCGCACCTGGCGGTCCGTCAGTTTCCCCTATCTGTAGTGAAACATGAGGCCTATCCAGCCAACCAGTGGCAATAAACACTACATCTCCCACCTTAATCGAGTCGGCCAGAGCTTGAGCGGCTGCTAAAGTTAGTGGAATTGCGGTTTTTTCTCTCGCAAAACGATAAAGTTTGCTTATAACTCCTCGTGAGGTCACATCTGAAGTTATAAGCTGGTCAATAGTCTCTGCAATCTCGATCAGCGCCGCTTGCAGGTCTTCTGCTTTTGGGGCGACTACTGACCGTGCCTTCCCCGACCTAGCCCTCACAGATATCCCTTTACCTCCTCCACGGTGCTATCAAAGTGATTTTTCATCTCTTCAACCGCACGCTTCTTGTCTCTACTCTTGATTGAATTGAATATTCTGTGATGTTTCTGCCGATACTCTTTAATATGCTCATACTCAGAGAAGTGTTTTTGCAGTGCCTCCCTAAATAACTGTTGATTCATGATGTTGAGTAGGTACCTAATGACCTGTTCTATAAGGGAATTCTTCGTGGCTTGGGCGATCGCCAGGTGGAAATCCCGGTTGGCCTCAAAATAGCTGTCAAAGTCTCTTGCTGCTACAGCATCATCCATGCGTTCTAGGATGCTCTCGATTGCTACCAGATCCTCAGGGTTAGCTTCATCTATGGCAATCTCTACAGTGCTAACCTCAAATGCTCTCCGTGCTCTGTAGGCTTCAAATGGACTTGCGCTTCCTTCTAATACTGACAAAGCCTGCGATCCAATCAGAGCGATTTCCCCTGAACCTCGGACGTAAGTGCCGTCACCAGTCACACTTTCAACTATCCCGACTATTTGGAGGGCACTGAGAGCCTCACGCACTGGAACCCGGCTTACACCCATTTCGTCAGCAATTGTCCTTTCTGATGCTAACTTATCACCAACTTTATAACTGCCTGTGCGAATCGCCTCTAAAATTTGCTCTGCAACATAGGTGCTCTTCTTCTTGTCTCCCGAGATCTTTATTCTTTCAAACGGCATTTGCATTTGAACGCTCCTGTGCCTTAGGTCTTACCGATATAGCCGGTAATACCAATGCTATCTCAGTCTAGCAGAAAAACGTTTCCTTGTCAAGTGAACGAATTGCCTCACTAAAAACGATCCCAAACAGTATACTAGCTAAGCAGTACTAGACGTACGTAATCCGGCCAGGAGGAAGGTGTAGCAAACGAAAAAATGCAGTTGCTAACAGATACAATCACACTTCAGCTTGCATTCCTGCTAAGCAGGGAACGCCTAGGACGCCGCCGCCTAGCGCGGCGAACCGGGCTCTCCGAGATGACCGTGCGCCTTGAGATGGATCGGTTGCGGGAGGAAGGTTTCCTCGCCGTGGATAAGCAAGGGGCCGCCCTTACCGCCTTAGGGAAGGA
>Ga0315541_1003893_pt1 | contig 11245 bp, 15 predicted proteins | sample SalMarSW160190MG_FD_203095 | JGI IMG/M metagenome (GOLD analysis project Ga0315541, IMG submission 203095) | Salt marsh sediment microbial communities from the Plum Island Ecosystem LTER, Massachusetts, United States - Salt Marsh Sediment SW1601-190 ...
ATAGTTAATTACCATCTTCAATAAATTGAGGTAATTATGTTTGAGCATATTGGAATAACAATCAATGAGGAAAGCGATATACAGGCTTTCTACAAAGATTTACTGGGGCTGAAAGAAATAAACAAATTTGACCTTTATGAAGACTTATCTGAAAAGATATTTGGCATCAACAACACAGTTTCCGTTTCCCTTTTTTCCAATGATGACCTTCTTATAGAATTATTTCTAACAGACAAAAAGCAGAAGGCTGTTTACAATCACATTTGCATTTCTGTTAAAAACAGGGACAACATTATCAAAAAAGCAACATCCATGGGGTTTCCTGTCACAACAATTAAAAGGGAATCTAAAGATTACCTTTTATTCATAAAAGACAATTCCGGTAATATATTTGAGATAAAAAGTCAGTAAAATACCCACGGCTCAGCCCCTGAAATCGGCCAAAATAAAAAAACTGGCCTCATCATCAGTCCAGAGAGCCGTTTTAAACAAGAGCGGTATCCCAGTGTCATGCCGAAATTCATGGAAAAGGGTCAGATCCGCCCTTGCCTGATAAGGGTATCTCTTTACCTTGAAATAAAACCTTACTTCTTGATGCCATAGATGGCTCGGTTTGTAACGCGTTTAACTAATCGTGGAATTAAGATTCCTTCTACGTTAATGTGATCAAGCTCAGGAAGCATCTCACCATTGTAAAGAAATACTAATCCATCTAATAAAGGTGGGTTCAAATGGGGCTGCATAAAAGTTGCACCAATCATATAAAACGTAGTCCGTGCACCGGCAGAGCCTTGAAAAAAATACCGCATTGCATCCCTATCAGGATCAATCATATTTACCGTGGCAATGCGTAGGGAACGAGAAGAGCTAACTACCTGATTTACTCCTACGACCTCGAAACGGATTTTTGTTACCTTGTCTGTATATGTTTTTTGAAAATATGTCTTAGCCAGATGTTGACCAAGACTGTCTAATGCATCTTTAAGCGATGTATGGGGAGATAATCGAAATGGCTGAGGATTGCTTAAGAGATACTGCTGGTCAGGTGAAAAAGTATAAAGCTCCACCTCTCCAAGGATTTGAGATGGTTCTCGGGGAGCCTTCTCAGAGGTATCGAAACACCCAAAAGTCAACGATGTTGCCACCATTATCAGTAAAAAAAAGATTACACGTACCATATTTCCACCTCCTCAAAGTATGGAAAATAACTTTAGTCCAAAGGAAAAACAAATCTTTAGGTATGAAGTGTAGCGAAATATTGGCCAGACAAAAAAATCAATTACGCTTTCCCAAGCGCTTTTCTTAAAGCTGCCCGTGCAAGTAAACGCGTGGAATCCAATGTTGGCAATGGACAATCATTCGGGTCTACAATCAAGGGGATTTCTGTACATCCAAGAACAACTGCATTGCAACCGCGATTTTTGAGCACTTGAATGACGCTGTTTAAATAGAGTCGAGATTTTTCAGGAAACATACCATTTACAAGTTCCTTAAATATTATTGTGTCAATTTCCTCCCGATCTTGTTCCTCCGGTATCTCAGTGACAACACCGAGCTTCTTAAGGGCATCAGGGTACACGGGGCCGGTCATAAGATACTTTGTTCCTAATATTCCAAGATGTGTAAATCCCTTCTTTTTGGCCTGTTCTCCAACTGCTTCTGCAATATGCAGCCAGGGGATTGGTGATTTGGGTGTTACAAGATCAAAGGCCTGGTGAATGGTGTTATCAGGACAAATTGCAAAGTCAGCTCCTGCTTGTGCAACTTTCTGGGCCGAGGAAAGCATAAGTTGTGCAACCATATCCCAGTTTCCTGCACGTATATGCACCATATATTCAGAAAGCGGGTGAGTGTGCATGGTGATCTCTGGATGTCTATGTTCACCCATTTCAGCTGACGCCTCTGCACAAATAGTTCTATAACAAAGAGCTGCTCCCTCAGCGCTACACGCTACGATTCCGATATGTTTTGCCATTCCTCGTTTATCCTCGAATTTCTTAAAGCCTATTCGACACCGCTCAGGTAACACAAACAAAATGATTGGTTATCTTCGGCACAGCCTTACTAATGAAATCATCACATAGTTTGCAATATCGGGATGGTCATGAGGTCTTTTCTGAAGTGACTGGTGGAAGGACCAGGCCGAGAGCCTTGGAACGACAGATAAGACCTCATGACCATCATAGATCCTTCTTGGTTATATACAATGCAAACAATAAAATGCTCTGCTTAGTAAGTGTTTATAGTAATACTCCCTTTCATGAACTGAACAGCTCTGCCAGATATGATAACTCTATTACCGCCATCTTTACAAAATAACTCTCCACCCCGTTGTTTCAGAAAGATTGTTCTCTAGAGCAATTTGCTGTAGGAAAGAATCTTCTAACCATTCTTCAAGAGGACATACAGTAGCAGGATTACCCGAAAAAATTCGATTTGAAAATACATCAATTTGGTATATAGGAATATTCATTACTTACATAAATATCTAATTATTGAATGGAATTATAGTTAACTTCCGGCGAAAGCGGAATAGTACTTCGCATAAAAGTTCCACTTCCCCGGGCAATTTCCCGTCCATTGGAATCAACTACCTCAGACTCAGCCACAAAGACACGTTGTGAGCGGTGGACAACTCGACCAATCGATTTCATTTTTCCTTTTGAGATGGCTCGAGTGAGATATATGTTGAACGAAACAGTTAATACAAAGACATCATCCACCAATGAGCTTACAGCGAAAAAAGCGGCGTCATCGAGCGTCTTAAAATATACTGCACCATGCACAGCTCCCGCTGAATGGAAAAAATCACTTCGTACGGGAATAATCAGCTCTGCATGACCATCACCCACTTGTAATGTTGGTGCATAGTATTTATTACACGGTGCAGAAGCATACATGCGCTCTAATTTTCGGTAATGTTCCTCGTTAGACAATTCTTGTCTCTCGTTTCAGTAACCGGTTGGCCACCTAAAGCTGGAAATCAGCTGCCATTGTTTAAATGCGTCTCTTGGATTTTTTCCTGGTCATTCGATTGCCGTAAATCCTTATTAGCTAAATCATAAAAACGAAAGAATAGTATAGTAAAGCTTGACCACAAAATAATAATCAGTAATTCAGTAATTATGAATGTAAATAAATTCTCTAAAGAAAGCGTTACTATTGTGAGGTGGATGAGGAGCTGGAATCCTAATAGTATTACAGAAAGAAGCAGGGCGCTGGCAATGATCTGCCATGTAACATTCCTGCTCATTTTATTGCTGCGATATAATGCCTCTATAGGGCTAAGCCTATCAAGCACCACGTTGAATTCTGCTAATGATAGCCTTGCAAAAATAAACAGCCCGGGAATTATAAAGGCGAACAGACCAAGGATGATCATTAATGAGCTAATAATATTAACAAGTAGTAGATTTACCCAACAACCTAACCCGACCAATAGACATTCTTTTGTATTCCATTTCTCTCCTACAATTATCTTGGAAATAAGGTAGATCAGGCCTCCAGTGTAAATAGGTTGATAGAGGAAATGTACAATAATAGGAAGATGTTTAATCTCTACTGGAAAATTGTAATTAATTGCGTAGTAAGAAATAATATTTTCAATAATTATCACGGGAAATGTAGCATATAAAAGGAAAGTTACTATATCCCGCGCATATGCCCGAAAAAAGCTAAAGGTTTCGATTAAGGGTTTAATCACAAAATTATCCTTAAATTTATTAGTGAGAATATGATTCATCATACATAATCTTCGGTTTCGACGGTCTCCTATGATCAAAAAATTATTATCTACTGAACCAGAACTGTGTTTTTATCACGAACCATTTCACAGATTACTAACCAGAGAAAGCTATAAAATAGGTCTCATGTAAAATCACCAAATCAAGTTGTAGTTGCTTGTAGAATCGAAGTATTTAATATATACCATTTTCAGGCCTGTCAGTTGATCACCTAATATCTCTTTATGCCTATTTCTATGTTTAAAATTAATATTGTGTCCCAGGGATACAATACAGTAAATTGTCTCAGAACCAATGTCCCGTCTTGTAACCCCAAATTTATATTGAAGCTGAATGTGCCTCAAGAGTGCGTACCTCCTCAGCAAGCCGGCCCTCAAGTAAATCCTCAGTCACTTCAAGATCATACCGAGTTTGGAGGTTGAGCCAAAATTGAGCAGACATGCCAAAAAAACGTCCCAAACGCAAAGCTGTATCTGCAGTAATTGACCGTTTACCGTGGACAATTTCGTTGATGCGCCTGGGAGGCACACTTATATCCTTGGCCAGTCGGTACTGGCTAATTCTCATTGGCTCTAAGAATTCCTCCCTAAGAATTTCGCCTGGGTGGATGGGAGTAAGTTTCTTGTTTTTCATATGATCCTCTTAATGATAATCTGTAATTTCAACGTCATACGAATCGCCGGCTTTCCATTTAAAACATATCCGCCATTGGTCATTGATGCGTATACAATGTTGGCCTTTCCGGTCACCTTTCAATGCCTCCAATCGGTTACCCGGCGGTACTCGCAAATCATTTAATACTGTTGCAGCATCAAGAGTTATCAGCTTCTTGCGCGCGACATGCTGGATATTCTGGGACAATGTACCTGAAAATTGTCGATTTAATATTTTCTCGGTTTCTTTGTCCCGGAAGGATTTTATCATAAAATAATAATAACGAACTTCGGTAATAACGTCAAGCGTTATCTCGAGAGCATTAAAATTAGATTGTTTTCTTTAACTGTGTGGTTCAGGCTGCTCAGGGGCGGCGTGGCTTTTACGCCGACCCTTACAGCAGCAAGATATCATTGCCGTAAGCAAGTGTTTTCTTCGTTACCTGCTTTATACATATTTTGATGTTTTAAAAATTAGTATTGTGTCCCCGGAATCCAATACAGTAATTGTTTTAGAACCAATGTCCCGTCTGAAATTCTGATTCCGCTTGGGGGGGATAGCGTTTGTTTCTCGAGGGCATAACCCGCATAACCTGCTGGAATTGGGCACAGCGAAATTCCAGACGGGATTCATGCCGTGTGAATTACATGTCCTTTAATCCAATTTGTGAACGCTTCACGAGTGAGATTTCCTGCAGCAAGATCAAGGAATATTTGTGCTTGTCCATCCACAGGTGCCTCAATCTCATACCCGTTAAGAATCAGGAAAGTTTCCATGGCTGCATGACCAACTCTCTTATTGCCATCAGTAAAGGGATGATTCATGACGAGGGAAAAACAGAGGGCTGATGCTTTTGAAATAATGTCCGGGTAGAGATCGGTTTGGTCGAACGTAATCCGAGGCTGATTGATTGCAGATTCAAGTGCTTTAATATCTCGGATACCATATGAACCGCCTGAAGAAGAGATGATCATTTCATGAAGCTCAAGAACTTCCAGAAGAGAAAGATAGCGCATTACGCAAGACGATCATAAAGTTCTTTATTCTTAGACAATACTCGATGCATTGCTGCTTCGAAGTCTGGTTCCGGCTGGGCAATGAGATCTTCAATAGTTGCTGTAACAAACTGATCAGGCAACAGACCGAACTTACCTGCTTTTTGTCTAAGGAGTGTGGCTTTTGAGTCCTCGATTTCCACAGTGATTCTTGCCATAACAGATTCCTCCAATTATCACGGTATAGGCAATATAGCACAATATCATCTGGTCTTCAAATCTTTCCTTTTATAACGCAAAAATGTTAACCCCTAAAAGGCATATTATTTTACATACCTGCAATGCAATATTCTCAAAATTGATAAGAAAATGAAATAGTTATAAATTTCACATAAAAGGTCATAACTTAGCAAATATGGCCTTTTGTCCATTGCCGTAAGCAAGTGTTTCTTCGTTATCTGTTTTATACCTATTTCGATTTTTTAAAAATTAGTATCGTGTCCACGGAATCCAGTAAGTTGTTTCAGAACCAACGTATATATTAAGATATCAAAGGGTTACATCCCTAAGGATAGAATAGAAAAAAATTATTATCTATCTACCAAAAAAAGAAACCTCCTGTTAAGTAATAAGTGAATAGAGACAAAATGATAACTCAAACAGGAGGTCTCAAATGAACGAGGTAGATAGTATCAGATTAGAGCAATTTCGTCAATTAAAGAAAGACATGGTAAGGACGAGCCGCCAGCAAGGCCATTGGGCTTACTGTTCGCACTCCATCTGCTTGTTCGCCTCAATCGGTCAGGCGAGGGGGTTCCTCCACTTCAGTTTGGGGAAACGAGCGAAATCAGAATCGGTAGAGGCCAACTCGCAGCCATGTTCAATGGCAAGAGCTGCCATATGTGCGTCTGTCACCAGATTGGCGACAGCCTGACCATCCGTGAGCACCTGCTTGAAAACAGTCCAGTGTCGCTCGGTCGGAAGAACAACTCTCGTACAAGGCTGATCTAACCAGCTCTGTACACGGGCAAGTGCTTGTTCGAGAGAGAGGGGGTGCTCGAAGACCCTTGGATTAGTCCCTATCCGAATAAATGCGGACAGGACCGTCCAACACAAACAGACAACTCCAGTTCCGGATAGCTGGCTATCCCACCATGCACGCGCTTGCTGGTGACGGGACTGAAGATAGTCTTCTGCGTACAATAGAATATTGGCATCGACAAGAATCAACGGGAATCCTCGCCTTCAATCTGGGCCAACAGTTCTTGGATATTATCTAGATTGCGGCCTTGCCGGAGACCCATTTTATGAGGTTTCGTTTTGTAGCGATGCTGCTTCGCTGGTTGTTCCACCTTGTCCAGGCCAGCACGAAGAGCTTCGTTGACAATCGTCTTAAATGGCGTGCTCAATTTGGCCGCAACGGCCCGTGCCCGGTCCATCACATCATCATCTATTGATAGTGTCGTTCTCATATTGACATCATAGCATCTTTTGAAATGATGTCAAGACATCATTTCAGGTTTTAAGGCGAACATAGGTATTATAAGTCCTAAAAGGCGTATTATTTTACATACCTGCAATGCAATATTCTCAAAATCGATAAGGAAGTGAAATAGTTAAGAGGTTCATAAAAAAACATTGCCCTCAGCAAATATGACGTTTTGTCCATTGCCGTGAGCAAGTGTTTCTTCGTTAACCTCTTTATACCTATTTTGATGTTTTAAAAATCAGTATTGTGTCCCCGGGATCCAGTAAGTTGTTATAGAAACAACGTCCCGGTTTTTATGGATGTCCCCTTTTCCTTTAATTATTTCAATCTACCGGATATCGATAATCTGCCTATCATCAGCCTTTTCTTTGTAAATATCTGACCGTTCAACAATTAGCCACCCCTTAAGGAACTTTAGGGTAACGTACTTCTCTGTCTCCCAAGTCAAGGGAGGATGTCCCACCTCCTTTTTAGTTTCATCAAACTCTCTTTTGATCTCAGCCTTAATACGAATGCCATTAACGATGTCATCAATTAACAATGTTGGAAAAACTACGCCCCCCCAAGATTGCACCTCCCCCATAGGGATGGTCCATCTCTTTACCGACATGCCATTTATGAGCACAACTACTTCTCCAATAACGGAGTCAACCCTCGGCCCAGGAGTCCATTTATTCAGACTAAAACCGCCCCCTCGATGGGTCTCCACCAGATCATTGTACTCGTAGGCTTTGATGATAACCGTTGCTTTTCCTTCACCTGTTTTCAAAACTCTACTCATTGATGTATTTACAGGAATTCGAAGTTCCTGTTCGTTCAAAAGTTCCGGGCCGGACAATTTTATTCTTAGATCCGAACGGCCATTCCGGAAAGCAACATCCTGAATAAATGGTATATATCCGGGTCTTATAAGTTTTACTGTATGGATTCCCGCATCACTTGACGCTTGCACAGGCGTTCTTCCGTAAGGTTGGCCGTCAATCCATAACTCGGCACCTATCGGAATTGTCTCGATCATAACTGTGGCCTTCCCTAAAAAGTCGTTTTGGATATAAGTTGAAATCTTTTCGGCGAGAGAGATAGTAGAAATTGATAACGGATATGAAACATAATCACCGAAGCGAATTTTCTGGCTAAAAGGATATTTTTTTTGACTCGTCACAACATATTCGTTATTGAGAATCTTGATCGCGAGAAATACGCTTGGATAAATCTCTTGTTCCTCATTCAGCGGGTATGCGATTGACACCACAGCAGATCTTGACAAAATGGATATTACAAAGTGCTTCAGTACTGATTGTATATTTTCATTTACTGTCTCTGAAAAGTGAATGTCAAGCACTTGAACAGGGCGTCTTTCATTTTTTTGGTCGAATTTTTCCGCAACGTATCTTGCCAACTGAACCATAGCTGCCTGCGCCCTTGCTTGTAAATCAGCCGGAGAATCCGCGTGCCCTATATGCCCCCATGTCACGATTCCATCAGCACTTTTGACCAGATAGAGGGAAAAGTCTGCCTGTGTTCCCTGGCTCCCTGTTGCAAAAAGGACAAAGGCATCAACTTCTTCTGATACGCTTTCCTTCTTGCCAAAGCGTCCATAAAGATCGCTTGCCCCATCGCCAGAAATGATTCCTATATTGCTTTTACTCAGAATGCGTATAGTTTCCATTTCGATATGGTCTGCTAACTCCTTAAAGTGTGGGTCGTTTGAGTATATATAGAATGGAACTATAGCGACACGCGTACCCCCTTCAGCGAAGCACTCTTTGTTAGGTAGTATTGTACTAAGCAATAGAAACACTACTATGAGAATAACATGTTTTCCCATTTGGAGCACCTCTGGCAAACTATTTGGTCGAAACAATAAAAAATGTTAGAGCTTCTTAAGCATTACTTTTATTGTTACTCTTTCGAGAGTCGAGGTTGTATAGAGCCCGTCAACTAGCCCCTTCCCGCTCTTCTCCGAAATACCATTTGAGTGGTCATAAATGGTAAGGCGCAAGCCATACTCATCAATATCTATGTGAACGGGGGTCTCTTTTGTTATCCTTCTTCTGCCGTTCCTTAAAGGTGGTATAGTTGAGCGTCCTTGCTCCAAGTCATTAATAAACAACTTGACCCAAGAATAAGCCCCTTCACCTTCAAACAACGCCACCCGGCCACCCAATGCTTTTTTTGAAATGCCTCGCATTAATAATACTACTTTAACCTCTATGATTTCACCGGATGGTTTCCGTAAGGCAATTTTTTTTGTTGCCGGTCTGTCTGGCCATGCTGTTAGGGTTTCATCAAAAATGACCCCCCCGGCAAGACCCTTATCTCCATACTTTTTAAGTAGGTCCTGAGCAGCACGTGACGATGCAATACGAACATCCTCGGGACGTAACCCAAGAGGAGTGGGCACGCTTCCCGAATTTATGCGCCGGATAGGGTTCTCCATTGAGACACTGATTTGATATTCATTTCCTACCGGGTCAATACGGCCAGAAACAAAACCCTCTATGTTCTCACGACGGGAAATGTCTCGTTTATGTTCACTATCAGAATGAAAATAATCACCTATAGTCAAGCGTTTAATTACGTATTGAAAGCCGCGAATAGCACCAGATTCGCGTGTAATGACCGCATATCGACCGGTTTGAACAAGTGCAGTTACGAACATGACATAGATTGGAGTTTTTACCGCTTCTTCCCTGGAATCAAAGCCGGCAACATAAAGCCGCGTTAGGCGCTTGTGCTGTTCGGCAGACCCAAGGGTTCGTGCTAAATCTGTCGCGAGACGCTCTGTGGCATCAAGTATGCCTGCAGGGTTATTGACGGTTGTCTTGACGGCGTGGACGACATCTCCAGAACCTCTGTAGACCCATGCATCTAACTCCACTCTATCCGAAAATCCGGATGCATGCATACGTACCAAGCAATCAACATTAGCATAATGTGTAGACTGGCTAAACATGCTGCCAGCTCCTGCGTTTGAGTAAGCCTCGTGCGCCTTTTTGCTTGGTACAACTTTAAAGAGACCAGTGTTTGAGAGCGAAGATTCGAACTTTTCTATGAGAGGCTGTGCCGATGGTACATATTCATTTGCTCTTTCGTTCGTTCGCTCAACGTCCCATATTGCGATGGTTGGCGGGTCTGCCCAAACCACTGAGGGTATAAAAAGGAATAACACAAAAATGACAAAAAGAAACCTCGAAGAACCACGCATGGCTTACCTCCTAAGCAGGCTCATGGATTCGAATCTAATACTACCATTTCTTGGAAGTAGCTGATTCTTTTAACTGATCTTCCCTAACTATTCCCACTGTCTTCGCCTGAAACAACTGATAATTCAACTGCCCCCCAGTAGTATCAACATACCAAACATGACCAGTTGGGGAAATCACCATGACAGCGCTTGTTACGCTTACGCCATTGTATTCCCTAAGAATAGGAATTGCAGTATATGATCCCTGGATCGTTTGAGAAAGGGGAGTTAACCCTTTCTGGGCAAATCCTTCTGGAATGAAATTGGAAAGATAAAATCCGATTGCCAAGCCGAGAAGGCAGGACAAAACGGCCACCTTGTTTTTAAGGATTCTCTTGAGCATACTTCACCTCCATCCAATGACTCGTATAAACATCGCGAAATTGCGGAATTCGAATAGGGGACGCACAGCCTTTCACGCTTTATCCTTCAAGTTGTCACCATTTCTTGGATTTTGAAAATTCTTCCAACTGTCCTTCATCCAAAATTATTACTTTTGTTTCCTTGAGCTTATCAGGAATGTAACACTTCAAAACCCAGTAATGGCCCGATGGTGAAATGACGAATATGCCTTTGGTGTAATTTCCTACACCACTGTTGTAATGTGACGTGGCAAGAATAGGAACAGCAGTGTAAGTGCTCTGTGTCAAAGGAAAAGTATTTCCTATGGTCGCTGGAGTGGGTGCTTTAGATTTCTCATGACTTTCGGCTAAAGCGCTGGGAACAAAACTGGTTTGGATAATTGCAATTGCCAGACCGAGAAACAGGGAAAGAAAGAACATTTTTTTCGCAAGGATTCTCTTAATCATTTTATTCCTCCTCTATTCATTAAGACTAACCATTAATCTGAAATATAGTATATTCTTTCTGATCATGAAAAATACGATAAAATAGGACGAAAGCTATGTCAAGTAAAAGTAATATTCTTGATGACATGCGTGATGTGATGCGGCGACGACACTATTCGATTCGCACGGAGCAAAGCTACTGCTCATGGGTGAAACGCTTTGTCCTTCACTTCAACATGAAGTCACGCGATGATCTGAGTGAAGGAGATAAGAAGATCGAAACGTATCTGACGTTCCTGGCTCGCGATAGGGATGTAGCGCCATCGACA
>Ga0315541_1003894_pt1 | contig 11241 bp, 6 predicted proteins | sample SalMarSW160190MG_FD_203095 | JGI IMG/M metagenome (GOLD analysis project Ga0315541, IMG submission 203095) | Salt marsh sediment microbial communities from the Plum Island Ecosystem LTER, Massachusetts, United States - Salt Marsh Sediment SW1601-190 ...
CTCGACCCCGGGCAAAAAAAGGGCTGCGGCGGCCGTTTGTATGTTGCCGAGGGTCTGGCCGCCGCAGCACCAACTGCCGGATCCGTCCGTGCACTACCCGCCGCGCCGCCTGCGGAGGATCAACGCGCATCCTCCCAGCGCCAACAGGCCCATCGCGGCCAGCTCCGGCACCGGCGCGGCCGCGGGTGCCGCGCCGCCTGCCTGCTTGCCAGCGGCAGGCAGGTAGCTATCCGCCCAGAGCGTGTAGTCGCCGCCGTCGACGACGCCGTCGCCGTTGAAGTCGCCGCCCGGCTGGCCGACGCCCGTCTGCTGGTAGTTGTCCGCCCAGACCGTGTAGTCGCCCCCGTTGACCACGCCGTCCAGGTTCGCGTCGCAGGGGACAAACCGCTTGGGAGCGCCGCCGTTGAGGTAGTACAGGTCCAGCCCGTTCGGATCCAGGTACGAGCCCGGGCCGATCAGGAGATTCTCGACGTACACGGCCTCGGCGCCCTCCCAGTTGGGTTGGTTGTCGTATACGTCCACCAACTGGACGCGGCCGGGGGTCTCGTTCCCGAGCTGGAGGGTATCCAGGGTGAAATTGTCGAAGAACCCAGCCCACGAGGCGTTCCGGTCCTCGCCCGCGGCCTCGAAAGTGGCGCCGGCGCTCTGGCCGTCATCGAAGACAAGCGTCAGCACCTCCAGCCCGCTCAGCCTGCCGGACTCGGTGGCCTGATTGACGAAGCTGCCTCCGGGTAGTCGGATCTTCGACCCCGGCACGGCCAGGAAGGTGGTCCTGGCTCCGAAATGCAGCAGGCTGGACACGCCGATCTCGGCCCCGGAATCCAGTATGCACAAAGTGCCGCCGTCGATGAATCCAAATGCGAGGTTTTCGACGGTGAGCCGCCCACCAGAAATAAGGTACGTGCCCTCGGCGCCGGGAAACATTCCAATGAAAACAGCTCCCGCCTGGCAGTCGCCGCCGCTCTGGATGAAGGTCCCGGACCCGTTCCAGCCGATCAGCAGGCGCTCGGCCGAGACCTGCCCGGACCCGCTTAGTTCGTATCTGCCGCCTGCGTACTTACCGTAACCGAGGTACAGGTCGCCGCTGACGACATTGCTGCCGCCGGTCTGCACGAAGCGGCCCGTGCCGGACCAGCCGACGTATTCTGTCTGGGCCGAGAGTTCCCCGGTTCCGCTCAGCTCGTACGCACCGTTGCTGGGGCTGACCACGTCAAGGTTGCCGTGCCCCAGGTACAGAGCCCCGCGGATTGCGTTGCTGCCGGCGCTCTGGATGAAGAGGGCCTCCCCTTCGTTGAAGTGTCCCACGTACACGTTCTCAGCGGATACCTGGGCTGGCCCGGTCAGCTCATAGCGGGCGCTGGCGTCAGACTCAATGCCCAGGAGAATGTCGCCGGCAACGGTGTTGGTTCCGCCACTTTGGATGAAGCGCCCGGTGCCGTTGCTGCAGCCGATGTATTCGGCGCCGGCCGAAAGCTCGGCACTTCCCCTCAGCTCGTATACCGCGGTCCCGCCGGTTCGACCCCTCACGTGCAGCCGGCCCGTGACCGTGTTCGTGCCTCCGGCATGAGTGAAACGCGCGCTGCCCGGATCGCAGCAGGGCCACCCATGCCCTATGTATTCGTGCCGCGCTGAGAGTTGGCCCGTCCCGTCCAGGAGATACGTGGCGGTTTGAGGATGGCCCAAATATAGGTCGCCCACCGTGTTGCTGCCGCCCGTATGCGTGAAAGAGGCATTACCCGTTGTCCCGATGTACTCGAACCAGGCCGACAGCTCCGCGGTTCCGCTCAGCTCATACGTGCAGACATAGCCGGACTCTCCGCCAACGTAGAGCCCACGGACCGTGCTTGTCCCGCCGCTGTGGTAGTAATGACTCGCACCGGCGCCGCCGACGCCGATGGTGTCGGCTGTGTTTGTGCCGCCGCTCTGGAGGAAGTTTCCCGTGCCTTCGTAGCCGACGAATTCCCAATCGGCCGAAAGCTGCCCCGTCCCGCTTAGCTCGTACGTGCCTATGGCCTCCGGACCATAGCCCAGGTACAACCTGGCGGCGATCGTGTTGGTGCCCGCGTCGTGAAGGAACTTTCCGTTGCCATACGCGCCATACCAGTTGTGCCCGCCGATATACTCCTTCTCGGCCAGGAGCTGGCCCGTCCCGCTCAGGCGTACCGTGCTGGCCCACTCCGCAAACCGGCAGCCAACGCTGAGCTGCCAGACTTCGGCGACGCCTGCACTGATCGCCGCTATGCCGCCGTTTTGGACGAACGCTAGGTGAGCCGCGGTGGGCACCCCCTCTGTCCAGTTCTCCTGGACAAACCAGTCCCGGGGCTCCAGCATGTAGGCCTGCCAATCAGTCGATGGCTCCAACAGAGAAGGCGCCTGGCAAGGCCCCAGGCACAGCCACAAATACGTGCACAACACTGCCAGATCCATTTCCCCAACTCCTTTCTGCGACGCCCCTTGCTCGCCGGGGCGGGGCGCCCGCGCGGCTAAGTGCCGGCGCGCGCACGCACTCGGCATGCAGCTTGGGCGGTCGCTCAGAGCGGAGCAGAATCAGGCGGCAGGAGGGAACTCAAGTATGATGGCGTTTATTCTTCCGTCGCGCCCGATCTTCCCCGCCGGCCCGGCGGGCCCATCCGCGCCGCACGGATGGGTTCGGCGCCCGCGAAGGACACCGTCCGCCTTCCGACAGTCCTGTTTTCGCGGTACTGCTCTTGTGTCTATCTATGTATTATCCAGCATTCCGGATGAAAGTCAAGCCACGGGCGCACTATTTTCCCGCCGGGGAAACCGGCCGCGGCGCCTGCGGAGGATCAGCGCGCCTCCTCCCAGCGCCAGCAGGCCCATCGCGGCCGGAGCCGGCACGGCCGCGGCGCCTCCTCCCCCGGCGTAGTGATCCGCCCAGGCGGGCCAACCCTTCCCGCCGAACCGGCCGTGCGGGCGGCCCCCGCCGGGGACGCATGGCACCGGCACCGGCACGCCGCCGATGATGGTGGCGCCGGGATCGATCGCCGCGTCCAGGTAGTACAGGTTCAGCCCGTTGAGGTCCAGCAGCGAGCCGTCGCCGACGATGAGGCTCTCGACGTACACGGCCTCGACGCCGGCCCACTCGGGCTGATTGTCGAACAGGTCCACCAGTTGCACCTGGCCGACGTCGTCGCCGCCGATCCAGAGCCCGTCCAGGGCGAAGTTGGCAAGGAAGCCGGCGCAATCGTCGCCGCGGTCGGCGCCTGCGGCCTCCAGCGTGGCGGTGAGCTGGTCGCCTCCCTCGAAGATCAGCGTCAGGTTGCCCAGGCCGGCCAGCGCCGCCGGGTCGGTGCCCCAGATCTCCACCGTCGAACCGGCCGGCAGCCAGAGACCGGGCTCGGGCGCCGGTCCGGTGATGTGGACGCTCGAGCCGGGCGCGGCGACGAACTGGGACCCCGCCCCGAACGACAGCCGCTGCGAGATTCTGATGTCGGCATGGGCCCCGCGGATGCCCAGCGTCCCGGCCGTGGGCCAATCCCGCGAGCCGACGCTCAGAACCGGCGCCGCCAGGGAGCCGCCGAAGACGACGTAGCTGGCCTCGTCCCCGCGTATGGACAGGGTGTTTCCCACGTCGACGCGGCCGCCCGTCTGAACGAACCGGGCCTGGCCGATGTCGGTGGCGACGACCAGCGAGCCGGCCGAGAGGCTCCCGCCGCTGAGCCGGTACGTCGTCGACAAGGCCGGAGGGAAGATCGGAAGCGGATCGATGGACCGGGCGCTCGCAGCGCCCGCCCCGCCCGCCGCAAACAGCGGGCGGAGACGATCGTAGTTCAGGGCAACATGCACGGGGTAATACGCGCCCACGCGAAGGGTGTTGGCGACCGTGCTGGTGCCGCCGCTCTGAACGAACTCGGACGGGCACCCCGAAGGAAACTGCCCGCCCACCTCCACCTTGCGGGCCGAAAACGCGCCGCCGCGCAGCTCATATCTTCCGCGTACAATGGTCACGTCATCGGCGACGGCGACGGTGCCGCCGGTCTGCCGGAAGCGCCCGGGTGGGTAAGTGATGAGGGTCCCGTCGGGAAGCACTTGTCCCGCCAGCGCGCTGCCGACGGTGATGGAGCCGGCGGTGAGCTGCCCGCGATGGATTCCCGAGCGAGCGTTCATGACGGTCAGCTCGCCGGCGCCCAGGTCGACCGAGCCGCCGTGGACGGACAGCCCCTCGCGCAGGTCGATCCGGCCGCCGGCGGACGCGGCGATCCAGCCGTGGACCCGGACGTGATCGTCGATGACGCCCCAGCCGGTGAAGCCCTGCCGCCGCGAGATGTGCAGGTCCCTGCCGGCGAAGTGGACCAGGCCTTCGGTGCTGAAGTGGCCCAACTCGTCCGGGTCGAAACCTTCGGCGAAGATCACCAGCGAGTCCGGCCCGGCGGTGATGGAGGCGTTGGCGGCATTGAGCAGCTCGCCGCGGGAGAAGTTCAACAGGGCGCTGCCGGCGGCCAGGGTGACGGCGCCGCCGCCGAAGTCGAGATCGCCGTCGAGGTTCAGCCCGAAGGCGACCTCCAGGCTGCCGGCGAGGTACTCGTATGTGCCGCCCCGGCTGACGGAGAGATAGCCGACTTCGTTGGACCCGCCGGTTTGCCGCAGCAGGCCGGTGCGGCGTATCTCCTGTCGGCGCGCGCTCAGTTGGCCGGCGTTCAGCTCGTAGCGGCCTTCGGAGGGAGGCGGCGGCGGGATGTAGATGCTGGTAGCTGCCGGGCCGACGCGGGCGGCCGTCAGCAGGGAATCCGGAGCCCTGACAAGCGGCAAAACCAGCGGAGGCAGCTCCAGCGGGACAACGCCCCAGGTCCATCCCCATCCGCCGACCTGAAGCAGGTCTTCCACCGCGTGGACGCCGCCGTCCTGCACGAACCGGCCGCGACCGGCCCCGCCGACGAGACTGACCCTCGTCTCCAGCATCCCTCCCGTCAGTTCGTACACGCCCTCGGAGTCACCCGGATCGGACAAGGTTGGGTAAAATGGCAGATCGCCCACTTTCAGCCGGTCGACCTGGGCGGTTCCGCCGGTCTGGGTGAACAGCCCGCTGCCGAGGCCATGCCCCACAATGACCGAGGCGGCCGAAAGCTCCCCCCCGATGAGGGTGTAGGCCCCGTAGCCGGGGGGCTGACCGGCAAGCCCCTGGCCACCCAAGTTGATGTTCATTTCGGCCAGGACGGCCCCTCCGGATTGGACGACCGCGCCGGCATTGGAGGTGCCGATGTTGATCTGCCCGGCCAAGGCGCTGCCGTAGGCGATCTCGGCCGTGCCGCCGTTGTCGATGTAGGCGTAGCCCTTGTGGGCGGGCACGCCGACGGTCCAGTTGGCGGGGTCGGACCAGTCGCCCGGCTCGGACGGGTCGTGCTGCCAGTAGGTGGCGACGCCGGCAGTCCCCGCCCCGGACGCCACGCCCAGTGCGATGACCCCAAACGCGATGGCGAGTCTCATGCGCTCCATGGCATGCTCCTGTGTCCCCTGATGTCCGCCTGCTTTCTCCTTGGCGCCCACAGGCGCCCGATTGCCCGTACACCACTGAATATATACGCTCGTCTACATTCCGTCAAGGAAAATAGACGGGCATCCATAATTTTTTCATGAGGCACGATTCGGCCCCGTCAGGCCCGCTCGACCTCAGCCGGCCCGCCCGCGGCGGCGCAGCAGCACCAGGCCGCCCATTGCCAGCGGCCAGATCGCCGCCGGAGCCGGCACCGGCCTGGGCCGGAGAAGGCAGCCGCTGACGAGGAAGGAGGACTGGACATCCCCGAACTCCATCGCGATCAGATCCGGCCCGAGGGTACCGATATGTTCAAGCAGCACGATGTCAAATGCTCCGTTGATGACGCCAGCCGGGCCGAGAAAATCGCCCTGGAAACGCATCGACGGGCTATACACGTTAAGAGGGACGATCGGGGCGACGTCGTGCACGACGGCATCGTCCGTCGCCGTGGCGCTGCCCCCGGCCGGTTCCCGCAGCAGGTCACGAATGAGTCTGTCGATGAGTTCATCCTTGGCGATCGCAACGTCTGCCTCGAGGGCGAGAGAGCCCGGCCGCCGTCCGGGAGCATGGAGCAGGCCGATGATGCTCTCGACTTGGTCGACTCGGCGGTCCGGCGGCCCGCCCGGAGCGCTCAGACCGCTGGCGGCCAGCAGAGCCGGCCATCCGGGCGAACCGGGCGGCCGGGCCCTCTCGGCCGGCTGCGGACTCGACGACGGCGGCCACTGCTCCTGCGCCGCCCGGCCAAAGGGCGCGACCTCGGGCCAGTCAACCGCCAGCGGCGCCCCCAACCGGACGCCACGAGCACAGCCGCGAACGTCCACGTGGCCGTAAGCCGCGCCGGCATGCCAGGAAAGAGAATCGCCGGGGCGGGCCTCACCTGTCCGCTCACCCGGCAGCTTCACCCGCCCGCTGCCGGCTGCCACTGCCCGGGCCGAGCCGTGCCGGGGGGTGGTCTGGCCGTTGTCCGCTGCGGCCGCTTCGGGCGAACCGGCCGGCGAGGCGCGGCCAGCCACCTCCGGCCCGACGCCCGGCGCGGTCCGCAAGCCGGGAAACACCAGCGCCGCCACGACGATCAGCAGCGGCAGGGTTGCCCACGACAGCCTCCGCCGGCGAGGAAGCCGCGGGTCCATGATGCGGCGCATCCTCTCGCCCAGCGGGTGCAGGCGCTCGGCGAAGCCGGCCGCAGCCGCCAGCCGGGCGGACCGGCCCAGCCCGGAGGCCACCGTCAGCAGCGCCTCGCAGTACTCCGGCCCGCTGGTGAAGTCCCGCGAGAGCAGCAGGTCGTCGCAGCAGTCCTCGCGCGTCTTTCGCACGAGGCGGTTGACCATCCAGAGAAGGGGATTGAACCACCACGCCGCCACCAGGAAAACCTGCAAGCAGTTGACCCAGAGGTCGGCGCGGCGATGGTGTGCCAGCTCGTGTGCCAGGATGACTTTGACCTGGCGCGGGCGAAGATGGTGGAGGGCCGAAACGGGGAGCATCACCGTCGGCCGCAGCAAGCCGAAGGCCATCGGCGGCACCGGCTCGGGGCAGATCAGCAGCCGCACCGGCCGGCGCAGGCCCATTTGTCGGGAAAGCCGCGCCAGATGGTCGTGCAGAGGCCCGGCGGTCGCCTCTCGCGCCCGGCGCGAGAGTCTGCCCGCCCCGGTCAACTGGGCAATGACCCACGCCGCGACCGCCAGCGAGCCGGCCGCGTGCCCCAGCAGCAGCCAGGCCCGCCAGCTCATGGTCGCCGGCTGCCTCTCGGGCGGGGAAGCAGCCGCCGTCTCCGCCGCCATTCCGCCGGGCGAGAGGCCCGGGCCCGCCTCGCCGTCCTCGAGCACGATGGTCGGCCCGACCCGGCTGAAAAGCCCGCTCGGAAGAGCCAGCAGCGGCGGCATGGCGAACTTCACCAGGGCGATCAGCACCAGCCCGTACCGCAGCCGCGCCGGCCAGCGCCGCCCCAGCCAGGCGGCCGTCAGGATGACGCCCGCCACCAGCGACGACTGCCACGTGGCGTGCAGCAGGTACGTCCACCACGCCGCGCCGGCACCGTTCAGCGCCTCGATCAGGGCATTCATCACTTCTTCTCGCGCTGGGCCGCCTTGGTCTGGAGCTCATCCAGCAACCGCCGCAGCCTTTGCACCTCTTCCTGCGTCGGCGGCTTGGCGTCGAACAGGTTCGAGACCATGGCCACGCTGTTGCCGCCGAAGATCCGCCGCCGGAATCTGGCCAGGATGCTGCGATACGTCGGCCCGGGGCGCCGGGTCGGGCGGTAGACGAACGCCTTGCCCACCGGGCCCTTCCGGCGGCTGACCCAGCCTTTTTCCTGGAGCCGTTTCAGCAGGGACATGACCGAGCCGTGCGCCATCGCCCGGTAGCTGTGCATCGTCTCCCGAATCTGCCGGGCCGTGGCCTCACCCTGCCGCCACAGGCAAGCCAGCACCTCCAGCTCCGCGTCCGGCAGCGGTGCCGGCGAGGGACGAGCGGACTTCGATTTGCCAGGACGCTGCTCGGGCAAGACCAACTCCTTTCGCTTGGGACCGACAGGACCTCGTCAATCCCCTCACCGCCGGCGGGGCCCCATCCGCCATCCAATACATACCCCAGGAGGCCGGGCCGCGTCAAGGAAAAAATAGACCGGCGTCTAGAATTCTGGTCGGCGGCCCGCCCCGCCCGGCCGGCGGCGCCGGAGGGCACAGCCGGCCAGGACCAGCAGCAGTGCGCAGGACGGCTCCGGCACCCAACTGTTGGTGTCGGCCTTGCCGACCGACCGGGCGCAGACGAGGACCTCTCGAAGTCACGGAAAAGCGCGCTTGCCGACAGGGTCGCGGCGTGATAGGGTCCATTTGGCAGGTGCCCCATGCAGCCGATGGGTATACGGGACGGTCGTCACGCTCGGGACCTTCACCCACCAGGCCCTCAACACGGCGCAGAACAAGAGCAACTTACGACTGATCGACGGCGAGGAACTCGTCGCCCTGATCCTTCAGCACTACGAGCAGTTTGGTTCGAAGTACAAGGGCATGATGCCGCTGAAGCGGGTCTATGTCCCGGAACCACTTGAGGAAGCAGAATGATGAGCAGGAAGCCACCGAAGAAGCGAAGGCCAGACGCTGAGCCTGGGGCATGCGACGCTCAGGCGAAAATCGAACTCAAGGAGGGCTACCTCTACGACCCCGTAGCACAGAAGCAGCGAAAGGCCACTGACGAAGAGTTCGTCCGCCAGGAAATCATAAAGACTCTGGTGAGCGAGTACGGCTACCCGCTCGGGTCAATGGCGACTGAGTACCCGGTCAAACTGGGATCGAGCAGCAAGAAGGTCGACATTGCCATCTTCCCTGACGGTGTCGTACACCGACAGGAGACTGTAACACTCATCATCGAATGCAAGAAGCCGAAGGTGAAGATAACCGACCGCCAAGATGGTGTCGGCCAACTGATCTCGTACGTCTCAGCCTGCCCTGCATGCGATTTCGGCCTGTGGACGAATGGCGCAGGGTTTGAAAGGCAGGTCGTCCACCGCATCAGCCCAAAGCAAGTCAAGCGAGTGGACTACGATATCCCGCGTCACGGGGAAGCGAAGCCGCCCAACAAAGCCCCGAAACTGGACGATCTCACGCCGGCTACGACCGAGAGCCTCAAATGGCGTTTCCGCAAGTGCCACAACATCATCGCTCAGGCTGGCGACGACAAGATGACGGCCTTCTGGGAGTTCCTGAAAGTCATCCAGACGAAGATTGAAGACGAGAAGGAGGACAAGGAACGGGCCGGCTTCTTCGCTACGCCATCGGAGACTGAGACCCAGGACGGACAGGCCCGGGTACTCAACCGGATCACAAAGCTGTGTCGGCGTCTCGTCGTGCCAAAATACGGGCAGCTGGGCTTCCAGGGGGACAGAATCAACATCCGACCCGCGGTACTTGCCCGGATCGTGTCTGAGCTTCAAGACTACTCGCTTCTGACTACCGGCCCAACAGTGAAGGGCGCAGCCTATGAGGAGATCGTTGGCGCGAACTTACGTGGCGACAAAGGAGAGTTCTTCACTCCGCGCGTTGTCGTAGAAGCCGCTGTACAAATGATGCAGGTATCGCCGGACGATCTGTGCTGCGATCCTGCCTGCGGGTCAGGTGGATTCAGTGTCCTAATGCTCGTGGCCGGCATGCAGGCCATCAGCGCCCGATACTCCAAACGCCGCGGCAACTGGGCGGACACGATTCGCGACGAACAACGGAAGTTCGCCATGAACAACGCTATATCCAATGATATAAACCGCAATCTCGCCAATGCTGCACGGATGAACATGCTTATGAACAATGATGGGTCCGGCTATGTGTTTGACCAGGACATCCTTGAGCCGCCTCAGAACTGGACCTGCGACAATGCCGACCGCCTTAGGAAAAAGCTCAAACTGACGACCAAGGCCGTGGCGGGCCACACGTTCATGGTGGGTGACGTGACCGCCCTCTGTACGAATCCGCCCTTCGGTGACGACATCACCCGGACCGAGCGCCACGTCTTGGATCAGTTTGACCTTGCTCGGGACAAGTCTGCGCAGATCGTTGAGATCCTTTTCATCGAACGCTGCGTGCAGCTACTAACACCAAGCCAAGGCCGCGCCGCAATCATTGTGCCGCAGTCAATACTGAACAACCCGGGCCTCGACTACGTTCGCAGGTGGATATTCGCCCACACGCGCGTTCTTGCGGTCGTCGAGCTTCCTGTCGAGACATTCCTCCTCAGCGGTCGCGAGGGCACAGGGACCCTGACCGCAATCCTGATAGTCGAGCGTCGGCCCCTCAACGAGACACTTGCCATCCTTGGTCGGAAGCAGGCAGATCCATACCCCATATTCATGGCGATTGCTGATGCTGTTGGCTACAACCGTCGTGGGAGGACCCTCTGGCGGAAGGAGAACGATGGCACGGAAATCGTGCAGGACGTCCCAATCTGTGACCCCAACACCGGCAAGCTGTTGCGCACGTCGAAGGAACGCATCGTGGCAAATGATCTCCCTCATATCGTGGCCAACTATCTCAAGTTCCGTACCGACCTTGGCGCGGGGCGCGTTCACTTCGACAAGACTGAAGGAGTGTACCGTGTCGTCCAGTAGGTTATTCCCTCAGAGAGTCTCGATCGTATCGAGTCTTGAAGTGCCGAAACGCGACTTCCGTCTTGACCCGACACGGTACAACGAACGCAGCGAACGTATTATCCGACACCTCAAGAAGCAGGGCACAAAGACCGTCCGCATTGGCGACTGGGATGGAGTGTCACGGGTCTTCGTTGCGCCCCGCTTCAAACGCCCGTATGTAACGGATGAGAAGCAAGGAGTCCCGTTTCTCGGGAGTTCCTCGATGCTCGCACTGCGTCTGCCTCGGGACGCGCTCCTTGCCAAGACCTTCAAGAAGCTTCCGGCGCTAATCCTCCACGGTGGCGAGCTGCTTCTCACTTGTTCGGGTACGATCGGCGTGAGCGCTCTCTGTGGTGATTCGTATAGGGGGTACGCCGTCAGCCAGCATGCGGCTCGCCTATATGTCCGGAAGGGAGTCCGGGGCTACCTCCACGCCTTCCTATCATCCAAGGCTGGCCGTGAACTAGTGATCCAGCAGAACTACGGCAAAGTGATCAAGGAACTGACAGAGGACCAGATTCGCAGCGTTTCTGTGCCTCTGGTCGACGATGCGGCGTTGGCCGAGATCAACGGAATGATGCTCGACGCCGCAGAGAAGTACGATTCAGCGCGCGTATTGCTGCGAGAAACGGAG
>Ga0315541_1003901_pt1 | contig 11230 bp, 12 predicted proteins | sample SalMarSW160190MG_FD_203095 | JGI IMG/M metagenome (GOLD analysis project Ga0315541, IMG submission 203095) | Salt marsh sediment microbial communities from the Plum Island Ecosystem LTER, Massachusetts, United States - Salt Marsh Sediment SW1601-190 ...
GAGGGTAATTCACTTTCCCTCGTCCAGAATACTCTTCCCTCTTCTCTTAAAATTTCTATAAAATCTTTTAATTCATCCTTTGGCAAAAAATAAATATCCATCTCTTATATATTATCATTCTTCATGAATTTTTTATTACGGGTTAGTGCTTGTTTCTGTATATATAGAAAAAAAATATCTTGTCAAGGTTTTTTGGGGATTTTTCTGGGGATATCAATGCAAATAAATGCTAATCTTAAATGTAAAACAGGACAGAAGACAATAGTTAGGGTTTTGGATTTAGGGTTTAGGGAATGGGATAAGAATTATTTAAGTTAAAATCCTAATCCCCAAATCCTATCCCCTAAAATAGACCCTCAAACCCTTAAAATTATATCATTCAAAGGTATACAATATTGAAACACGGTGGCTTAAAGGTAGTTCAGGGTGAATATTGGTTGCATAATCTACAGAGATGGGTAATCTTGCAAGACCTACACCGGCTGTTAGCTGTGTATTGATAAATCCAAAACGAATACAAAGCCATCTATTTATCGCAACCTCTACACCTAGACGATGGTTAAACCCATAATCATCCTGCAAAAGGTCCAGTTCCATAAGCACATCAATTGATGCAACCTTCCTCTTCATCCCCAGCCCCAGAAGGTAAGAAGGAGCAATGTGCTCTGTCCTCCCCTCCCAGAAAATGGGAGATGTAGTGAAATCCTTTATTAAAGCTCCTATTGAATATGAACCCCTATTAAAGATAACGCCAACATCAGTTCCAGTCCCGTAGGCCGATTCATCACTGATTTTCTTGTAGATGAATTTAAGACTCACTCCAGCCGATAGACCTCCAAAGCACCTTGCATAAGAGCCAATTAAAGCTCCTTCAGAAGAGGAAAAGTAGGTAATCCTATCTTCATCCAGTCCTTCACCCTCATCCAGTTCTCCGTCACCATCCAGGTCTATTAGGGCATTTCTAGTGTCATGAATGTCGCCTACTGAATGGAGTACGAAATTAAAACCAAGGCCAAAATCCTCACCCTTCAGATTTATTCCTCCTGCTATAAGGTTGGCAAGGTCTCCGAAGAGTTTTGACCCAGTAAGATTACCACCTGGTGGTAATATAACTAAAGATGCAGGGTTCTGATATGGTGTGATGGGGTATACAAGGCCTGTAGAACCTCTCCCCCAACTTCCTGCATCTATACCGACATTTAGAAACTCTCCCTCAAAAAGGGCTATGAGAATTAAAAATATCATTAGTCTTCTTTCTCTTGACTTTCCTTTAGGATTTTCTCTGCGATATCCTCAGGTGCTCTTTCATAGAAGGCAAATCCCGAGGTATACGTCCCTGTCCCCTGCGTAATTGAGCGGAGTTGATTGGAATATTTAAACATCTCACGTTCTGGCACATAAGCATTTATTGCCTGGAATTTCCCCTCAGTTCCCACACCCAATATCCTACCCCTCCTCGAATTGAGGTCACCCATTACATCTCCTGTATATTCATCCGGTATTACTACCTTTATCTTAAGAATGGGCTCAAGCAGGTATGGGACTGACTTTTTAAGCGCATCCTTTAACGCAAGAGACCCTGCTCTCTGGAAGGCATTATCCGAGGAATCAACGGGATGGTGAGAACCATCATAAACTATTATTCTTAGATCTATTATAAGATAGCCGGCCAAAAATCCCTCACCTGCAGCATCCCTTACTCCTGTTTCAACTGATGGAATAAATTTAGAAGGAATATGCCCTCCTTTTACCGCACTCACAAATTCAACACCACCTCCTCTTTCAAGCGGTTCTACTCTAAGAAAAACCTCTCCGTACTGACCCCTACCACCTGTCTGTTTCTTAAATTTTGACCAGCCCTCTGCCTTCTTCTGGATAGTCTCCCTGTAATGTACTCTGGGTTTCTCTTCGATAACAACTGCTCCAAATTGTTCCTCTAATAATGTCTTCATATATTGCATATGTTGCTCTCCCATCGATTCTATTATGAGCTGCTTGGCCTCGGCATCAAAGTATGAATTGATGGTTGGATCTGTCTTCCGCAATTTCGAAAGCCCTTTAGAAACCTTATCTTCGTCCTTCTCATTCTCAACTTCAATTGCGATCTTCGCCACAGGATTCGGAAATTCGATCGGTGCGATTTTTAGAGGATGAGAAGGATCGGTAAGGGTATCTGAAGTGCTTGTATCCTTGAGTTTCACAAGAACCCCAATGGACCCAGGGCCTATTTCATTAACAGATTCTCTTTCATTCCCTACAAACTTAAAAATCTGGTTGACTTTTTCTGCTGAATCGGTTGTGTTATTCAAGAGTGATGTTCCCACCTTCAATTTTCCGCTCCATACCCTCACAAAATTCAACTCACCTACGTGAGGCTCATATTTAGTTCTGAATACATAAGCAACTGCGGGGTCATCAATACTCTTTACCCCTTCTGGGAGAGGAGCTTCATCTGGACTAGGGAAAATCTCTTTGAAATAGTTAAGAAGAGAGTCAACACCCATCAAGGATTCCGCGTCACCTGATATCACAGGATACACTCCACCCGACAGGAACCCTTTATGTAAACCCTTCTTAATGTCTTCTCCTGAAATTTCTTCTTCCTCTATGAATTTCTCCATAAGATCCATATCCACTTCGGCTAGAGATTCGATCAAATATCCACGATATTCATCAACTTTATCTACCAATGAGGGGGGAATATCTAGTTCCCTATCTTTCGAATATGCCTTTTGTTCCAAAAGGTCTATAACCCCTTTCATTTCTGACCCTTCTTTAATAGGTATAGTAAGTGGAAGGACTCCATCTCCTACCTCTTTTTTGATCGCTTCATATATCTTAAAGAAATCGGTGCCCTCTTTTCCTAACTTGTTCACAAAAAACAACCTTGGGATATTTCTGGCAGAAGCGATTTCAATAATATTCAGAGTGGTGAATTCTATCCCGGAAACACCGTCAACTACAATCACCACTGAATCTGCAACTCTTAGCGCTGATATCATATCTCCCTGGAAATCCAGATAACCGGGTGTATCAATTAGATCAATCTCAAGCCCATTGTACTCAAATGAAGCCGCCGACAAACTTACAGTAAATTTCCTTTCTTTCTCATATTTCGAATAGTCCATAATAGACGTTTCCTTTTCAGTTGACCCCAACCGACTCGTAACACCAGCTTTATATAATATTGCTTCTGCCAGTGAGGTCTTTCCGGCATTCGCATGTCCTGCTATACAAATATTCTTAGTTTTCATTTATGTTCCTCCCTTTCATCCTTTTTAAATGCCGGGGCGAAATCACTTTCATATATACTCCCACGCATGTTCTTTATAATCTCTTCTCCTTAATAACTCTTACTAATCCTGATTGCACTAAGCTATAAAGGATTTTTGCTACTTCAAAACTGTTCATCTCGAGCGCGTCAGCTATTTCCTTTACAGTCTTTTTACCGTCAATAAAAGAGAGTGCTTTCCATTCTGCGGGTTGAAGTTCAATATCTCCCATATCTGGCTCTCCCACGAAATCCACAACTACATTAATAGAAGGTATAACATCTTCCATTTTTTTCCATTCATCTATTTGTCTTGCTGCCTCAAGAATAACATTCTGCACTGGCAAGTCTATAGTGACTTTATCGGCCTCTTCATTGGGAATAAAATTAAATGTTCCGTCGTTCCAGGTGAGTAATACATTTATGGCATCAGTTCCTTCATAAACACCTACTTCAGCATGAAGGATATTACCACCCTTAAAATAAATTACACTGGCACCTTTATCACTTTTTATATGTAATGCTCCATCCTTCCCACCCAACTGGATGAACTGGAAGATATCATTTAATTCAAAATCCTTAAGGTCTCCACTCAATGCCATTATAACTTTTTAAAGACTCCCATCTCCCCGAACTTCTCTATCCTTTTATCAATCAGCTCCCAAGGAGGGATACCCTTTAATTCATTGTATGCCTTCATTATCGCTTCCCCCACTAATCTGCTCGCTTCCTTATGATCACTATGGGCTCCCCCACTGGGTTCGCTTATGATCCCATCAATGATATTTAATTTCTTTAAATCCAGTGGTGTCAATTTGAGTGCTTCTGCTGCTTCCTTTTTATATTTCTGATCCCTCCATAGAATTGAAGCACATCCTTCGGGAGATATTACTGAATAGATCGCAAATTTTAGCATATAAATTCTATCTCCAATAGCAATAGCAATAGCTCCCCCACTTCCACCCTCCCCCGTGATAATAACTATAATCGGAACTGGAATCATTGTAATCTCTTTCATATTCTCTGCAATTGCCATCGCCACCCCTCTTTCCTCTGCCCCAATACCCGGATACGCTCCTGAACTATCAATAAAGGTTACTATGGGAAGACCAAATTTACCGCCTAATTTCATCACTCGCAATGCTTTTCTATAACCCTCGGGATGGGGCATACCAAAATTCCTTTTTATCTTTTCGCTAACCTTCCTACCCCTTTGGTGTCCAACAACCACAAAGGATACACCCTTCAATCTACCTATGCCAGAGACAACTGCGGGATCATCTGCAAATTTCCTGTCACCATGTAATTCCACCCAATCCTTAAATAAATATTTTACAAAATCAAGCGTATATGGACGATTGGGATGCCGTGCAAGCTCAACCTTTTCCCAGGGTGTAAGGTTGGAAAATATTTCGTCTTTTACCTTAGAAAGCCTCTCTTCTAATTTCTGTATCTCTTTCCCCAATCCTCCACCCTTGTCCTCATTAAAGGATTTCAACTCATCAATCTTTTCCTGTAATTCAATAATTGGTTTCTCAAACTCAAGATATTTATTCATAGAGTCCAATTGTTGCTGTAAATATGTGAGAATCACCGTAACTATTATTGTTTGGTGAATATGAGTAATCAAGAGAAAATCTGTCCTTTGTAATTCCAAATCCTAAAGAATACTTCTCGAGAGGATTCTTGAACTTTTTACCAGCTCGAAACTTAAGGCATCCTATTTTGTATTCTCCGCCTAAGGAGTACTGGATTACTGTATTTAAAGGTTTATTCAAAGAGACACCACCCCTAAAGGATCCAATGTGTGCCTTCAAGCCCAAACGCCAAGTAGTTGGAAGACGGAATCGCCATTTTGAGTATTTGGGGCCTAAATGCAAGAAAGCAACATCCATTCTCAATGCTCTGTTTTCTTTAAGTAAAAACTGACGACTTATACCGAAGTCAAAGGAATATGTGGAATAACTCTCACTGAATATTCTTTCATGAAGATACCTTCCGGTGAGGCCAATCGAGAGTCTACCAAATCTTCTTGCATAGGTTAATCCTGCTATCAAATCCTCTGCCGAATAACTGCCAACTGGATTCCCAGGCACTAAATCATGAAGGTCTATTTCCCCTGAAAAGAAACCAAGAAGGGTTACTCCAACTTTTCCACCCCACATCGATCCACTGTATCCCAAAAAGTCAGTGTTCATATCACAGGCAAGTTTTCTGTGAGTAAACACAACCGAAGAATTCCATTTAGAACCTTCATCAAACCTTATTATCTCCGCAGGATTAAACAATAAGGCATGTGTTCCTTCATCCCAGTAATTGCCCGCCGTCCCACCCGCCATCGCATCCATATCTAACTGCAAAACTTCAAAGCCTGTAGGACCGTTCACCCTGTTAATTCCACTCCATAGATCTGTGATATCATCTATAAGATCTGAAAATGAAAAAGAAAGAATCAGGAATAATATCATTCAACCCCCACGAGTTCAAAGCCTTTATCGAAAGCCGCTAAGTTTTTATCAACAAATTCCTTTTTAATCGTATCCTTTATCGCATTTCTTACAGATTTAGGACTTAAAAAGGGATCAAGAGCGCTAAGGGCTCCTAGTGATACAACATTCACAGCAATTAGTGAACCTGCAGTATCAAGAGCGATCCGAGTAAGGGGATATAGTATTAACCTATTATCATCCCTCTTGTATTTCTTCACATAGAATTCATCAGCCAAGATCGTTCCGCTATCCTTTACGGAATCGCTATATTCATCGTAAGCCCTCTGGGAAAGAGCGAGAAGCAAATCCGGATTCTCTACCTTAACATAGTATATCTCTTCATCAGATACGACAAGTTCAGACTCACTTAAGCCTCCTCGTGCTGCAGCTCCATAGAGATGGGTCTCAACGATATTCTTCTCATCATAGATTCCAAAAGCTCTCGATAGTATTGAACCAGCGAGTCTAATACCCTGACCTCCCTGTCCAACCAGCTGTATCTCACGTCTCATCCTGTCTCCTTACTTTCTTCAACACCTTCTATGGTAGATTCACCAACAGCTGAACTTTTTACCCTTTCGTTTAATTCGCGATATAGGTCTATAAGATTTGGTTTATCAACATCTCTGAATATCCCGGTTATCCATTTACCTTTTAATTCTTTCTCACTCATCTTCTCGGCTTTTTTCATGGGAACGGTAATATCTCTAATATACCTCAAATTCATCATTGGATTTTCAGTCAACTCGTTGCGCCTCCCAAATGTAACGGGGCAAACTGTTATAACGTCTATTACTGAGAAACCTTTATGCTTTATTCCATCGGCTATTATCCTGTCAAGTTTTGGGATTTCATAAATAGAACTCCTTGCAACATAGGTCGCCCCGGCTCCTAAGGCGAGTTCTACTATATCAAATGGCTCTTCCATTTGTCCATAAGGAGCAGTACTGGCATAAGCGCCATACGGAGTTGTGGGCGAGACCTGTCCACCTGTCATTCCGTATATACCATTATTAAAGATAATTGCAGTAATATCTATGTTCCTTCGCGCTGTATGGATGAAATGATTCCCACCAATAGCAGCGCAATCACCATCTCCCATCACGGCTATAACATTAAACTCCGGTTTCATAAGCTTTATACCCGTAGCGAAAGGAAGCGCTCTGCCATGGGTCGTATGGAGTGAGTGAACATCCACATATCCAGGCGTCCTCCCTGAACAACCAATACCTGATATTAGTGCTATCTTATCCCTTTCTAAGTTGAGAAAATCGAGGGCACGCAATAGGGATGACAGTATGAGGCCGTGCCCGCATCCGGGGCACCATAGGGTTGGTAGCTTTTCAAGTCTTAAATATTTCTTTGCTACTTCAGTTTTCATTGGATCTTTTCCTTTATAAATGATTTTATTTCCCTTGGTGGGATGAGACGTCCGTCTGCTCTGCCAAACCAATCTACATCGGTATATCTTTTAGCAAACCTTTCCACTTCTCCAACGATTTGGCCATAATTCATCTCAACAACAAAGATATTCTTTACTTTCTTAGCAAGATTAGTTACTTCTTTATCACAGAAAGGCCAGAGGGTTATTGGACGTAGTAGACCTATTGGAATTCTTTCCTCTCTAAGATCGATCACAGCCTGCTTTGCTGCCCTTGCCACAGATCCGAGAGCAAAGATCGCATACTCTGCATTATCTAACAAAAACTCCTCTACCTCTACTATGTCGTCCCTATTCTTCCGAATCTTATTGAGTTTCCTTTCCAGCTGTTTGCGAACTATTTTCGGATCACTTGTGGGGAAGCCAGTCTTATCATGAGTGAGTCCAGTAATATGAAATCTGTACCCTTTCCCGTAGGGTGCGAGTGGGGGGACTAAACCCTTTGATCCATCAAAGGGATAATATTCTTCAGGAGCAACAGTTGGAAATTCTCTATCTATGATCTCTACCTCCTCTGGTATCTCGATTTGCTCCTTCATCTGGCTTACTACTTCGTCTCCCAAGAGTACGACAGGAGTCCTATATTTCTCTGCGAGATTGAAGGATCGTATTGTGAGTTCATATGCTTCTTGTACTGAATCTGGAGTAAAGACTATCAACTCCTGATCCCCATGTCTTCCCCATCTTGTCTGCATAAGGTCCTGCTGTCCGGGGAACGTTGGAAGTCCGGTTGAGGGACCACCCCTTTGAACATTAACAACTACGATAGGTATCTCTCCCATTATAGCAAATCCAAGATTCTCCTGCTTAAGGGAAAATCCAGGACCACTCGTTGCAGTGAGAGCTTTTGCTCCCGTAAGGGATGCACCAATTACGGCTCCCATACTCGCTATCTCATCCTCCATCTGGATGAAAATACCATCATATTTAGGTAGGAGTTCTGCCATCCTTTCTGCTATCTCTGAAGAAGGCGTTATGGGATAGCCCGCAAAGAAGCGACAACCAGCTCTTATTGCGGCTTCAGCAATTGCATAATTACCGCTTATCAGTTTTCTCTCTACCAACTAATGCTCCTTCCTCTATTTTATTGACTTCTATTGCAAAATCCGGACAGCGATATTCACAAATTAAGCAACCAATGCAATTTTCAAGTGATACGACACATGCTTTTGCATCCTTTAATTCCAGAACATCCTTTGGGCAAAATTCAACGCACAGACCACACCCCTTACACCATTTTTCATTTATTGTGATTTTATATTCATTTTTCATTGAACTCTTCTTTTAAAAATTTTCCTATATCAGAAGGTAACCTGGCAACTTCAACACCCACCTCTTTTAGTGCCTTAATCTTCTCAGAAGCAGTTCCGCTACCACCCGAGATGATTGCTCCAGCATGTCCCATCCTTTTACCCTTGGGGGCTGTCCTTCCAGCAATAAAAGAAAAGACCGGAAGTGGATAATCGGTTTCCCTTATATAATGAGCTACCATCTCCTCGTCAGAGCCACCAATTTCACCAATTAGAACCACCGCTTCTGTATCTTGGTCGTTTCGGAACAATTCAAGTACATCGACAAAACGCGTTCCTATAACAGGATCTCCTCCAATACCTAAGGCTGTTGACTGACCAAATCCTGCCGCAGTAATATGTGAGACGATCTCATAGGTGAGAGTCCCACTCCTGGAAACTACACCAACTCTACCCCTCCTAAAAACTTTGGAAGGCAGGATTCCAACCTTACACTCTCCGGGAGTTATAACGCCAGGGCAATTTGGTCCTATAAGCCGAGAGCCCTTTGCTTCAATAAATCTCAAAACAGATATCATATCTCTAACTGGTATCCCTTCGGTAATGACAGCGATAAGCTCTATCCGAGCATCTGCAGCCTCAAAGATAGCGCTGGTAGCAAATCTGGCTGGAACAAAAATCACGGAAACATTTGGTCCTGTTTTTTCTACTGCCTCAAAAACGGTATTGAATACCGGGATACCATCAATCTTCATTCCTCCTTTACCTGGAGTTATACCAGCTACGATATTCGTTCCGTATTCCTTCATAAGTCGTGCGTGGAAAGAACCATCCCTACCAGTAATACCCTGGATAAGAATCCGGGAATCTTTCGACACTAAAATGCCCATCACTCTTTTCCTTTACTCAAGTTGATTGCAGTTTTTGCACCCTCTTCCATATCTCCCACTGAATGTATGTCCAGCTCGGATTCGGAAAGTATCCTCCTTCCCTCTTCCTCATTTGTTCCAATTAACCTCACCACAAGAGGCAAATCTATTCCCAGTTCCTTCACTGCTTCAACTAAACCCAAAGCTATATCATCACATCTTGTAATGCCCCCAAATATGTTAACCCAGATTGATTTTACCCCCTCATCCAAAAGGAGAAAATACAGAGCATTCTTGACCTTCTCCGGATCTGAGCTCCCTCCGACATCGAGAAAATTCGCAGGCTCTCCGCTAAAGTGCTTTATAACGTCCATGGTAGTCATAGCAAGACCAGCTCCGTTTACGACACAGCCTATATTCCCATCCATGGATATGTAACTCAATCCCTTTTCCTTTGCTTCCTGTTCTATTTTTTCTTCGGAGGTAAGGTCTCTCATCTCTTCATAATCAGGGTGCCTGAAAAGAGCGTTATCATCGAGGATTATCTTTGCATCAATGGCATAGAAATTGCCATCTTTCGAACGAACATAAGGATTAATCTCAACAAGAGATGCATCAGAATCTAAGTAGGCGAGGTATAGTTTCTGAAGGGTTGACGCTATCTTCCTTACCTCTTTTATTTCATCAGAAAGATAAAAAGCAAGATTCATCGCTTGGTGTGTCAAAAGTCCATAGGCTGGATCAATGGTTAAACGATGAATCTTCTCTGGGCTCTTATTTGCCACTTCTTCAATATCTACTCCACCTTCAGATGATACCATTATCACAGGACGATTGGAACTCCTATCTGTTATCACGCCGATGTATAACTCTTTCTCGATATCTATAGCCTCTCCAATAAGGATCTTCTTAACTGTTAGTCCTTTTATATCCATCCCCAGAATCTGTGATGCAAACTTCAGAACTTCCTCTTCCGTCCTTGCAATCTTAACACCCCCTGCCCTACCCCTACCACCCACATGAACCTGAGCTTTAATAACTATTGGCAGTCCAATCACCTTCGCTATCTCGGAAGCCTCCTCCGGAGTTGTCGCGATCCTTTCTTTTGGAACTAATATACTCGTTTTTCCGAATATCTGCTTAGCCTGATATTCGTGAATCTTCATTTATTGTTTTATTATTCTCCTTCTTAACTTTACCTCATAACTTATAAGGATACACTAAAAATGCAATAGAGCTACTTTATCGGTCGAGTGTAATATTAAAGTTAACCAATGTCAAGAGGAATCTCACTCGCTTGGAAGGGTTCATGCGCATGGTGATACAGTCAGGAAGCGAAAAACAAACTCAATTATCTCCTTCTTATTCTTGGCTTCCTCAAAAAAATCATCGAATGCCTCTATAGCAGCGGCTTTTATCAGATCTTGTGCTCTTGATTAGTTTTATCTATGTTCAATAACCTGTCTGTTATTTTCGTCTGAAGTTTTGGCTTTGCTTTCTATATTAATATCTTCTTTATCCAAATTAGACAATGCACTCACAATTTTATCCCTGAATAATTTGAACATATTCCTTGACATAAACTGTCACTTCACCAGTTTGCAAACAGGTTATTATAATTCTATCAGCTTCCATTTCACCCACCAACAATATAAAAAATTAGATGGAAAGTCAAGAAAAACCCTGAACTTTTCCCTTTCAAAAATGTTAAAAAACCTTGACTAATCAAAAAATCCCATTATCTTCCGTAAAAACAAATAAATACTTAATTAAATTAAGAATATCAGAAAAACAAGGAGGTTTAAAATGCCATTTTTGGATGGTTTTGCACTGGAAAGAATATATAAAAAAGCAAAAAGAGAAGGTTACGGTTTTATAGCATCAAATATCGCTGAACCCAATGTCTTAAT
>Ga0315541_1003902_pt1 | contig 11229 bp, 11 predicted proteins | sample SalMarSW160190MG_FD_203095 | JGI IMG/M metagenome (GOLD analysis project Ga0315541, IMG submission 203095) | Salt marsh sediment microbial communities from the Plum Island Ecosystem LTER, Massachusetts, United States - Salt Marsh Sediment SW1601-190 ...
TGCCATAGCAGTAAGTTGTTGTTCAAAATCCCGATTAAATCGGGATTCCTTTAAATCTCTCTGTCGCCAACGACGAAGGATCCGTTCAATTAACCGTAACTGATCTGTTCGGGATAATAGATTAATATTTTTTTCAATCTGAGATAAATTTATAGAATTCATAATTTTCCTTTTCTACTAATCCCAGTAAATTCGGGATAATTTTTCAATAATTAGTTTTATTTTTTATATTGACAAAGAAGTCTAACATATATTATACTACAACTCATAGTATATTATGCGCCCTATCTATTAACTTAACATACCTGAAAATAAATAACCTATCTTTGAAATTTACAGTTTTATCCGACTTACTTGCTACCTAACGCGAAGCTGAGGGGCTGGGCAACTATAACTGAAAAACCTATGATAAAGCTAAAAACTATCGGTTAAATACAGCCTTTTAAAAGCGGCACTGCTTTGCCAAGTCACTCTCCAGCGACTTGTTAGCCAATTTCCTCATCATTTTAGCATTTTTTCATATTCATCATGATTCCCAATCCATACCCAAATAAAGTCTTCTCCATCTTTTATAGCAAGAGCTCTGTAGTTCAAGCCGATTCGAACCGACCAAAAGGAACCAATCTTTTTAAAATGAAGTGAAGGATGATAAGGATTGTCCTTCAAAAGTTCAAAATTCTCATCAGCTGTTTTCTGGATAGAAGATGGAAGTTTATAAAGGCATTTCCAAAATCGAGAACTCGTCCTATGCATTTACAAAGCCTTTAAATTGCCATGATTCTTTTCCTGCAGAGCTTCTTTGGCTAAGAAGTCTAATTTCCCTGAATTTGAGTCCTCTTTAATTTGCTTATCCCATATTTCCCAGTCCTTTTCAGCAAACCACTGCCTCAAATTGACATATTCCTGTTTGGGCAATTCTTCAATTTTCTTTTTTATTTCAGCTATCTGTACCACTTTTACCTCCTGTTTTTATTTATTGGCTAACATATATCAGACTGCACTGTGCATAATATAACATCCTATTTCGACATTAACACAATTATAAAACAAACCTATCTTTGACATTAATATTCCAGAAATATCACCTTATTTACAACACAAAAAAGAATTCCTAAATAAATCTGTCAAATTTTTTATGAAAACTCTCCGGCGTCATTCCTCAATATCACCGCTAATTTCATATTCAAAAAATTTAACCAGAACTCTCTAACTTTTAACATAACAGCAAAGGCAAATCAAAAGCTTCTGAATCTATTTTTTCTTCCTTAAAACCTTACCTTCCCCAAGAACCAGAATTGGAAATGCTCCCAGATGTAAAGGATTTTTATCCCATACGATAATACTTGCCAGTTTTCCCTTTTCTATGGTTCCAAGAATATCATCAATTCCCAATATTTTTGCATTTTTATAAGTAATCAGTGAAATTGCATCTTCTTCGCTCATTCCTTGAATCATAAAAAATTTAAGACTATCTCTAAGAGCTGTTGTCTGAATAACAGGGTGGTCAGTCATAAGTCCATAAAATGCTTTGGATTTCATTAGCAGACCTGCATTTTGATAATAGGCATGTTTTAATTCTACTTTATAACCAACAGAACCAAGAGGTCCATAAACGATTGGGATTTTATTCTTTGCGAGTTCATCAAATATCTCTTTGTTGAATACATCACCAGTATGGTCAGCGGTAACATTCAAATGATATTTTTTTACAAGTTTGATTAGATACAGCACATCGTCATCTTTATGCACATGAACCTTTGCTATTTTCCTGCCGGAGAGAAGTTCTAAAATTGCTTTTTCCTCAGAATTAAATTCCAATTTAAATTCCTTTTCAATGATTTCCTTTTCAATTTCAAATTCTTTTTTTGTAAGTTTCTTATCCTTTTTCTTTTGATTTAGTTCTATCAATTTCTTCTCTCTGGATAAGGATGTTTTTTCTTTTTTGATAAGTAAGTCATCAAATTTTTTTTCAAGAAGGGCATAAACACCCATTCTTGTATTAGACCTTTCACCTTTCCATTCTGTAGTTGAACGAGGATTGAAACCAAGAGCCATTTTAAATCCATAATCTTTTACAAATGCTTGGTCACGGTTTTTTGCATAATTCCTGATAATCATTGCTCGTCCACCAATCAAATTGCCGCTACCAGGAATAACGCAACTGTATAGAACTCCGAAATCAACTGCATCTTTAAAAGCTCGGTCATCAAAATAAATACTGTTTAATGGGTCGTTTAATGGACGGATTTGGTTTGTATAATCATTAACTTTAGCTTCCTGCGTTGGCTCCCCTTCTCTGTCCATACCAATATGCGAGTGTGCATCAATAAAAGCCGGGGTAACAAATCCTTCATAATCAGCTTTTACTTTCTCTGAAGATACCTCAATAATCTTATTCCCTTCAATTACAATGGTTTTGTTTTCATGTTTCGTTTTTCCATCATAAAGCACCTTTGCTTTGATTACTATCTCTTTTTTCTTTGCCATATCGTTTCTCCTTAATATGCTTAGTTATATGAGTTATGAAAAATAAGGTTTTTTTAACCTCACCTCAATCCTCTCCTAAAAGGAGAGGAAGACAAAATTCTCCTTCTCCTATAGGAGAAGGAGTTATCCAAAGGATCTGCCTTTGGCATGAGAGTTTGAGGTTAATCAAAAGTTTTTTATAATATCTCATAAAAAAATGAAAATAATCTATTTTGCAGATCTCATTGCGTAGTTATAATTAACATTTTATAAATATTCTTGGTTGCCTATGAATAAATGTATTTTATGAAAGCTTATTGAATTAAGTCAATTTTTCTATTTTGTAATTAAATTTGATTATCTAAGAAGCATTCTTTACTAAGAAAAGTAAATCTTATTTTAATTATTATTTAATTGAATATATGTAAATTCAAGATTTATTGACATAAAGTTTGAGCATTGTATTTTTTGAAAAAAATAAACAAATAGAGGAAATAATGAAGAGGTTACTTTCAGGCAATGAGGCTGTGGCAAGGGGAATTTATGAAGCAGGAGTAAAATTTGCTTCTGCTTATCCCGGCACACCCAGCACAGAAATTCTGGAAAATGTAGTCAAATACAAAAATGATATACATTGCGAATGGGCTCCTAATGAAAAAGTTGCTGTAGAATCAGCTATTGGTGCTTCTATGGGTGGGGTTCGTTCTGTAGCTGCTATGAAACATGTTGGACTAAATGTTGCAGCAGACCCATTCTTCAGTATGGGGTATATAGGTTCAAACGGTGGAATTGTAATAATTTCCGCTGATGACCCAAGTATGCACTCCTCTCAAAATGAGCAGGACAATCGTCACTATGCTCGGGCAGCAAAAATGCCTTGTATTGAACCTTCAGATAGTCAAGAAGCAAAGGACTTTATGATATATGCCCAAGAAATCAGTGAAAGATTTGATACACCTGTCCTTTTCCGTATGACAACCAGAGTATGTCATTCTAAAAGTACAGTTGAACTTGGAGAAAGAAAAGATATAAAATCAAAGGGATTTGAAAGAAATTTCAGCAAATATGTAATCCTGCCTGCAAATGCCCGTAAACTCCATCTCAAAGTTGAAGAAAGACTAAAAAAATTAGAAGAATACGGATATGATTGCCCGCTGAATAAGATAGAAGTGAATCCCGATAGAATCGGGACAAAAATCGGAATCATCTCCAGCAGTATTGCATATCAGTATGCGAAAGAAGTCTTCCCGAATGCCTCATATCTTAAATTAGGCCTTTCTTTCCCAATGCCTAAAAAACTTATTAAAGAATTCGCAAGCAAAGTTGAAACTCTATATGTTGTTGAAGAATTGGAATCATTCTTAGAAGAACAGATTAAAGCTATGGGAATTAAAGTAATTGGCAAAGACAAACTGCCTATCACTTATGAATTCAATACCGATGTCGTTGAAGAGAGTTTGTTAAACAAAAAATCTTATAGAGAAATCAATATACAAGGCTTACCTCCTCGTCCTCCTTCTCTTTGTCCTGGATGCCCACATAGAGCAGTATTCTACACTCTACATAAACTTAATGTTCATGTTACTGGTGATATTGGGTGTTATACTCTGGGCGGTTTGCCACCTCTTTCAGCACTTCATACCTGTGTATGTATGGGAGCAAGCATTGGTAATGCGTATGGAATTGAAAGAGCAATGCCAGAAGACCCAACAGGAAAAGTTGTAGCAGTTATTGGTGATTCCACATTCATTCACTCTGGAATTACCGAACTTATAAATGTTGTCTATAATAAAGGTGTGTCAACCATCTGCATTATGGACAACAATATAACCGCAATGACCGGGCATCAGGACCATCCTGGCACAGGTAAAACTTTGATGGGCGAGAGGACTCACAAACTGGATTTGATTAAGCTTGTTGAATCGTGCGGAGTTAAAAAAGAAAACATCCGTCCTGTTAGTGCATTTGATACAAAAGAATTAATGAAGGTCTTCAAAGAGGAACTTGCAAAAAGTGAGCCGTCTGTAGTAATTACACAAGGACCTTGTATTTTTATAGAACCAAAAGAAAAAAAATGGAAGCTGTTTGAAATTGATTCAGAAAAATGCACGGCATGTGGGATTTGCCTGAAAGTCGGATGCCCAGCCATATACAAGGATGAAGATGACAAAGCAGTAATTGACCCGATATTCTGTTTAGGATGCGAGGTTTGTGCCCAGGTTTGTCCATTTGATGCAATTATAGAAGTAGAAAGGTGAAAAAAATAAAGGTTGAATCTGGAAATGTAAAAAGCATAAAATGTAGAATAAAGAAAAAAATATGAATATTAATGGACATCTCAAAAAAGCAAATGAAATAAAAAGAAGTTTAAATAAACTACTTCCTGACCCAAAAGGAGAAAATGTTATCGCTGTGGTTGAACTTATATATGGAGTTTTGATTCACTTAATTGCTTTTGGTATGGAAAAAAGGTATCAACGACATCTTGATACTCATGTTGGTTTACCAAAAGAATTAAGAAAAGTGGGGTGAGAATGAGATCGCTGAGATATTTGAAGAAGTTGATTCTTTTAGAGCTGGTAGATGGTATGGTTCAAAAGGGAATGGCGAGGTTGTTAAAAAGTCTTTAGATTGTTTAGAAAAAGTAGAAATATGGGCAAGAGAGAAATAGCCAAAATTTTTAAGCCTCCAGTTATAGATTTTATCGCTCAAGCATCGGAAATTCCTAATCTGGTTTGTGCGATACTGTTTGGTTCAGTAGTAACAGGTGATATTTCAAAAAAGAGTGATATCGACATACTGCTTCTATTTGATTGTGCCCACAATCCAGAATTAGGCGAGGAAATGAAGATAGCTATCCAAATTGCCGGAGAGATTTGTGCTAAACATAATCTGGCTCATACATTCTCGTTTGTAATACAAAATAAGCGAAAAATGACAGAAATAGATACAGATTTCCTTTGGAAGGTATGCCAGGAAGGTATTATTATTTGGGGACTTCCTGAAATTGTTCTTGCTCGCAAACCCAATCCGAATTTAACACCTTTATCACTTATTTCATATTCGGTAAGTGAATTACCAAATAAGAATAAGAGAGCAGTATTTCGTGCTCTTTATGGAAATGGCAAAAATAAAAAAGGGTTAATAGATAAAAAAAATGAAAGATTGGGAAGAGGCACACTTATAATCGGTTCAGATAAGTTTGATGATATAAAAAGCATTTTTGATCGATTTGGAGTTAAAATATTTTCTGTTAAAAAATTATGGGGTTATCATCTCGTTAGTGGACTGTCACCGTAGTGACAAAAAAGTCACTTTTTCTATGTTTTTGTCACTATAATGACATAAAATTAAGAGGAGTAAGTTATGTTAGCAATTAAAAATAAAGGTAGATATATTAAGAATAGGCAAATTTTAATGGACAAACCATTAAAAGATATTCCAATTGGAGCAAATGTTGAAATTATCATACTGTTCTCAGAAGAGAGAAAAAATAGTAAAGATGAGTGGTTATCTAAAGTTGAGAAAATATCTGCTTGGGATGAAGAGATTTTGATTAGAATAGAAAATGTTGGTAGCGAGATTAACAAATGGAAAATAGCAACATTTTAATTGATTTATGAGCTGTCAGGGACCATTCCCTGACATTTTAAAGATATTCAGTTGTAAATTCGTCATGGAATGGTCCATGACGACTCCTCGGAAAATCAAACTATAAAGGACATATAATAAAAATGAAAAAAGATAAAATCAATGTTTTGATTTGTGGCGTTGGCGGGCAGGGAATTTTGCTTGCTAGTGAAATTCTATCAGAAGTGTTAATAAGGGCTGGATACGATGTGAAAAAAAGTGAGGTTCATGGCATGTCCCAGCGAGGCGGTAGTGTAGAAAGTCATGTTCGGGCTGGCAAAAAGGTTTATTCGCCACTTATCAAAAAAGGTGAAGCAGATTTCATTCTCTCTTTTGAAAGTATGGAAGGGCTTCGCTATCTTGAATATCTTGCAGCAGAAGGAAAGTTGATTAGAAATACCCAAAAAATCATACCACTTACGGTAACTATAGGCGGAGCAAAATATCCAGAAAACCCTGAGAAAATTGCAAAACAAAATGATATTGACACAATTTCTATCAATGCTATAAAAATTGCCAAAGATTTGGGAAGTGATAAAGTTGTGAATATTATCTTACTTGGTGTATTGGCGCAACATTTAGGTGACTTGTCCGCCAACCGGCGGATAGATAAAAATATCTGGACTAAAATTATTGAAGATTGGATGAAAGTAAAGAAATTGCCACCCAAAATAATGGAAATAAATAAAAAGGCTTTTGAGAGAGGATTTACTGCATAAAAGCACAAATTATTCGGAATTATAGCAAAATGAAAATTCTTTTGATTTATCCGAAATATCCAGATACATTCTGGAGTCTTAAGTGGGCTTTAAGGTTTATCTCTAAGAAAGCAAGTCTACCACCATTAGGGCTGCTAACAGTGGCAGCAATGCTCCCTGAGGAGTGGGAGAAAAAACTCGTTGATATGAATGTAGAAACGCTCAAAGATAAAGATATTAAATGGGCAGATTATGTGTTTATAGGGGCAATATCCGTTCAAAGAGAATCTGTAAAAAAAGTAATAGAGAGATGTAAAAGATTTGGCGCCAGAATTGTTGCTGGCGGACCTCTTTTTACAACTTCCTACGAAGATTTTGAAGATATAGACCATTTTATTCTTAATGAAGCTGAATTAACTCTTTCTCCTTTTTTAGACGATTTAAAGAATGGATGCCCAAAACATATTTATACTTCTAAAGAATTTCCTGATATTAAAGAGACTCCTATCCCTCTTTGGGAACTTGTCAATATGAAAAAGTATGCCAATATGTGTATTCAATATTCCCGTGGATGTCCATTTAATTGTGAATTCTGTGATGTTACCCTTCTTTTTGGGCACAAAATGCGTACAAAAACAAAGGAACAGATAATAGAAGAGTTAGAAATCCTATATTCACTTGGATGGAGAGATGGCGTATTTATTGTGGATGATAACTTTATTGGAAATAAATATAAGGTGAAGAAGGAAATTTTGCCTGCTATGATTGACTGGATGAAGAAAAGGAAATATCCATTTCACTTTGGCACGCAAACCTCAATAAATCTCGCCGATGATGATGACCTAATGCGAATGATGGCTCAGTCAGGCTTTGAATCAGTATTTGTCGGCATTGAAACTCCTGATGAAGAAAGTCTGGCTGAATGCGGTAAGGTACAAAACAGAAATCGTGACTTAGTAGCCTGCGTTAAGAAAATCCAAAGATTTGGCTTGCAGGTTCAAGGAGGATTTATTGTCGGCTTTGATAGTGACCCACCTTTAATTTTTGAAAGGCAGATAAAGTTTATCCAGGAAAGTGGAATCACTACTGCGATGGTTGGATTATTAAATGCCCCTCGTGGAACCAGACTTTACAAGCGACTTACAAGAGAAGGCAGATTATTAAAGAATATTTCAGGTGATAATACAGATTTTTCAACTAACTTTGTCCCTAAAATGAACCTTGAGGTACTTGTCAACGGCTATAAAAAAATAGTGAGAACTATTTATTCTCCTAAATATTATTACGAACGAGCCAGGGAGTTTTTAAGGGAATATAAGCCATTAAGGAATAAAACACATCACTTTCATTTCAACCGTATTGGAGCATTTTCCAAATCTATATTACTTTTAGGGGTAATAGGGAAAGAGCGAATTCACTACTGGAAACTCTTCTTTAGTTGTTTATTCAGACGACCGCGACTTTTTCCGACAGCAATTACATTAGCAATTTACGGGTTTCATTTTCGGAAGGTTTTTGGGAATTATTTGTAAAATATTTAGAGAAAGAAGATTTTTATTTCTTACAAGAATTTTCTTTATACTAAGAATGATATGTTTAAAAATTTAAAAAGTTATGAAATCAGCAAAAAATATCCTGAAAGAATTCAAGAAATTTATTAAACAAGAAAATTTAATCCAATGGAATGATTTAAGAATTTTCGGACATCACTATTGAAGAAATTGCATTGGTGGAAAGAGCTACAAATGAACAATCATAATGGAGACTTAAATGCCCTTTAACCCTAAATTTACAATAACCGTTAGAATCAACAATTCTCTGGTAGAGATAGAAAGGGTAAGAGGATTTTTAGATGCGACCAAGATTAAAGAGGACTGGTTTTCTGCAATACAAAAAGAAGCTCTTATTTTAGAGACTCACTATTCTACGCATATTGAAGGCACTGAATTGACTCTTGAGCAGGCGAGAAATATTCTTAGTGGGAAGGAAGTAAAAGGAGTGAGGTGCGATGATAGGACGGAACTTTTGAATTACAAAAAAGCAATGGAGTTTGTTTCTACATATTTGGGCAAAGAAGACCCTATTACAGAAGGCTTGATAAGGGAAATTCACAAAACCCTTGTAAAAGGTGTAAGGGGCGGTCAGGCTGCACCGGGAAAATATCGCAAGGTACAAAACTATGTAGTAAATTCCAGAACAAAAGAGATTATTTACACACCTCCACCAGCTTTAGAAGTGTCCCATCTGATGCGGGAATTTATCCAATGGCTAAACAAAGATAAAGATATTTCAGATATTCTTATTGCTGGTATTGCACAATTTCAATTTGTTCACATTCATCCCCTTTTAGATGGCAATGGTCGCACAGCCAGACTCTTATCAACTCTTATTCTCTATAAGACAGGATATGACTTTAAGAAATTATTTACGCTTTCGGAATATTATGATAAAGACAGGCCAGCTTATTATAAAGCCATCCAATCTGTAAGAGAAAAAAATATGGACCTTACTTTTTGGCTTGAATACTTTGTAGAGGGGTTAGGTTCACAGATGAGCCAAATAAGGGAAAAGAGCAAAAGAATAATTAAATGCGATTCAGTTTTGAAGAAGGCAGAGACAATAGGTTTAAAAGAGCGTCAACTAAATGCTTTAAGATTTATTGTTCAAAATAAAAGCATTTCGCGTTCACAATATATTAAGAATTTCAAAGTATCTTTACGAACCGCAAATTATGATTTAAGTTTGTTGGAAAGCTATAGATTAATAGAAAGAATAGGTGTAGGAAGAGCTATAAAATATATCTTGAAATGAGAATCTTTCTATTTCAAATTGCACGCAAATTGCACGCAAATTGCACGCAAAATTTAATCTAAAAAAGATATAAAAAACATGAAATCACCAAAAAATATCTTGAAAGAATTCAAGAAACTTATTAAACAAGAAAATCTAATCCAATGGAATGATAAGATTATTGTTGCTGTTTCTGGAGGAGTAGATTCAACAGTATTACTCTATCTGATAAAAAAAATCTCTGCTGAATATAATCTGACTACCCTTGCAGTTCATATTAATTATCATCTTCGTGGGGAGGAATCTAATGAGAATGAGCAGTTTGTAAGAAAACTCTGCTATAAATGGGGCTTTCCACTCGTTACTCGGCATGTAGAAATAAAGGAAAAATCTAATTTAGAAAACAAAGCGAGAAAAATCAGATTCAGTATTTTAAGAGACCTTTTACAAAAATACCAATTCCAAAAAATTGCTTTAGGACATAATAAAAATGACCAGGCAGAAACTCTTCTCCTTAACCTCTTCCGTGGCAGCGGTATTGGTGGAATGAAAGGGATAATTCCAAAATCTAAAAGCGTTATTCGTCCTTTACTTGCTCTCACAAGAAATGAAATAACTGAATTTGCAAAACAAAATAATATTGAATTCTCTGCAGACTCTTCTAATCTAAGCCTTATTTATGACCGTAATAAAATTCGTCATAAAATTATTCCTGAAATTGAAAAGGGATTAAATCCAAAAGCCGTGGATAAAATATCTAATAGTGCCAGAATTTTCCAGCAAACCGATTCCTTTTTGCAAGAATATTGTAAAGAAATATTTCCGGAAATAGTAAAAAAAACAGACAGGGATTCTTTTATCCTGAATTTGGATAAATTAAAAAATAAAGATATCATTCTCTTTTATATCTCAAGAAAGATTTTTGGGCACATTACAGGCTCGGAGCAGGATTTCTTTACAACTCATTTTCAGGCAATCGCAGATTTATTAAGAAGCTCTGAAGGTAAATATATTCAATTACCAAAAGGGGTCTTTGCTATAAAAGACAAACAATTTCTAATATTCTCAAAATCTCCACCCATAGTTAAATTTAATGATTATCGCAGAGAAATCAAAAGAACATCTCGCAGAATCCTTTTTAAAGACCATTATGTCTCTATTTCAGAGATGAAATCAATTCCTATTCATGGATATAAATTTTCTCAAAAAAATACATGCTATATTGATTTAGATAAGGTGAAATTCCCTCTTATAATTAGATATCGCCAACCAGGTGATAGATTTACCCCGTTAGGTATGCACAATCCTAAAAAGCTTAAAAACTTTTTTATAGATTCAAAAGTGCCAAGATTTGAACGATATAAAATTATCATCGTTGAAGACCAAAATCAGATTATATGGTTAGCTGGCATTCGTATAAGTGAAAATACAAAAATTACTCGTCAAACTAAACGTGTTTTAAGAATTAAAAGTATGAAAAAGTTGAAGGACTATCGCAAAGCAAAAAGAATTAACAAATAAGGTTTGACAAATAATATTCAGTATTATATTTTAACAACAGAGGTTAAGGAAAAACTTTAGAGGAAAACATGAAAAATGATATTGAAAAAATCCTGATTTCTGAAGACGGGATACAGAAGAAAAT
>Ga0315541_1003907_pt1 | contig 11219 bp, 13 predicted proteins | sample SalMarSW160190MG_FD_203095 | JGI IMG/M metagenome (GOLD analysis project Ga0315541, IMG submission 203095) | Salt marsh sediment microbial communities from the Plum Island Ecosystem LTER, Massachusetts, United States - Salt Marsh Sediment SW1601-190 ...
CTCCCAGGTAGCCCTCTTGTCGCGCCTCTGCAAGTGCTTCTCCCATTCGCTTTATCGACTCCGCGAACTCACCGCGGATGTAGATATACCCTTGCGTAGCGCCGACGGCGTAACCGGCGAGGATCAGCCCCTCGATGATTAAATGCGGGGTTTCCTCAAGGAGTATTCGGTCCTTGAACGTTCCTGGTTCTCCCTCATCGGCATTGCAGACAATGTACTTCGGCTCGCCACTGGCGTTGCGGGTGAACTCCCACTTGCGACCAGTGGGAAATCCGGCCCCGCCTCGCCCGCGCAACCCTGACTCCTTGATCGTAGCAAGAACCTCATCGGGTGAGAGCTCGGTGAGGGCGTGGCGTAGACCTGCGTAACTTCCTGTGGGGACCCCCTCTTTCATTTCCCCTGCCGGGGGGTAATCCTTGAACAGTCGGCGAGGCTCTCCGAGAACGACCGATGGACCTTGTCGAGGGCCGACCCAATCGACGCGACGTGCTTCTTCGAGAATCTTCGGCAGGTCTTCCTGCTTAACGTTGGTATAGAGAGCATCATCGATTGAGATAGCCGGAGCATTATCACAAGCTCCTAGGCAACTTGAGAGCTCGATTGTGAACATCCCATCTGCGCTTGTCTCGCCAGGGGCGGTGCCAAGTAACTTTTGCAGTTCTTCAACCAGTTCCTTCCCTCCTGCAAGTTGACACTGCGGCGATTCGCATACACGGATGATATGCCGTCCGCGCGGCCTTTCGCTTAGCATGGAGTAGAAGGTGGCCACACCACGAACGAATGCCATGCTGAGACCAAGGTCTTCAGAAATCCCCTTCAATACCTGTTGTGAGAGATGGCGATCCTTCGCTTGTTTTTGGGTCTCACACAGACGTTGAAGAAGGTTCGATACCGCGGGCCGTTCACCAACAGTACCCCACTTTTCTTGGATCACATTACCTCCTCTTCTTATCTGAGTTTAATCTTGACGCCCTACAGGCTTACCTGGTTAAGACCCAAACTTGGGGGCCCAGTTGTTGTAGCCAAAGAGAATGGGAAGAACCTGACCAGTGAACCGTCCCAGGCCACCACGTCCAGCCTCCCGCTCGCCCAAGGCCACGGTTGTGTCAGAGCGCACATTTGGCCCGACAAACAAAACCGGCACAGGTTCTACTGTATGATCCCCATAATCGATGGGGGTCGTGTGATCGCCGGTGAAGGCGAGGTGAGTGGTCTTCCAATCGATCCTCTCCATCAACGGTGAGATCAGCTCGGCGTCGATCCGCTCGATAAAGGTGGTTTTCGCCTTTGCGTCCTTATCGTGGCCAGCGTTGTCCGTCCCTTTGACATGGATAAAGACGTAGTCCAGAGTCTCTAGTACCTTTAGGGCAGTATTCGCTTTGGATGCAAGGTCGGTATCGAGTCCGCCGGTTGCACCAGGAGCGTCAATCCGTTCCATCCCACAGGCCAGCGCAATCCCACGGTATAGAGCACCGCCAGCGATGACAGCACCACTTACCCCGTAGATCGACTCAATTGACTCAAGTTGAGGTCGATCGGCGGCGCCACGAGCGAGAATAAAGTTAGCTGGGGGTTTGCCTTCTTGCTCACGCTGCCGGTTCACCGGGTGATCGTGAAGAACCTCGTAACTGCGTTTCACTAGTTCGTTTAGTGCAGCAGCAGTGCGGCGGGTTTTCTCGTCATCATGTCCCTCGACCGGCATGAACTCCGGGGCTTTTACATCGACCTTGTGCGGGTCGTTTTCTGTGACGTAACGTGATAACCCTTTCCCACGCAGAAGGAGCGCCCCGCGGTGCTGGGTACTCGCACGGAACTCAAATTCAATCCCTAATTTCTTTTCTAACTTGATTGAATTTAGCGCTTCGGCCAATTGGTCTTGACCCGAAGCAATCCGGCCTGCGCGGCGGTCCTTGACGATAAACCCCTCCTTGCTGGGCGTCGCTGTTGCAAAGTTAGCGCGGAAGCAGACGTCTCCCGGCTGCACTGTTATCCCGATCCCTAAACACTCAAACACCCCCCGACCGGTGTAGACTCTATGTGGGTTATAGCCTAATAGTGACAGGTGGGCGGTGTCGCTTCCCGGCCTGATCCCTGGGCCAATCGGATCGACTAATCCGAGAGCGCCGCGGCGCGCTAGCTCGTCCAGGTTCGGAGATCGCGCCGCCTCCAGACAGGTCTTGCCTCCACAGTCGCTCGGGCGCCCCCCAAGGCCATCGGCGATGATCAGAATCGCTTTCACGTCTCCCTCCTTCACAACATGTCGGTAAGTTACCCGCAGGATATGGTAAAGTCAATGTGGAAAGCCCTAACTACTACTGCTATGAGCCAGAGTTGCTCTAGCTCGCCGAAAAGTGGATGATCGAGGAACGGTCAAGTTTATTTAGGTGGTGTGGTGGAAAATAGGAAGCTGAAAGAAGCGCTGTTAATGGCAATAAAGCAGGCGGCGACGACCCTACCCGCGGACGTAGTTGATGCCCTTAAGCAGGCGAAGGCCGTGGAGACTTCCGAGCTAGCAAAGCTGCAGCTTGAGATGATCCTGCATAACATCGAGATAGCGCGTGCGGGATCGGTCCCCATGTGCCAGGACACTGGAATTTTGACCTTCTTCATCAAAGCGGGGGTAGACAGCCCCTACCTCAGATGTTTACGAACGCTGATCACAGAGGCGGTCGCCGAAGCGACAAGAGTGGTTCCACTGCGACCGAACACGGTCCACCCGTTTACTTTAAAAAACTCCGGAAACAACCTCGGACGATTTATGCCGCACATTGACTGGGAGTTAGTCGACGGGGATGAGGTCGTTATCAGTCTCCTTGCTAAAGGGGCAGGAAGCGAGAACTGCTGTGCACTTAAGATGTTACTCCCCGTCGCAGGGGTCAAGGGGGTTAAAAAGTTCGTTTTAGACCATGTTGTCGGATGCGCTGGCCGGCCTTGTCCACCAGGAGTGATTGGCGTGGGAATCGGCGGAGGGGCCGACCTCTCGCTCAAACTGGGGAAGTTAGCTATCCTGCGTGATGTCGGCTCGCGCCACCCCGATCCTGCGATCGCTGGTCTAGAGCTTGAACTCCTGGAACTCATCAACCAGAGCGGGATCGGTCCGATGGGGGTCGGCGGGGTGACCACCTGCTTGGATGTTCACATCGAGTACGCGCACCGGCACCCCTCCTCCCTTCCGGTGGGAATCATCTACCAGTGCTGGGCTGATCGCCGCAAGAAGGTAAAGATCGATGCTAATGGTAGGGTGGAGGTAAGGTAGGTGAATAAGTTCCTTCATACCCCACTAACCGAGGAAGATATTCGGGCCTTACACGTCGGCGACACGGTCCACATCTCCGGGAGGATGTTCACCGCGCGGGACGAAGCTCATCGGCTGATGCTTGAACGCCGCGAGAATGATGAGGAGATCCCGTTTGATCCCTCGAAAATGGCTCTGTTTCACTGTGGGCCGGTGGTAAAAAAGGAGGATGCGGGCTGGCGGGTGATCTCCGCCGGTCCCACCACGAGCATCCGTATGGAACTCTTCGAGGACAGATTCCTTACTGCCTTCGGCACCAAGATGGTCATCGGTAAGGGGGGGATGGGAGACAAAACCCTTGCTGCCCTGCGAAAGGCGGGAGCGGTGTACGCTCATTACCCCGGTGGGGTCGGTGCGCTTGCTGCCCAGGCGATCACGCGGGTGGCCGACGTCTACTGGTTGGATGAGATTGGTATTCCAGAAGCAGTGTGGATCCTCGATATCGAGCTCTTCGGGCCACTCACGATCACCATGGACAGCCATGGGAAGAGCTTGTATCGCGATCTGGAGGAGTCGATCAAGAAAAACTTGGAACGAATCCACGAGCAGATCGCTAAGGGGGCATGACGATGACAGATGAGAATCCGAACGTAGAAGAGAGGGAGAAGAAAGCAGCGATTCCTGCAAAGAAGGCTCCCGCTTGGCACGCCTTCTATCGGGGGAAGATCGAGACCGCCTTGAAGTGTGCCGTCACAAGTGTAGAGGACTTTGGGATCTGGTACACCCCTGGGGTCGCTGCCCCTTGTCGCGAAATTGAACAGGATCAAGGCAAAGTCTTTGAGTATACGAACAAGGCGAACACTGTCGCCGTTGTCTCCGACGGCTCGCGCGTCCTCGGGCTGGGGAACATCGGGCCACATGCCGGCCTGCCGGTCATGGAGGGTAAGTCCCTCCTTTTCAAGTACCTCGGTGGGGTCGGGGCGTTTCCGATCATGCTTGACACGCAGGATCCCGACGAGATCATCCAGGCGGTCAAGTGGATCGCACCGGGGTTTGGTGGGATAAATCTCGAGGACTTAGCCAGCCCCAAGTGTTTCTACATCCTCGATCGATTGCGGAAGGAGCTCGATATCCCGGTCTGGCATGACGACCAGCAAGGGACTGCCTCTGTCACCCTTGCCGGGGTGCTAAACGCTCTCAAGCTCGTTGGTAAAGACATGAACAAGGTAACCTACGCAGTGGTCGGGGCCGGAGCGGCAAACATCGCCTTTGTCCGCGTGCTCCTGCGCGCCGGTGTTCCGGCGGGGAACGTGATCATGGTTGACAGTCGTGGCATCCTTCATCCCGGACGGGAGGATCTGGAAAAGAATAAAGAGAAAAACCCCTACAAGTGGGAGTACGCTCTCGCGACGAACGCCGCGGGCCGCAGTGGAGACATGGCAACCGCGATCGCTGGGGCCGACGTGCTGATCGCCGCCTCTAAACCCGGCCCGGGCACGATCGACAAGGAGTGGCTTTCCACGATGAACAAGGACGCGATCGCGTTCATCATGGCAAATCCAATCCCTGAGATCTGGCCGTGGGAGGCAAAGGAAGCCGGGGTGAGGATCGTGGGGACTGGTCGCTCCGATTTCCCTAACCAGGTGAATAACTCGATCGGTTTCCCCGGAATCTTTCGCGGCACACTCGATGTCTTTGCGACGACGATCACCGACGAGATGGCGATCGCTGCCGCCTGGGCCATCGCCGAGACAGCGGAGATGAGGGGAATCCATGATGAGTACATTGTCCCCACGATGATGGAGGCTGAAGTGTTCATCAACGAGGCAGTCGCTGTGGGGTCAAAAGCAATCGAGCAGGGGATCGCCCGCCGGGTCCTATCAGAAGAGGAGCTGCGTCACGAGGCCGAGGAGAAAATTCGTCATGCTCAAGCGGAAACAAAGATCCTTATGAGCGAAGGGCATATAGTGATCCCCCCTGAAGATAAGATCGACTGAAGATGGCCCAGTCCCTAGCTCGATTGGGCGTGCGTGTGTAAGAGAGCAGCCTTCATTCGATGGATGCATTAACAAACAGGTGAAAGAAACGTTAGGAGAAGACGTTCGTGACGCATTTCGCCCCGACTGTTACAAAAGTCCCTCACTAAATAAAAAAACCCAACGCGTACGCGCCAAGCAATGATTAATATACGATATTTAGGAGGGAAACGTCAAGGGTAACCTAACCCTCTTGGAAAAACCGTTGGAATGTGAAAAAAGGCCACGGGCTGGCGCAAGCTAGCGCCACCCTGGCCCCATTGCTTATCGCTCTTGTCTTATCAGGGGATCGTCATGGCCTTATCTATCTGGTTATTTACTTCGGTTTCAGTAGCGTCCGGCCATAGTACTCAAAAGGAAAAGACAGAACAAAAGGCTCGTTTCATCTTCAGAAGCGGATATACCGTGAAAGAGTGCTATTGAGCTACATTAACCAGAGAGCTTTGAGATTCGGTCCTCGTCGTGGCTCAGTTAGGCGTCGTTCTGGCGGCGGATTACCAAAGCGTCAGCCATTGCCGCGGCGTCGACGGTGATGTGGTTCCCTTCCTTCACCTCGCCGGAGACGATCTTTGAGGCGAGTGGGTTCTCCACTAGACGCTTCAGTGCTCTTTCGAGCGGTCGCGCCCCGTAGTGCGGATCGTATCCCTTCTTTGCGAGGACCTTCTTTGCCTCCTCCGTGAGGGTGAGGGAGATCCCTTGTTCGGCGAGACGCTCATTTAGGGCTGTGGCCTTTAAGTCAACGATCTGCAAGATCGCCTCCTCTGAGAGCGGGTGGAAGATGATCATCTCGTCGATCCGGTTTAGAAACTCCGGGCGGAACGTGTGTTTTAACTGCTCGTGGATCTTCTCCCCGATCTTCTCCTCGGGTAGGTCGGTGTCAAACTGCTCGCTTCCCACGTTCGAGGTCATGATGGTGATCGTGTGGCGGAAGTCCACTGTGCGGCCGTGGCCGTCGGTAAGCCGTCCCTCGTCGAGCAATTGCAGAAGCAGGTTCATCACCTGCGGGTGAGCCTTCTCGACTTCATCGAACAGGACAACTTGGTACGGTCGTCGCCTGACTGCTTCGGTGAGTTGTCCTCCCTCTTCATAGCCGATGTACCCCGGAGGAGATCCGATCAGGCGTGCCACGGCATGGCGCTCCATATATTCGGACATATCGATCCGTTGTAGGGCGGTGTCACTCCCGAAGAGAAACGCTGCGAGCGCCTTGGCTAGTTCGGTCTTCCCGACTCCGGTTGGCCCGAGGAAGAGGAAGGTGCCGATCGGACGACGAGGGTCGGCAAGCCCGGCGCGTGAGTGGCGGACCGCTTCTGCGACGGCGTGGACTCCTTCTTCCTGGTCAATCACGCGCTTGTGGAGAAGCTCTTCCATATTGGCGAGCCGTACCCGCTCCTCCTTGAGCATCCGCTCGGCCGGAATCCCGGTCCACTGAGAGACAAGTGAAGCGATCGCCGCCTCAGTCACTTTCTCCCCGCTTTTGTCAACCCGTATCCGGCTCGCGGCCTCATCGACGAGGTCGATCGCCTTGTCCGGAAGAAAGCGCTCGGAGATATAACGCTCCGACAGTTTTGCCGCCGCGTGGATCGCGTCGTCGGTGATCTTCACACGGTGGTGCTCCTCCAGCTTTTTCTGCAAACCTTCCAGGATCGCGATCGTTTCCTCGATGGTTGGCTCACCTATATACACCTTTTGGAGACGCCGCTCTAGTGCTGAGTCCTTCTCGATGTGTTCGCGGTACTCGTCGAGGGTTGTCGCTCCGATCAACTGGAACTTGCCACGAGAGAGCGGTTCTTTCAGCATGTTGGAGGCGTCGATCGCTCCCTCAGCGGCGCCGGCTCCGACGACGGTGTGGAACTCGTCGATAAATATGATTGTCTTGCCTGCTTGGGCCTCGATCTCCTTGATCACCGCCTTGAATCGGTCCTCGAATTCGCCGCGGAATTTGGATCCCGCGACCATCGCTGCAATGTCGAGGGCGACGATCTCCTTCCCGTTGAGGGTCTCGGGAACCTCATCTGCGGCGATCCGCTGTGCTAACCCCTCAACTACTGCGGTCTTCCCCACTCCTGGTTCCCCGATTAGAACGGGATTATTCTTGCGGCGGCGGGAGAGGATCTGCTCCATACGGCGGATCTCCTCCTCACGGCCGATCACCGGGTCGAGCTCGCCGCGGGCGGCCATCTGGGTAAGGTTCATCGAATATTTTTTAAGGATCTGGTAGCGCTCCTCCGAGGAGCGGTCGGTCACCCGCTGTTCCCCACGAACGCTGCGAAGCGCTGCGTAGATACCCTCCGGGGTGATCTGATGACGATCGAGGACCCTCTTTAACTTGGGGTCTGTCGCTCGACTTAGCGAGAGGAGGAGGTGGTCCACCCCGATGAACTCGTCACGCAGCCGCTCTGCCTCCATCTGTGCCCCGGCGACGACCGCGTCCAGCCGCGGGGTGATGTAGATCTGCGCGCCGACCGGACCGGAGACAGATGGCTTGCCTGTTAGCAGCAGGTCGAGGTCCTTGGCTAGACCAGTCAGATTCACCCCCATCTGCTGCAGGATGTCCTTCCCCACGCCTTCCTTCGTCACCAATACGGTAAAGATGTGCTCGGCGTCGAGCTGGTTGTGCTTGTAGCGCGTTAATAGGTCCTGTGCTTCGTGGAACAGCTCCTGCGCTCCTTGCGTCAGTTTATCGAATCGGATCATGGCCATCACCCCAAATTAGCAGTCAAGTATCTTGATTGCTAATTATAGGCCGAAAAGAGATCTGCGTCAAGGGGTAGTGTCGCATATTTGGTTCCTTGCTATTTCGTGTGGGCAGCCTTAAAGAGGGAGTTTCTTCGCTAATGTGGTGGGTCAACATGAGTAGTTTCTCATGACCGGCACTGTGGTTTAGAGTTTCGCGGTTTGGGTCAAGGCTGCGCGTGCCTTTGAAGAAGCTATCAGCCTCGTTAACTCGCAAAAACCCAACGTCGGGGACAAGCCCCGCCGCTACGAAATGACGTTTCAAACCGACGATTCTTGTAGCGTCGCACCCTGTGTGCGACGTTCTTCCTGCCATGGACAGGTCGGCAATGATTGACGATCCCGTGAAGATCTGACTGTTATTGATTTTTCCCTTGCGGGGGGACATGTTACACTACTATCATTCAATAGCAGGAGAGGTTCATGCAAAACGCAAGTGCCGTCACAGGCGTTGGGGAAGTAGAGGGACGGCGTTCAGACCGTCCATCGGTTGTCCCGATCCGCAATCGAGGTATCCGGGGCATGCGCAGTCCGGCTGACATGCTATATAGTCCTGGAGGTGGTTTATGCGGAGCCATATAAGATACTCGGAAAGGGTGCAAGCCATTTCGTTGACTGTGGTTATGGTGCTTTCTGGAAGTGGTGCCCAGACATTTTATACTGCAAAACCGCGTTGTCCGGGTCTTATGCGGAACTATATAATTAATGTTATGACGCTTGAGTTAGCTAAAATCTATATTATGTCGAGGGGGACAGTAGACTAAATGGACTCTCCGATTTCGTTGATTCTTATAGGTAGTCTCATCTCGCTCGTTTCAGTACTTTCTGGCATAATTCTTCAGCACGTGCTAGGCATGAAAAGAATGGTAGCAGAGACGAGGCAACACCCTTTTCGCATTGTCTATAATAAACAAACCGAATTCTTTGACGCCCTTGCACCAATTCTTGTTGACCTAAATTCTTACATAACCACCGCAGACGTTTGGTTGGGTGAGACCTCAATTGATGCACCATCAAAAGTTGAACATGCAGTTAAGAATAATCAAGCTGTGACCGAATTTGATAATTTGCTTCAGCAGTACTATATGTATCTTCCTGAGAAACTCTTGGACGAAGCGAATCACCTTCATTCTAAGTGCATGTTGTTGTCAAGCAATCCTAACACGGATAAAACTTACGAGTGTATCAACCTTTTGTTTTCGTTCCAGAATTCGATTCGAGAGTATGTAGGTATCGAGAAATTATCAGAGGACTTTTTAAAAGCATTCGCAGCTAAGAGCGATAAAGACAAACATGGTTAAGACTAATGGCGGCAAGGCGTCATAACCAGCACATGCAGCCGACGGCGGTCGAAATAAGGTGTTTTTACAAGTCAAAACAAGCCACTCCCCACCGTGGCTGATGCGCCGACCGTTAGCTGCTTAGAATCAAACGGAATGAGGGTATTATGATTCCAATACAGTACCATGATTTCAGTCCCCAACAGCACCAAAAGATTATGGAAATAAGAAAGCATGCTGCGTTAGGGAGGAAACTTGCCCAGCGCAAACACCTTGGTGCCGAGCATCAAGTGTGGCTAGAACAAGGCGATAAACTTGTGAGGGACCTTGACCCGTACAGTGAAGACTATTGGGATGGATCGTGGAGCGAGTGGTATAGTGCCAAAACCTATTATAAGGGGAACTACCCAACTAACGAAATTGAAAAGCATAAGGTATTTATGCAGGCTGTTGAATGTTTAAAGCGGATTGCCAGTTCACCGAAAGTTGCTTTTCGCAAGAGCAAAAGAGACCGCCTAAGGAAATCGGACATACTTAGATTAGACGCAGAGTTATTAGCCAAGATTGGCGATGATGACACCGATCTCCTTGCCATGGGAAAGTCACTCAGAGAAGTTCTTCTGCGTCTTAAATTGCTGCGCCTTGCGAGCCGTTTTAAGGCTAAGCATGAAGCTGCTTTTGAGGAAGTCAATAAACTTCTATCTGAAGGAAAACAACTATCATTGAAACTTTTCAAAACGTGTTTAGATAAGTCTATCTTCATGGCGTTGTTGTATGACTACCAATATAGGCAGGGGCTAACTACCTTCGTATCATTGCCAGAAGTGGAGGTTCAGATATTACGACTATCTGGCTTTGACGATAGCGATATCTCGGATTTTGTTGACTTCATTCATCATGAATGCCAAGAGGAACTGGAGAACTTGGCTAAAATGGGTCTCGAAAATACCAAAATTCGCCTTGAGAAGGCGCCAACGGTTAAAAGTTCTCGCACTTTTCTCAGTACGCTCGCGAGTTGGATAGAGATCGTTGGCGGGTCATCGATCACGGGCTGGAATCTGGGAATGCTCTCAAGTTTGAATTTGACTATTACTGAGCATTCTGCATTACTTGCAAAACTCGTAGGAGCCATAGCTCTCATTGGAAAAGGTGTAAAGGAGCTTTCCAAATATGACTCCGAGTAGCAATGCTACTGTGCGGAAATTTGAGAAAGCAGCTAACAATGGCATGCACTCGGACGGCAATTTCGCTACGCTTCATTGTCGCCGGTGATGCCTGGCGTTAGACCGACATCGAGTGTACTAAAGGGAGGGTGGCTGATGGGCGAGCGTAGAATTAAGTCTCCACCTCGATGGTTTTTCTCGATCCTGGCTGTGGGGGCCTTCGTAGCCTGTGGGATTTATCTGTGGACATGGGCCGTGACGTTAGGCGTGAAAGACGTGCTCGATCAGGTGACGAGGCGATGAGCGATACATCGGTGGAAGTTGAGGAGCGATTTCTAAAACTGATGCTGGCGCGGTCTCCCGCAGAGCGATTGGCCATGGCCTGCCGTATGTTCTCTACGGCAAAGGCTCTAGTTCGAGCTGGGATCAAGGAAGAGCACGGTCTGATAGACCCTTATGAGCTGCGGGAACACGTGTTTCTCAGGCTCTATGGACAGGATTTCGGAGAAACCGAAAAGGCAAAGATCCTCAACTCGTGGAAGGTGACCTGATAGAGCAATTCACCCGGCGGTCGCTTCGTGCCCGTAATAGTCAACTCGGTTGTGCATATGCCTCACAAGACGGCGCCCTAAGCGTCGAGGAGGAGGATCAGTACAAATCATGGCTTGAGGAACGTGAGCCTCTCACAGTCCTTGACCACACCGGGGAAGGTCAGTACGCGGTTGTGCATCACGACGTACACGCCGGGTGAGACGAGGCGCGCGGTGAG
>Ga0315541_1003908_pt1 | contig 11218 bp, 8 predicted proteins | sample SalMarSW160190MG_FD_203095 | JGI IMG/M metagenome (GOLD analysis project Ga0315541, IMG submission 203095) | Salt marsh sediment microbial communities from the Plum Island Ecosystem LTER, Massachusetts, United States - Salt Marsh Sediment SW1601-190 ...
CCTCGCAATGACGTGCTGGGGATATACTCCGCCCCATTGTGTATCCTTTATTCTGTTGAGCCGTACTTAGGTAAAACGCCGGTCGAACGCCAGCGAAAGCAGTACAAGGCGGTCCGACCGTTCACAATGTCGTGCTACCGGCCTGTGGCACCGTACGCGATTTCCTCTGTAACGGGGCTGATTTCAAGGGAAGTCAACAACCTGGACGCTTATCATGAACTTGAATCGTCGTCGATTCCTAGCAGTTGCGGCCGGCGCTGGGGCGCTTTCGTCCTTGCCCGCTGATTCGTCCGGCATCGAGGACCCTGGGGTTTCTGTGGAAGAACTCGACAAAGCCGCTTCTGCCCCTATGCTGAACCTCGAGAATCTCAAGTCACCCGTGATTATCGAGTCGATCAGACTCCTGCGAAAAGGGCGGGAGTACTTTGTGCACGTGAGGTCCAAGGACGGTGCGGAGGGCATTTCGGTCACGAACTCTCGGGCCGGATACCTTCATCCAATCTTGAATGGATTGGTCATTCCTTACTTTATCAGGAAGGATGCCCGGGGTCTGGAATCGCATCTGTTCGGTGTCTACAGGTACCGCAGCAATTACAAGCTTCAAGGTTTGGCGTTGTGGTGCCCGCTGGCCTGGGTGGAATTTGCCCTGCTCGACATGCTGGGAAGGATCGCCGACAAATCCATTGGTGAGTTGCTCGGTGGTGTTGTTCGACGAAGAGTAGCCTACTATGTGGCCAGCGGCCGGCGGGACAGCACGCCCGAGGAAGAAGTGGAATACCTGCTTGGCCTGATCGAGAGAACCGGCGCCAAGGCGGTCAAGTTCCGTGTCGGAGGACGGATGAGCAGGAATGCGGACGCGATGCCCGGGCGCACAAGAAAGTTGATTCCCCTCTCGCGCAAAACGCTGGGCGACAAGATTGACATCCACGCCGATTCCAACAGTTCGTACGACCCGCCCCATGCCATTGAGGTCGGGAGAATGCTGGAAGACATAAAAGCCGTCTACTTCGAAGAGCCCTGTCCCTTCGATCACCTGGAAGATACGAAACGCGTCACAGACGCCTTGACAATACCGGTTGCAGGTGGTGAGCAGGAGTTCAGCGAACGCCGGTTCCGCTGGATGATCCATAACCGCGGCGTGGACATCGTACAGCCGGACTTGCATTACTACGGCGGGTTGATCCGTTCCAGGCGGGTGGCGCGCATGGCGGCCGTTGCAGGAATGCCCACCACGGTGCACATCTCCGGCGGCTTCGGGTTCATATACATGCTGCACTTCGCCTCTTGCACACCCGACATCGGCGCATACCAAGAGTATAAGCAGGGCATCGATAAGTACGGCGGCTGGTTTAGCCCGGGTTTGGAGGTCAAGGACGGCGCCTTGACGGTCCCGGCCGGCCCGGGCGTGGGGATTACCGATATAGGTGAACTGCTGAAAGGCGCGGAACACGTGACGTAGGTTGGCTGAACGCAGCACTGACCGCCCCCAAGCACGCAGGTCTCCGGCGCCAATTTGTCCCATTTGCGCTGACGATGTATACTTGATCATGGTTGGCGAACACACCAAGAAGGAGGGATTGACAATGACGAAAAGGCGGCTTCCTGTCAGACATCTCAATTTGACCATGAACCAGTGTCAGCGCGTCTTGTGGGCCGTGTGCGTCCTCCTAACGAGCACGCTTTGCGCAGTGGGACAGGAGAGCCCGAGCAGCGGCCGCTGGATAAGCCTCTTCAACGGTAAGGACCTTGAGGGGTGGAAGGTCAAGATCGCCGGCCATGAATTGGGTGACAATTACGGCGACACCTTCCGGGTCGAAGATGGAATCCTGAAGGTGTGTTATGACAAGTACGATGGATTTGACGGCAAGTTCGGGCACCTGTTCTATCAGGAGGAGTTCTCGAACTACCGGCTTCGGGTGGAATACCGCTTTGTGGGCGAGCAGATCGCCGGCGGTCCCGGCTGGGCATTCCGCAACAGCGGCATCATGATTCATGGCCAGTCGCCCGAGAGCATGGGAAAGAATCAGGAATTCCCAGTGTGTATCGAGGTGCAATTGCTGGGCGGCAAAGGTAGCGGCAAACGGTCTACGGGCAACCTCTGCACACCAGGCACGCACGTTGTGATGGATGGGAAGCTGATCACCCGGCACTGCATTGATTCCAGCTCGAAGACCTACCACGGCGACCAGTGGGTGACGGCGGAAGTGGAAGTGCACGGCAACACCATCAAGCACATCGTCGAAGGGGAGACTGTGTTGGTCTATAGCGATCCCCAACTGGACGAAAATGACCCGAACGCCAAGAAGCTGCTAGAAGCCGGGCAGAAGAAGATGCTGACCGGCGGCACCATATCCCTTCAGTCCGAGAGCCACCCCGTGGAATTCCGAAAAGTAGAGCTGCTGAAAAGTGATAATGAATAAGGATAGCCAGGATATTCAGGATAACATGAACACATCCTGTCCATCCTGAGCGTCCTTGTCAAGAATCAGTTGACGCATGCCCCCCGCGCCATCTCCTCTCGGGCGTATGATCGCCAGAGCCCGCCGGCTATTGCGATGAAGGCCATTGGCCCCCAGAAACGGGACCCTGGCATGAGGGCGACGATGAATAGTGCGCAGGCGACGGTTGCCCCGCTTCGAAGGAGGATGCCTGTAAGACCCGAGAAGGGCAGAACATGACGCTTGCGGGCGGAGAGAACCGTGAGAGTGAGGACGCCGAAGGTAACGATCAGTGCCATGCCGCACGCCCCGGACACGCCGTATCTCGGCACGAGGAGAAAGGCCAGAATTAGCATCGACGCCGCGGCCGCCGCCTGAATCGCAATCTTCGGCCTCATGTTGTCGCTTGCCGTGAGGGCCGAATCGGCGGCGAGAGACCCGTACATTAATGCCACAGCCCAGCACAGCAGCCTCAGGACGCCCACGGCCGGCCGGTAGGCTTCGCCCTGCAAAACAACCACAAGGGTCTCCGCAAATGTATAAAGGGCCGAGGCCCCCAGGATACCCATTGCTACGAGCGCACGCTGACTCATAGCGCAGACCAGGGCGAATTGCTCCCGGTTACGCTTGAACAGCCTGAAGAGGGCCGGGAGAAAGGCCTCGTGGTTTGCCGCGGCGCCCACGGCCACGCACAGCATCACGAAGCGCTGCGCCACGGCGAAGTATCCGGTCTCCTCTTCCGAGCCAAAGCGCGACATGGCGAGAAGGGGTATGCTTAGGTACGTGGCATGTAGAATCTCTGATACCCCGAAAGAGAAGGCGCCCCTAATCTGCGCCACGACATACGACATCTTCAGGCGTATGGATGTGCGGGATATCAGGATGGTCGCCAGAAGCGCGGTCGCGATGGCGTAGAGCCCTCCCTGATACCAGGCCAGTACCACTACGTCGAAACCCAGAAAGGCCAGCGCCGCTATCCCCCCCAGGAATGCGAACCCTCTTCCGACCATGAAAAGGGCCACGAGCTTCTGCTCGCCTCTAACTTGAAGCACTGCAAAAAGGGGCTCCGCGCACAGGATGGAAAAGCCCGCCAGGGCAAGAGGCGGGAAGATGTGTGGGGCCAAGTCGCTTTGACTGAGCGCCGAGCGGGCCACGAGCGCGACAGAAAGTGCGGCAAGCCCGACGGCCCCCCTGACAGCGATGGCGTTTCCGAGCAAGTGGGGGATTAGCTCCGGGGACCGGCTGCCTTCCCGTTTGAGCCCGGTGATCATACCGATTTCCGTCAGTGAGATACTCAGCTCGACCAGGGCCCACATGGCGGCGTATACGCCCAAGGGCGCCGGCCCAACGGCGCGGGCGATAAGGATGCCCGTCAATGCCGCCAGTAGACGTGCGCCGACTGTTCCCGCGGAGGAATAGGTCGCGCTTTTCATGATCTTGGGAGGGAGATGTTCAGACAATGGCTGGGGTCACTCCTCCGCCGCACTACCGGCCTCACGTTCAGCTTGAGAAGCCTGGCGAGCGGTCTCTTGTGGCGTTTTGCGGCCTCCTGATGGGTGGGATCGCTCCCCGCCGCGCTTGTCCACTGGTTCCTGTCTTTCTGCAATTGAGGTGGCACTGTTTATCGCCGCAATGTCTCGCGGGAGCGTCATGGCGGCGAAAAGGAACAGGAGCCAATAGGGGTGGTTCAGATTACACAAACTCGTTTCGTTAAGGTTGTGCACAAGAACCATGATAAAGAGCACCATTCGCAGCCTTGCGAATTGAAAGTCCGTCGCGAACCCGCGCGATATTCTTCTGTACCCGCTGACGATGAGAATGACGACGAGAATGACGCCCACAATCCCCATTTCCGCGAAGACATCCAAGTAGCCGTTGTGGCTGTCAATGGGGTGCCATTCGTGCGCTTCCCAGAGCTTATTCGTCATGTCTCCGACCCAAAAGCCGCCAAAGCCATGCCCTAAAAGGGGTCTCTGGATGGCAATGTTCCACACGTCGTCCCAGAGATCGACCCTCCCCGTAAAGGTCGTGTCACGCCCGAACAGTTCAACGGTGAGTAGAGCAATTGAGTTCTGGACAGTCACGACCTCGACGATGAGGTATGATGCGAACACCAACGCGACCAGGTAAGCGATCTTAGGGCCTATGTGTCGGGGAACGCCCCGCCCCAGTCTTGTCAGGAAAAGGGTTGCGATTACGGCGAAGTATCCGAAAAGGGACGTGATGCTGCCACATCCGACAAGGAGGAACAAAGAGACGGCCAGAAACGCCAGATCGCCGAAGCTCTTCTTTGCGCGACCTCGGCAAAAGAGGCACCAAGTGAAGTAGAACGAACTGATAAGTGCAATCAGGCCGAAGGTGTTTTTGTGGGTGGCGATCCCCACCCAAAGCACCGTGCCGTCAGGGAGGAATTTTCTCCCCAAAGACGGCACGAAGAAGATCAGGACAAAAGAGAGCGGGATGGCTAAGTAGCAGAACCTCCTGATCAGTGCTGAAAACGCCTTAAGCGGGTCTGGTTCGGTCAAGATAAGCAAGACCATCACGAGGACGCCGATTGTCTTGACCCATCTCTTGAATGAGATCCAGGGATACGCGGACCATAGAATACTGAGTCCCATGAATAGGAAAAGCAGCGCAACCCACTTGTTGTGTTGAATCACTGCCTGCCAGTTCGTCCGCCTTTTGAAGAGGATGATTATCCCCAAGAGAATAAGTATACTGAAGATGATCCGGAGCGTGGGGTTACCGTGGTAGATTTCGAGATCGGTGATACGTTCAGGACTGATTCGTCCCCGTGAAGCTGAGACGAACAACCAGAGCAGGGGTACCCAAAGAGCTTTCGAGAACTCTGACTGTCTCTCGTGACGGAGCATCACACTGTGCACATGTTAAAATGGCTTGGGCCTGTAATTCTGAAATGTTTCGCGGCGGACCGCCCATGGAAACGCGGTCCAGGGAACGCCGGCAGAGGACAGGGTCCGAGGCGTCACAGGCGTTTATAAATAGCATACGGGATATAGTGCCGCCGCTTGTTGAGAATCACGCCCAGTATGTCGCCTCCCTGTTTCGTGATCCTATCGCGAATGCCTTCCGCCACTTGCCACCGGGTTTTCTCCGCTTCAACAACGAGAACGATACCGTCTGATTCCCTCACGAGAAGCAAGGCATCCGACGATTCCGAGACGGGTGGCGTGTCAAACAAGACCAAGTCGAATGAATCTCGGAGCCGCCCCGCCAAGTCGCGAAATCGGGCTGAAGAAACAACGTTCGATAGGGCGGAGCCGGGTGACGTCACCATCCCGAGGTGGAGAGCGCCGTCCGCAACGGGCCGGAGTGCTTCTTCGAGTTGGCACCGTCCCGCAAGAACATCCTCACAGGTAGCCTCAAGCTCGACGCCAAACGCTTCGCGGTGGCGCCCGAAGCCTCGGTCGGCGTCAAGCAAGGCCACCCGTTTGCCCATTTCTGTTCCCATGAGGCGGGCAAATTCCCGCAGCAGCGTAGAGGCGCCTTCGCCGGACCGCGCACTTACAAAAGTGACAACCCACGACGAGAGGTCGTGCAAAGTGGAATCAATGGACTGGTATACCCCCACAAGCTTTTCGCGAAGGGATTGCGGCGGCTCACCCCCGGAAGGTAGAGAGAACCCGGTTTCTGAGGACTCCCCTGCCTGTTCCTTTTCGGCGGCCTTGAGAGCTTCGTAAATCTTTGGCATGGGGACCTCCTATGCGTCCGGCGCGGCCACGAGAGCGACCTCTGCGTGCTCAGCGCGATCATTCGGCTTCCCGGTCAGCTTGGGAATTAAGATGGATTCTCCGGGAAAGATCAAGTTCTCATTGCGAATGTGTGGGTTCAGCGCCATAACATGCCGCACGAGATGCGCATAACCATCACCGTTGACCCTGCGGATGAGTCGTTCCAGCGTGTCACCCTCCTGTACAGTAACCACGGTGACGCCGTCTGCGCCGTGTGCAGTTAACGGTGTTTCGTTTTCCCCAATCCCATCGGTTGCCGACTCTTCGCCGGCCTGTTGTTCCAGACTTTGGGGGGGAGGCAACAGTGTAGAGGACACATTCAACGCCGCGCTTTCCTTATCTGCGGCGGCCCTGGTTGCCGAAACGTCTTCCTGAACTACCGCAGCCGCTTGTTCCGGCGCCCTCTCTTCTGCGGTCATTTTGGGGGCTCGACTCCCGACGATTTCGAGTAACCGGCGAATCTCATCCAGCGCCCTCTCCTCTGCCTCCATCTTGGGGGCTTGGCCCGCGGCCGAAGGAGTTCTCTGGGATCGAAACGCGGCTTCCTCCGGCAATGCATCTTTCTCTTCCTCAAAAGACCCCGGCGGGACGGGGTAGAAGTCAGCCGATTCGGTGGTGGTCTCAGCTATGTCCGTCAATCGCGCATGTTCCTGTCGCGTTGTGGCCGACGGCAATTCGACCTGGGGCCGTCCTGGCGTGAGCCACAGGTATGTGCCGCATACGGCCGCCAGGACGAAGAGAAAGACAACACCCGACACGGCGCGCCGCGTGAAGGCCGACTTCGGCATCATGTCGAGAGAGGCGACCGTCTCCTTTATCGTGCGTGGAGAAATCGGCCTCTCGTGAGAAGCGTAGCCTGCGACGAGCGCATTGTCGCAGATGATATTGAGTAGCCGGGGATTGCCCAGGGCGCGCTGTACAATAAGGCCCAGAGCCCGCCTGCTGAACACCTTGGCGACTTCAGCCCCGACACACGCAAGCCGGTGTTCAACATAACTGATGCTTTCGGTTTTGCGAAGGAGCCGGATCTCGGCGCGAACCGCTACGCGCTCACGCAACTGGCGCAAAGCGTGACATGCCAGAAGCCGCTCAAACTCGGGCTGCCCGCACAGCACGATTTGGAGCAGCTTGGCCGTGCTCGTCTCGAGGTTGGACAGGACGCGAAGCCGCTCCAATGTCTCGACCGGCATACGCTGAGCTTCATCGATAACGAGCACAACCCGCACGTCGCGTTCATAACATTTGATCAAATACTGATGGAGGTTGTCGACGGCTTCGGTGAGGTCCTCGGGAGGACCGGGAAGCTCCAGTTCTCGGTAAATGGCGCGGGTAAGTCCGTCGAAGTCCAATTCGGGATTGATCAGATAGACCGTCTTTACCCGTTCCGGATCGACGTTGTCCAAGTAAGCCAGGAGGATCGTTGTCTTTCCGCTACCCACCTCGCCAACCAAAGCGATGAAGCCTTTGCGCTTGTCGACACCATAGGTGATCGACGCCACCGCTTCTTTATGGCTCGGGCTCCAATACAGGAAAGAGGGGTCGGGCGTGATGTTGAACGGTGCTTCCCGCAACCGGTAATAGCTCAGGTACATGACCTGAACTCCTTCTCGGAAACGCTGGCCAAGACAGGCAGATGCAGCCACTTCTCCACGTCCGCATCAGTGCGGAATGTGTCGTCGAAATACTCGCATAGGTAGGCCGGGCCCAATCCGCCCAAAATGCCGAATAGAATCCCCAGGGCTATGATGAGGAACTTGTTCGGGCGAACGGGCTTGAGGGGCAGCATTGCCGGCTGGACGACACTGGCATTTGAGACCTTGACCTTGTCCAGCTCGCTGGAGATCTTGGCCCTGTGGACGTTTTCCCGATACTGACTGTACTCGGCCTCGGCCATTCGCCGCGCCCGTTCGAGACTCTCGAGCTCGACCTGGCGGCTCGCAAGGTATGCGAGCTGTTCCCTGTGGTTTTCGACTTCCGCGGCCAGCACGTCCCGCTTCGCTTTGTGTGCCTCGAACTGCGTGCGTTCCGTCTCCAAGTCCAACATGAGCGCCTGGTAGTTGACGTTTACGCCCATAGTGACCTCGGTGTGCGTCTCGTCTTCCTGGCCCAGCATCTCTTCAGTGCGTCGGATGTTCTCCCGCACCTCGACCAAGGGTAGGTACGTGTCAACATATCGAGAGGCGAGGTCTGTCTCCTCTATGCGCAACTCCAGTAGACGTTCTTTCAGGGCATCGAGAACGTAATTATGCCGTCCTGTGAGCTTCGAGAGTTGGATCGTGGGAGAGTGGTCTTCCAGGGCCGCCTCGAGTTTGGCGATTCGGGCCTCGGAAGCACGCGCCATGGCGTCAGCAGTGTCGCGTGCGTTTTCCAGGTCCTTGATTTGCAGGAGCGTCACCTCCTGTTGCGTGGCAATCGAGGCGATCCCGTGCTGTTTACGGAAGGCGTCGAGCTCTTCTTCTGATTTCACCAGTTCTTTCCACTTCTCGAGCGCTTGGCCTTGAAAGAACTCCGGTGAAGCTTGCGCCTTGTTTACCTCAATGTGGCGATCGAGGTACAAAGAAACCAGCAAGTCCAAAGCATCCCGTGCCAGGTACCGGTTTTCCGACTCGAAGCGCGCTAGGACCACGTTGGAGGACGGCACGGACTCTACGGTCAAGTTCCGTGTCATTTCCGTAATAGCTTTCTCGCGCGGCGTCAGGTAGGCAGCCAAATCCGCGGCCACGAGCGCCTCCTTCGCCGTCCTTTTCAGCCACCGCGCTAACTGCCGGATGCGGTCCAGACGGTGAACGGGGATGCCCTGCCTCTCCTTCCCCGAGTACTTACCTTTCAGAATCGCCTCTTCCCCAATCTGCTCAACGACTTTTTCAATCAGATAGCGGCTCTTCAGAATGCCTATTTCCGAGTTCACGAGGCTTTCCTGACTCTCGCGGTCGTGAACCATGGTCAAGGTACGCTCTCTTTCCGGCAGGTCCACGGTCAGGTTCTCACGCCCCGACCGGATCAGTATCTTAGCTTCGGCGCAGTATATCTCGGGCGTAAGATAGGCGAGCACGGTGACAAGCGTGACCACGATCAGGAAGAAGAGGGAAATTTTCCACTTGTGCCGGAAGACCACATTGAGGATGTCGCGAATTGAGCTGTGCACCATTTCGCTGTAAGTGACCATTTCCCGCCTCGCTTACTGTGTAGGCTGTGTCGGAAGCTGCAGGGACGGTAAGTTCACCTGGAAAGGCCGATTCCCCGAGACCTCGTGGCCCAGGCTCTTGTTGAACGTGAACACAATGTTTTCCGGCACTATCTCGTTGATGTATTGGTCGGACCATTGATCCACGCGATCGATGACCGTGCGCGGCACGTAGACAACGTCGAACGGTTCGAGATGGAAAGGTTCGCTTTCAGGGTTCTTCAGCTCGGCTTTCAGGTCGAGCGTCTTCACATATTGCTTGCCGTCGCACTGCCGGATAACAATGACGTTGGACATTTTGGCGCTACGCTTGAGGAATCCCCCTGCCTGCACGATGGCTTCAAGGGCTGTGAGCCGTCCCCCTTCAATCATGACAAGCTTAGGTTGGGCCACCTCGCCGCCCACATACACCCGCTGGCTTTGGAACGACCGCACAATGACGGTCAGTTCCGGGTTCTTGAGCGTGCCTGCGTACCGGTCAAGAAGTTCCGTCCGCAGTTCTTCCGGGGTCCGGCCCGCGGCCTGAACTTCGCCCACGAACTGGAGCGCGATGTTGCCGTCCGGCCGAATGGCCTGTTCCTCGTTCAGCTCCGGCCAGTGAGGGAACTTGATGCTGAGCGCATCACCCGCTTGGAGTGTCACCAACGACTCCCGGGGTTCCGGCCAGTTCGCCGAGTCGTTCGGTGTTGTGGCGCACCCGGCGCAGGCCAGTACCACTACACCGAGCTTCATCAGCCGCTTCGGCGCCGGCCGTAGCAGTGAAGTCACGTGTTTCATGGTGCTTGCTACTCCCCAGTGCAAGGGCCCGTTGCCGTTTTGCGCACGTCATGTATGCAAACCTGAGAGGAGTTTCCATCCCTTACACCGGCTCGCGCATCGGGGGGATCACGCCGACGCCGTGTGCATACCATACGGGCGGTCGCGCGGCACCGCTCTCCCTTCCACTGTGCAGTTTCCAGCTTAGTACAACTCAACACACACAGGGTTACACTAAAGACTTGGTGGGCGCCACGCTCAAACTCCGTTTGAGCGTGCTTTGAAACCCGGGCTTTCTTGTGCCGGAACACGGACAAACGAGTTTGTCCGTGGCACCCGAATGTGTATCCTTTATTCTGTTGAGCTATACTTAGATTAGCAGTTTTCTCCCCTCTTGTCAAGTTAATCCCGCCGCCGTGCCGGCCCGACCCGCTCGGATTCGCCACGACGGCGTTTTCGCCAGAGGCGGTCCCAGTGCAAGACAACACCCAAAACCGCCACCGCGAAAATCGTCTCGCGCCCTTCGTCCAAGTACCAGGGGGGGTGTCCCCAAATGCGGCTGAACACCTCCCTCTCGTCAAAAAGGACACCCACGAAACCGTAAGGGGCGAATGCGATAGGCGCGAGAGGAATGCACAATCTGTCCAAGATGTATCTGACATCGACGAAGAAGAATGCCAGGACAGGAGCTATGCCAATGTACAGGAAGAAGAAAACAATCATCACCTGGTTTGCCCAGCGGCCGCCAAGATTATGAAGCGTGAACTCGCCCTGGACATTCAATGCCTTGGCAGCATCTGGCGTTTCGTAGCCGAGCCAGCGCTGTCCCCAACTGAGTTCCTCGCCGGCGGCAAAGCAAAGGACCAGGCCGAACGCGAAAGGGATAAGGGCGAAGAATGGTTGTCTGAGAGCTTTCCTGTTTGCAACCGACGCCGCCATCAGGAGCATCCCCCCAGATAACAAGCATACTGCCGTGCCCGTTTCCCAGATGCCGTCCTCCAATGCCAAAAGGTCATACCAGGCCACGTTCTTGTCCTGGAAAGTGAAGCTCAGTCTGATCGTCGCCAGCAGCCCCAGAAACACAAGGG
>Ga0315541_1003911_pt1 | contig 11215 bp, 5 predicted proteins | sample SalMarSW160190MG_FD_203095 | JGI IMG/M metagenome (GOLD analysis project Ga0315541, IMG submission 203095) | Salt marsh sediment microbial communities from the Plum Island Ecosystem LTER, Massachusetts, United States - Salt Marsh Sediment SW1601-190 ...
TGTTCTGAGAAAGTCCGATTCGAAGTGGCTGTACAGGGCATCCAAGTATCTCCTCCAGTCTCCCTCGCAGTCACTGAGAAGAACGAGAGGCGGTAACCAGTGGGGCCTCTGCATCACGCGTCTGCCTCCTGGGCAGTCCACCGGAATAGGTTGAGCTTATCCTCCCTGTAAAGGGTGGAGCGAGTCAGGCTATATCCGGAACGTTCGCGGATGATTTCAACCAGTCGTCGTTTTGCGCGGCTACCGGAGAGGTCGCGATTGGCATAGGCAAGGGCTCCTATCAGAAGGTCGGCTAGCTGTAGCTGCTCAACCTCGTGTGAGCGGACCGTTTGCACCTTCTGAATGATCTCCCGTGAGAAGTCGTAGGCGTTGTTGCAGAGCACATCTTGAAGCTTTCTCACCTTGGGGGCGCTGCGGGTGTCTTTGATATCAAGGTAGATCCGATAGGAAGCGTTGGGGCGAAAGATCGCTTTGAGCATGGTGAAGTACATCTTAAAGTACCATTCATCATGGCTTTGGCCGTATGCCTCGTGGTGGAGGCCATCCTTGTCGGCCACGATCAAGGCACGAAAGTGAAGATCCGGCTCCGCGAAGAAGTAATCGACCAGGTCGATATAGAAATCGATCTTTCCCGGAGAAACCTTGGTCCACTTGACCTCAAAGTCCTTACCAAGTCCATGTTTCTCTTTGATAGCCCGTACAGCCTGTGCGGTCTCTCTTCCCTTCTCAAGCGGGCACCAGATAGCGCCCAATATCATGACCTTTTGCCGGTCATGTTCAAGATGGCAACTTTCGTCGCAGTAGATATTAAAGACTTGGGTCATGGGTTAAGGCCTCCTGTGGTGATGCTCCAGATGGGACGTGTACAGTTTGCCGGTAATAAGGTATGTGTCCCCGGGATTCCGCTCCCCCAGCATTGTCGACATGTCACCTCACCGCACCTCTTCCGCCTCTTCGGCTCCCGCTTCCTCCGCAGCATCTGCGAACCTTTCGAGAAGGCTCAGTTCTCGCTCTGTCAGCTCCCGGGTCCCGTCGACATCATCAAGTGTCCCACGCACCATAATCTCGCGGGCTCTCGATGCTGCTGCGTTCAGCTCTTCTGCACTCAAGAACGGCTTGATGCTCTTGAGTGGAAACCCGTGCGCAAACTCAACGTAGCCACTGTGGTCTGAGTAGGTTCCAGCAGACTGCAGGAATACCTCCAGGGCGTCAAGCAAACCGAAATCAGGTTCGATCAGCTTGGTGATGTAGTTGCTGGCGCTCTCGTGATCCCACTCGTCCCAACGATAGAGAACGAAGACGGGGCACGGAGATCTCAGCAGTTCGTTCTCCGCTGTGGCGGCTTCGATTCTCTCGCAAGCCAACTGCTTCAGTTCCTCCTGACGCGTTTCACTGAGAGTTGGCTTCCCCTCAAACGTTATGTCGAGCACCGAATCAACAAAGCGAACAACGCTGCAGATGCCCTTGCCGAAACTAACGCACCGGCTGAGGATCTCCATGAGCTCATCAGGTGCGGTGATAGCCCTGGTCAGTGTGGTGAGATAGTAGGAGATCCGAACTGCTGACCTGGGATCTCGGTCAGGATGTCCCCATCCGGGAAAGAAATCGCCAACGTCGAGTAGCGCGCATATCGCAACCTCGATCTGTGCTGGAGAAAGGTCCTCGGCTCTCATGCTGAATCGTCGAAGCATCTGCTCCGCTTTGTCTTCTTTGTCCAGATCGAGAAGCCTCTTACCTAGGGCTTCGCGATCGTCGGTGAGCGAGAGCGCAGTGTTCAGCTCCTTCTCGGAAACGCTACGTATTCCTGGCGACAGGAAGAAGTAGCTATCAAAGTGATCGGCAGAGCAGATTCGTCTCTCCCGACTCCAGTTTGTGTCGGGCCGCCGGTCCCATGACGAGTGCTCATACGAAAGTCGCGAGAGTTGCGGGAAAAGCCCCTTCAAGACCGCGTCAGTCGCATCCTTGCGATCCTCCGCCAGAGCAAGAAGCTTATCGAACGCGGCTTGATGTCCTTTCCGATCTGGCTTCTTCCCGTTGATGTATTCCCTGACCATTTCTTCTTCGCCACGTGATTCGTTGAGCAGAAGCCATCTGCTCCTGTGAAGCTGCGAGTGGAGTGTGGGGCAACGAAGACGCAGCGCCTCAAGCACGGCGAAGTCGACCGCATTGACCTCATCCCAAACCAACGGCAGGGTGACAGCCAGAGCATTCGCGAAGCGCTTCGCATCGCGCACGTTATCGAACAGCTCGTCGAAGCCAGCACGGATCATCTCACGTAGCCGTTGCATCAGATCCGCGTCGTTGCCAACGAACTCGAAGAAAGGATCAGCAGCCTGCGCAACTTCGACGTGGAGACGGAGTGCCTCCAAGATTGGGAGATCGAACGGGACCTGGATCATCTTCCTAAGGTAGTCCAGACCATCCTCGTCGGTTCCACCTACTGCCGTCGAAAGCGCCCTCGCCGTGCGATCCCGATCGAACGCGAGGACGTATGTCATATTCGAGAAATCGGCGTTCATGCGAATGAGCTGTAGCATGAGCCGTACACACTCAGGTTCTGCCCGATCAAGATCGTCGATCAGGATGATCAAGTGGACACCAGCCTCTTGCAGGTATCCGTTGAGATCCTTCTTGATGTCCGCAAGCGGCTTACTCTTGGCAGCGTTCTTCATCATCTTAGCAACCGGAGATATCACCAATGAGACCGCTGCGGCTGGCTGCAAGGAGGGCACCATTGAAAGAGGGATCAGGGCAACTGCTAGCTTCTCAAGCGCATCTCCGATCTTGCCAACCAGTTCCTCCTTATCAACGGGACCGAGCGTGCTCCGTAGGTCTCGGAAGAAGGCTGCGATGAGCTGGTCAATAGAGGAGTAGCTCCACGGGTTGAATCGAAGAAGAAGAATCCCTTTCTTCTTGTCGGCTTCGTCATGTAACTGCCCGTAGACAAGATTGAGGAGCGAGGTCTTACCAGATCCCCACGGGCCTGAGATCCCAACCACCATGCACGCGCTCTTGTCTCGAGAGAGAATCCTCGATGCGATGCTCTCAGCAAGGTCCTTTCGCTCAAGGCTATCCGCATCTTCGTTTGCAATGGGTTCATCCGATTGTAGCTGCAGATCAGGACACGTTTCTTTGGGCAAGCGACACCTCCTTGGGGGGATGGATGTGGGGGGCCAGTTGGGGGACTTGGGTTGGCCGAGCTTCCACTCGGACATTCAGTTCTGCCCTTCCGCAATTACTAGCATCCGCAGCTCCTGTTCAAGCAGATTGGGGTTCCTGCACACGTGGAACCGCCACTTCCCCATCCGCCCCCAGTTACTTACTGCTTCAATCCACCGCCGTGCTGCTGCGTGCTTTGCCCGCATCTGTTCGTCTTCGTAGCCCTTAATCTCCAATAGCAGCGTCGACTCATCAGGCAAACGCACTAGGAAGTCCGGGTGGTACACATGCTCGATGTTCATGAATTCATATAGAATCGCCAGCCCCAAATGGTCATTCCGCACGTAGAATAGTGCTGCCCCTTCATTGCACGCATCCTCGATCCAAAACGCGGCGCTCGATTCCCACGTTGCCGTATCAAGGACAACCTGGTTCACGTGACTGTGCTGAGTCCCTACGCAAGGGCGCGTGGTTTTAAAATCGACATCCTTCGAAGAACCCGATGGGTGATATCGATTAACAACTGGAAGCAAGGCAGGTTCGCCCACAACATCGTCTGGAACAATGCTCGCAAGTAGCCGTTCCCTGATACGCATTACGTACTTCTCCAGTCCCAGCTCGCACGGATTACAGCCTTGGAAATCGACCTTCTTCTCGATGTACTCATCGACATAGCGGTACACCTGGGGAAAGAGGTGATGGCGCGATTGCAGGCGAAGCACACGCCTTGTCTTGTCAGTTCTGCTAGGTGATGTCAGCTGAGCAACAACATCCCTTGCGATCTGAAACTTGATCGCTTGCAGGTGCGTTTGCTGGTAGTACGTAGCCCGATCCTGTTTCTTGTAACTCAACGGGCCGGACTGAGCCGACGCGGAACCCTCGCTGTAACCAAGAGGCGGGAGCACAAACGTTGCAGTCGGCTCGCGGCCTGGTTCTAGTTCCAGTTTATCCATGCTGTCAATGTCACATCGGATAAGATTCTTGTGTAGTGCAAATACATAACCATCCACGTAAGGGAAGCGAATCACCATATGCTTCCGAGCCTCCAGCGCCCGGACGTGGTTTTTCGGCTTGTCGTTTGGCTCCTTCTTCAGGGCAGGGCGACCACGGAACGGGATCACCGAGAAGGGAATCCCGTAGACATCCACGTATTCTTCGGTGAGCATCCCTGTCTCCGGGTTGGGATCGTAATCCATTCGCCGCAGACCTCGCCCAACAACCTGCTCACAAAGGAGCTGACTCCCAAATGCGCGTATACCGAGGATGTTGGTCACGTTCTGCGCGTCCCATCCTTCGTTGAGCATCGCGACAGCAACAACGCAGCGCACAAACTCGCCAGGTTCACCAGGTTTACCGACAGTGGAAACAACACGCCGTAATTCCTCTGCCGCATTCTGTTTGCTTCCGCTAGCAGTTCCACTATTGGCCTCGTCCAGCAACTTTGTGTCGATTCGCACAGTGTGCTTTGCCGTAGCAGTATTGGAGAAGTACTCAGGGAAGATGTCTCCTTGGCCAAAGACAACCCGCTTCTTGGCCTTCTTCGTCTTGTTCTTCCTGGAAGGCGCAACAGCCTGTGGGGCAAGAACCTCTTCAACCTCTTCGGGAGTGACATCCTCTACCTCCGTCTCCCCACTAATCCTTTCGTAGAACAGCTTCGCGATGTCCGTATTGTCGCAGACGACGATCAAAACAGGTGGGACTTGATCCTGTCCGGGTTTTGCCTCCTGGATGTACTTAAACCGTTCTACCCACTGTCCAGCGATCTGTCTGAGGGCTCCTTGAGCTTCGCGGTACACCACTTCAGGTTTCGGTTTACCCGAACGTCGCCCGCCCCCCACCATCTCGGCTGCGGAACAGCTCTCGCGTATACTCTGCCACAGTTTGAAGTACTTCGGATCGGGTCGCCCTGTCGTATCCCGAACCGGGAGTCGAGGGATCTTGACAATCCCCGATTCAATTGCATCGACCAACCCGAAATCACTGACGATCCACGGGAACGGACTCCCTTCTGGATAGCCGCTTCCTTTGAGGTGGAATGGAGTCGCGGAGAGATCGACGCACAGCGCAATTCCATCCTTCCCACCATTCGACGCTACGTTCAGTGTATCCAGCCCGTTAAGCCACACGCGGGCTTCGTTCTTCTCTTCTTCCAGCTCGCGTTCCTCCACGCGTGTCAGCTTCTCAGTCACCGGAGCAGGGCGCCAACAGTGGTGCCCCTCATCATTGAGAACCATGATCGGCATCCGCTCGTACAAGTCGCCGAGCACACGCCGGGCGAATGTTGCCGGTGTTTCCGGCCCCTTATTCACTACGGAATACGATCGATCTCCTTCCTTGTGCTCAGATTCGGGCAGGAACCGATGCCAGTTTTCGATCAAGACCCTGCCGCTCTGCAGGTGATGCCGGTACTTCACCGGCACGAGGTCGAACTCCTCGAAGTAGTTCCCTTTGGATTCAGGGCGGAGCACCTGGAGACGCTCCTTGACGGTGAGGTTAGGACAGATGACGAGCACACCGTGTGGATACTCACGACTGTTGGGATTGGCTCCTCGATTGCAGAATGCCCATGCAATCAGCATTGCCATCACCACTGTCTTACCCGATCCTGTCGCCATCTTGCACCCCAATCGACGCAGTGGTCGAAGCGAAGCGCCGTTGGGATTGTCGCTGAGGTTTGGGAAGTAGATGCTCTCAGTCGGCGCGAAGGATGGTCGCTCGCCTTGTAGCAGTCTGCGAAGATCCTCGTCACTCAGTGCAAAGTTCCGAAATCCTGTGCGGCTTGACTTCCCAGGGATGCGCAGTTCAGCAAGATAGATCATCGTTTCCACGGATTCTTTCTGGCAGAAGAACAGTCGCCGTGGTAGATCAACGCTCGACCAGTGGTGTAGCAGATCCCGCGTAACCGGCGATGCCCCACGATACCCAGAACCTCGCCAGCGTTTCACATCTTCGCGCAGGAGATTGACAAGCGTCAGATCGTCCCGCTGTTCTTCAGCAAACAGAGTCAGTTGATTGGGATTGACCTTCTCTGTCTTGTACCAGTAGCCCGCTGGGCGACGACCTTCCAACTTGCTTGCCTCCCCGGTTTTCGGGTCGTACCACCAATAATGGGTTGGCTCGTCGTACGGCTTGCAGATGATCGGACTCTCGACCGGCTGGATCGGGATATCGCTCTCACCGTTTCCGTTTTGTCGCGCCATCAGCTTTCTCCCTTGTCATCGGCCAGTCTGTGCACACACATCACTTCATTCCCGCGTGGGTCAATCACCTTCACTGCCACACAGCGATGCTTGCCCAAAGGGAACGGAAGCGACTGCGTTCCACTGAACACCTCAAAGGCGTCTTCATCGATTACACCTTTGAGGGCTTTTGCCAGCTTCTTCCACGCCGACTTATCGGGGAAGAACGCTTGCGTAATGCAGAACGTGCGGCCGTTGTAGTCACCGTCGATGAACCAGGCAGCAACCTTATCGGCTCCAGTCGAGGCAATGCTATTGGTCACCGGATCGTAGACGTCGACACCCTCCATGACCACTTTGTACTCGTCGTTCCTGTTCGGGCCGTCGATTCGAGTCCGTGGCTGCCCGAACACCGTGAATAACTGACTTCCCGGTTGTTCCTTAAGCAGGCCATTCATCCCTGGATTGACATCTGGTCTCACGTGCGCCGCGTGCACCCGTAGGTGTGGATTCTTCACCTCTTCGATCACCGCCTGTGCCGGACCGTCGAAGCTGAACCCAGCGATGACAAGGTCATCGTAGCCCATCCGATTGGTAGAGCGAATCACATCTTCCACCATCTTTGCTGTGACCGGTCCATACTGAGGACCGAATGCAACAGCGACCGTTGCTCGCCCGTCAGGGTCGGGATCTTCTTCACCGTCAGATACCCATCGTCCCTCCGCGTGCAGACCCGGTTCTCCGGATTCCAAACGCTCAAGGCGGGTGAACGTGTTGTGCCGGTTGTTCGGGAAAGTAACCCCGTCCATGCGCAGGTAACGGATCATCTGGTCAAGGTAGGCATCGAGATTCTGTGCTTCGTGTTCAACCCGTGTTTCGACCATGCGAACCTCGAACGTTTCCTCAAGCTCTTCTGGCTCACCTCCGAATAACCCTTCGTCTTTGACCGTTGTCAGTGTTGGCTCACCGAGCGACATCTCCGGCGGCTGCACCGCCTCCACTGTGAACGGGCCGCTCACACGCACCACGCCTCTTCTGATATTCGGTAGGTCGACCAACTCCTCTTGATCTGCATTGGCGGCGATGCAGGCATTGACTTCATCCATTTTTGTGCGCCATGCCTTGCGGTACTCCGCAACCGTATCTTGTAGTGCTTGTGGCCAATCCGGATCGATATCGAATGGGACCTCCCAGTGTTCCCACTTGCCTTCTGATTCGGGAAGCTTCCACCGGCGTATATCGGCACCGGTGATTGCGCGCTTGCCTTCCGCTTTTTGTTTGGCGAGAAGCTTGGAAGCAAGCTTATGACAAAGATCGTCCGTAGCTTGCGAGAGAGCGGCGTTACACTTTTTCAGCTTCTCATCGAGAAGCGATCCGTGCTCGGCAAAGATCGGATCGAGGTTTGTGTTCTGGGCGATCGACTTCAACGTGATATGTGGGACGGTCTTGTAGACCAAACCACCGGCCACACCTGCGGATTTGTCTTTCAGTTCGTAGTAGTCGTACTTAGCAGTGAGTAGCCGCTGACGGGCAATGGCGATCGCCACGCGGCTGGTATCGATTGTGATCCAGCGCCGCCCCCACTTCTCAGCAACGAAAGCTGTGGTGCCACCGCCACATGTCGGATCCAAAACGAGATCCCCAGAGTCGGTCGTCATTAACATGCATCTCTGAATAACCGTGGGAGTAGTCTGAACCACGTAGTATTTCGACTCATAGGCAATTGTATCACTCCATGAGTTCGTCATGGCTGCAAGAGGGAAGTCATCAAGGAATAGCTTGTAGTACAGCTTCGTGCCGATCGGAACTAGTCTATTCGCGATCTGAAGCCTTTCGATTCCTTCCCTGTTCGTACGCCAGCTCTTCCCCTGGGCAGGGGGGTACTGGCGACCCGCAAACTCGATCTTGAAGGTGCAGGATGGGGTGTAGCCAGACGATGAAAGGTTGGAGCGTTTGTACACGCCCTCAGCTTCCGCATCCCAATCAGTAGTCTGAGAACGCATCTCTGTTGAGCCGTTCGAAAGCTCACGGCGTGAGAACTCAGAAGCTTCGCTGATGTCTTTACGGCGGAATACGTTTCTATACTTCATCTCCCCTTTGGAACGAGCGTACCAGAGCACATAGTCATAGACGGATTCGATATTGCCAGATGACAAGGGCATCATGGTCTTGAAGTTGATCTGGGCTACGAAGTTCCCTTTGCCGAATATCTCGTCCAGCAGAGCCCGCACCCAATGTATGTTCTCATCACCGATCTGCACGAAGATGCTACCTCCATCCGCGAGGAGTTCGCGCGCGACGATTAGCCGGTCCTGAAGATACGTGAGGTATGAGTTAATCCCAAGATGCCACGTGTCTCGATAGGCCTTGACCATCTCAGGTTCACGAGTCAAATCTTGTTCACGGTCCTTGACATCGCGTTTCCCGACTTCAGGCTGGAAGTTGCTCGCAAACTTGATCCCGTACGGCGGGTCAATGTAGATCATTTGCACCTTACCACCAAGATCCTCGCGGCGAGCAAGCGATGACGTCACCTGAAGGCTATCGCCAAGGATAAGCCGATTCGTCCAGTCGATGTCATGCTGGTAAAACTGAACGGCCGCTTGGTATTCCTGCTCCGGATCGGCGAACAAAGACCGCTCCACGTCCTGCCTGGCAGCAACTTTCAGGATCGCCTGCGCACTCACCCGCTCGTGAATGTGTAGTGCGACCGGATCAACTTCGAAGAACCCTTTCTTATGCTGTTCCTGCTTCGCCGCCCATTCCAACCACGGTTCGTGATCGCGCAGGGCATCGAGCAGAAGATCAGTCTCATCGCTCGACAGTGGCCGTTTCTGTGCCTCATGAACCAAATCGATAATCTTATCCGGCAGCCCAGTCGGATCGAACCGTAGAGTCGGCGATAGACGAGGACTGTACGCGTACTTCGCCTTCGGAAGGAGCGGCACTACCCCCTCTGCCGCAATCTTCGCCGGCGGATTATTCTTCCGCTTTGCCTCTAGATGCCGATAGTCATCAATCTCTTTCTTCTCTGAGCTCTTTCGCGCCATCACCCCTCCTAAGACAAACCACTCTCCGAATCTTTGAATTCTTCGAATAAAGGTACCGTAAATGGATCCTTCACAGCAAGTTCTCGATTGTAGAATCTTCCATTTTCATCCGGAAAACAGGAGACTGAAAAGCGCCGATGCAGGTCCCTCGTTTGTAGCCATGGCGCCTTGCGCGTGTCCTCGATCCACCGCCCCACCGTTTCCGCAAGGCAAATCTTTGCTTTCTGCCCGGATTTACCCGTAATTGCTTGAGCAATCGCTGATGTCAGAAGATCCGCCAGTTGTGTGAACTCGCACTCTTCTTGCATTTTATCAGGAGTTCTAGCTGGATTTGAATTAATGAGCATGACTTGATGATGAAGCAATTCAATTTTCGGGTACGAGTTCGGCTTCTTGCTTCGTTTCTTCTCAATGGTGCGTAAGAGCTCTTTGGGAATATAACCTGCAAAATTATCTCCTTCCGCCCGAGACTTTGCATCCGAATGGAGCTTCAGTGCTATACGTTGATGTTGTTTAAGAGACCAAGCAATCGCGCTCACAAGCGCCATTAAGGCAAAACGGTTGTAGACATGGTAGGGACTACTGAAACGGTCGTGCTCGAACGAGGGAGACTTCGTATCGATCGCTAAGCAGTAATAAAAGCAAAAATCAGAGAGCCGCGATGCATACGCATTCAGCCAGCCCGTAGCACAACGTCCCTTGGGGCCTCTCATATGCTTCCGAAGCTTAACATAGTGTACTTCTTCCCAGTAGGCAGTCTGACTACGAACTTCTTGCAGTAATGAGAAAGTTTTCCCCTGGTTTATGGCTGGGACAAGAAGAATACCATGTAGTAACCACCTGTCACCACCGCCTCGTTTGTACGTGCCGCTTTCATCATGATACACGGCAAAAGCAACTTCAGGGATTTCTCCGGGGTTGAACAACACACGTTGCTCAACCATGAGGATTACTTACCATATGAATGATTAGCCAAACAGTCACACGGAAAGCATCGTTCTCGATCATTGGCCTTCTGTTAGAGGTCGATAACCTCACAATCCCATCCTTTCTATCCGATACAAGGCCGCCTATTCGCTCACCGTATTTCCTCACCCTCTCCCGTTTGCTCGCCTATTGTACATAATTCTCACCCGCGACGTAAAGCCTGATTCGCTTCTTCCTTACGGTTGCTGTACCAGCTTTCCGTGGCGGCAAGCTGCACTTCAGGCTTTCTTCCTTTGTCCTAACTGCGCTCTCGCCGCTTCAATGGCCACGCGCAGTTTGCGTTCCAAAACCTCTTTCGACGGCAGTTCGGTAAGATACTCAGCTACGTGGATGGATGTTTTGTCCAGCTCCAACAACTTGATCTGCTCGTGTGATCCTTCGGCACAGAGAATAAGCCCTAACGGGGACGCTTCGCCTTCTTCGATTCCGTGCCTTTCCAGCCAGCGCAAGTAGAGCTCCATCTGCCCTTTATATGTGGCTTTGAACCTACCCAGTTTCAGTTCGATAGCCACCAGCCGTCGGAGTTTACGATGAAAGAACAGAAGGTCGAGATAGTGGTCTTCGTTATCGATTACCATGCGCTCTTGGCGGGCGACGAACGTGAAGCCAACCCCAAGTTCCAGAAGAAACGACTCCAATTCCCGCAAGATGGCGGCTTCCGGATCCCTTTCGCTGAAAGTATCCTTCAAATTGAGAAAATCTAGCACATACGGGTCACGGAAAATCAGGTCGGGTGACATACGATCTTCCTCTTGTAATTCCGCCAGCTCCTTTTTCGCCAGTTCTTCGGGTTGCTTGGAAATCGCGGTACGCTCGTATAGCATGGAGTCGATCTTTTTT
>Ga0315541_1003912_pt1 | contig 11214 bp, 10 predicted proteins | sample SalMarSW160190MG_FD_203095 | JGI IMG/M metagenome (GOLD analysis project Ga0315541, IMG submission 203095) | Salt marsh sediment microbial communities from the Plum Island Ecosystem LTER, Massachusetts, United States - Salt Marsh Sediment SW1601-190 ...
GCCCCAAATCCAAAGACCCACTCAACAACCTCAGGGCCAATTTAGAAAACAAAAAGACATTAAAAAACTTGGCCGAAATGATCCTTGCCCCTGCGGTAAAATAAATCCTGAAACCGGAAAACCAATGAAATATAAAAGATGTTGTTATCCAAAATTCGGCTGACTCTTACAAGTTTTAAGTTTTAAGAACTATGTTTTTCTTTCCTGTCGGTTGTTTAATTTTGCTTCTTTTTATTTTATTTTTACCAGTTCTTTTTATACTGGTTTTTTTTCATTTAGTTACCCTTGGCTTTGAAAAGCTCGGCTTATCTCCGGAAATCACTATTTTAATTCTTCTTTTAATGCTGGTGGGCTCGGCGATTAACATTCCCTTAACCAGGAGAAAAATGGCATATGTCAAAGAATCCTCTTTTTTCGGCTTGTTTAAAAAACAAAAATTAATGGCTTCGGGTATTGCTATTAATTTTGGAGGAGCCGTTATCCCGATTGCTCTTTCTTTTTATTTTTTAAATAAAGTGCCTTGGGAGCCGGTTTTAATAGCTACCCTTTTAATGATTTTAATTGCTAAGATTTTTTCCCGGCCTATTCCTGGCAGAGGAATTGGAATATCAGCCTTTATCCCCCCGCTTTTCGCTGTTCTTTTTGCCATAATTTTAGCTCCCGAGTTTGCCGCTCCCTGCGCTTTTATTTCCGGGGTTTTGGGAACTTTGATCGGGGCTGATATTTTGAATTTGCATAGAATTAGAAAAATGAGTCCGGGGTTGCTTTCAATCGGCGGGGCCGGAGTGTTCGATGGTATATTTTTAATAGGGATTATTTCAGCTCTTCTCACTTAGACAAAAGTGTGGTATGATAATAAATTGTTATGCAAAAGAAAAGAGTTCATCTAGTTTTGCTTGGTATTTTAATCTTGGCTTTTTTAGCCGGGAATTTAAGTTATCCAAAATATTTTAATCAGGCAGCCAGCTTTCTTAGAGAAAAAGCTCATATAAATGTGCCAGATTTTTGGGATATTCCTTTCAAATTAGGGCTGGATTTACAGGGGGGAACCGATCTTATTTATGAAGCCGATTTGAGCAATATTGAAATAGGGGAAAGATCTCAAAAAATGGAACAGTTGAGAGACACTATTGAAAGACGGGTGAATATCTACGGAGTGACAGAACCGGTTATCCAGATTCAGGGAGAGAATAGGCTTATTGTTGAATTAGCCGGAGTGAAAAATATTAAAGAGGCCGTTGATATGATAGGGGAGACGCCTTATCTTGAATTTCGGGAAATTCTTTCTGAAGAAGAACGGCAGAAAGAGAAGGAAAATATTCCCGAAGAGCAGATTACGGCAATGATAGAACTTATAAAAGAACAAACCGGAAGAGACGCGACTAGGGAAGAAGTTTTAGAAATGTTTACTTTTAATTTAACTAAGTCTACCGAGCTGACCGGCGAATATCTAAAAAAAGCCGAAGTTGCTATTGATCCAAGCACTAGTGAGATTCAAATTAAACTCAAGTTTGATAAAGAAGGATCGGAGTTGTTTGAGAAAGTAACTGAAAGAAACGTAGGAAAGCCCCTGGCGATTTTTCTGGACGGGATGTCAATTATAGATACTGACGGCGACGAAAAGATTACGGCTAACGATTTTTACGCTCCGGTAGTCCAGCAAAAAATCAGCGGAGGAGAAGCAGTAATTACCGGGGAAATGAGTATGGAAAAAGCCAGAAAAATTGCTCAGAGATTAAACTCTGGGGCTTTGCCGGTAAAAATAGGGGAGCCGATTTCCCAAAAGATAGTTGGTCCTACTCTGGGGAAAATCTCATTGGAAAAATCTCTTTTTGCCGGAGTATGCGGTTTTTTAGTTATAATTGTTTTTCTGATAATTTTTTATAGGTTTCCCGGATTTTTAGCTTCTTTATCTTTAGGAATTTATATTGCTCTGATTTTGAGTTTATTTAAACTAATTCCGGTTACCTTGACCTTAGCCGGAATTGGGGGATTTATCTTGTCAATAGGAATGGCGGTTGATGCTAATATTTTGATTTTTTCCAGAATGAGAGAGGAATTAAAAGAAGAGAAGAGCTTTATTGTTGCTTTGGAAGATGGCTTTAGAAGAAGCTGGCCCTCAATTCGCGATGGAAATATTACCACCTTGATTGTGGCTTTAATTTTATTTTGGTTCGGAACAAGTTTTATTAAAGGTTTTGCCCTTACGTTAAGCATTGGTATTTTAGTTAGTATGTTTTCGGCAATTTTTATTACCAGAAATTTCTTGAGAGCTTTTGCAGGAACAAAATTAGAAAATATAAAATGGATTTGGAGGTAAAATGATTAAATTTACTAAACATCGTAAAATATATTTTATTTTTTCCGGGATTTTAATCTTAGGCAGTTTGGCTAGTTTGCTTGTTTTCGGGCTTAAGCCAGGAATTAGTTTTACTAGCGGTAGTATTTTGGAGATAGAATATAAAGAATCTCGGCCTTCTAATCAGGAAATATCAAAAATATTAGATACCTTTGACGTAAATTTTGCTCTGCCCCAGCCGGTTGGGGAAAAGGGGATTATTTTGCGAATGGAGGAGATTAACAAAGAAACCCACCAGCAGATTTTAGAGAAACTTAGCGAAGGGGGAGTGGAGATTAAGGAAAGAAGATTTGAATCAGTCGGTCCCACTATTGGCAGTGAATTAAAGAGTAAAACGAAAATTGTTATTGCTTTGGCTTTATTGTCAATGATTATATACATAGCTCTGGCTTTTAGAAGAATTCAGAGGCCTTTAAGGTCTTGGCAATACGGAATAACTAGCGTCATTGCCCTTTTTCATGATATTTTAATTCCTCTGGGGGTTTTCTCGGTTTTGGGAAAATTTTACGGTATCGAAATCACTATTCCTGTTATTACTGCTCTCCTGGCTGTTTTGGGGTACTCAATTAATAATACGGTAGTAGTTTTTGACAGAATAAGGGAAAATCTTTTAAGAAGAGGAGAAGTGTTTGAAGAAACCGTTGACAGAAGTTTGAATCAAACCTTATCTAGACAAATTAATACTTCTTTAACTACTTTATTTGTGGCTGGAGCTATTTTCTTTTTAGGCGGAGAGACCTTAAAGTACTTTGCCTTAGCTCTAATTTTAGGGATTGTGGCTGGAACTTATTCCTCAATTTTCTTAGCGGGTTCAATATTAGTAACTTGGTATAGCCTTAGATATCGGAAGAGAAGGGGATAATTCTTTTCTTTCCCCAGTTAGTAGGTTGACAACAATTTTTAAAAATGGTTAAATTAAACAATAAAATATAATAATTTTTAGATCTATGGATTTTAACTATCAAAAAATTTGCTCGGGTCTTTTAAAAGATTTACCTCAAAGAACAACAAATGTTGTTGAGAGGCGTTTTGGGTTACAGACAGGAAAAAGAGAAACCTTAGAAGCTATTGGAGAAAGTTATAGTATCACCAGAGAACGGGTTCGCCAGATTGAAGAAGAAGGATTTTCCAAAATTCAGCCCAGAATTAAAGAACGCCGGAAAGTTCTTCAATGCTTTGATAAAGCGCTTGCCTCATTCGGCGATTTAAAAAAAGAAGAAGCCTTTCTTCAATTTTTGGGTGGAGAAAAATATCAGAATCACATTTTCTTTTTATTGACCAATGGAGAGGGTTTTTATAGATGCTCGGAGGATAAAGATTTTTATCCTCTTTGGACAAGAAAAAAAGAATCAGTAGCTTCCGCTAAAAAAGTAGTTAAGTCTACTATTAAAAAACTTAAGAAAGAAAAAACTGCCCTTGATTCAAATAAGCTTTTTAATATTCAGGAAAAAGAGATTTCCAAAATTCTAAATAGGAAGATAAATAAAAATATCTTTCTTTCTTATTTAGAAGCTTCAAAAGAGATTCAGAAGAATCCCGAGGGTCGGTTTGGTCTAAGAAATTGGCTGGAAATTAATCCTCGAGGGGTAAAAGACCGAGCTTATTTGGTTTTAAAAAGAAAAGGAAAACCTTTGCATTTTGCTGAAATAGCGGCTTCCATAGAAAAGCTGCCTTTTCCTTTCCAAAGAAAAACTCACACAGCCACCGTTCATAATGAATTGATTAAAGATTCAAGATTTGTTTTAGTCGGCAGGGGGCTTTATGCTTTGGAAGAATGGGGTTATGTCTCCGGAGTGGTTCGCGATGTAATTGCTCAGATTCTAAAAGAATCAAAAAAACCCTTATCAAAAAAGGAAATTTTGGGAAAAGTTTCAAAACAGCGTTTTGTAAAAGAAAACACAATTTCTTTAAATTTACAAAATAAAAATTATTTTGTAAAAGATTCTAAGGGAAAATATATAGTGAGAGAAGCTTAAAAATTAGAAAGCAATCCTCCGGAGAGCTTCTCGCTTTGCTCGATTCAGGGTTGTTAGAAATTAGAAATTCATTTAATGCTTGATTCATTAAAAATTTTAATTCCAATACTTTCGCTAGTTTTACAAATTATTAAAAACTGGTGGTGGCTGCCATTACCCTTTATTCTATGGTGGCCTTTTTCTTTTCTTTGGTGTTGGTGGAGAACAGATAAATTTTTAAAAAAGAAAAAGTTTATTCTGCTTGAGGTTAAAATACCAAAAGAAGTTTTAAAACCAATGAGAGCAATGGAGACGGTAGTAGACGGATTGTGGCAGATTCTTTACGATCCCCCTGATTGGTGGGAAAAGTGGGTTGAAGGGAAAACATTACTTTCTTATTCATTTGAGATTGCTTCAATCGGCGGAGAGCCCCATTTTTTTATCAGAATACCCGAATCAAGCAGGGATCCGGTTGAGTCAGCTATTTATTCCCAATACTCTGATGCCGAGATTTCAGTGGCTGATGATTATTCAAGGTTTGTTCCCCAGGATATTCCCAATAAGAATTGGGATTTATGGGCCGCTGACTATTGCTTTTTGAAACCCGATCCTTATCCGATTAAAACTTATATAAAATTTGAAACAGAAAGAGAGCCATTGGAGGAAAAAAGAATTGACCCTTTAGCTAATCTTCTTGAGGCAATGGCAAAAATCAAGCCCGGAGAACAGCTTTGGATTCAAATTATGGCAGGCCCTGTTAGTAACAAAGAAGTTCCCTGGGTGACTGAAGGAGAAAAAATAAGAGATGAGCTTGCCAGAAGAGCAAAAAAACCGGTGGGGAAACCAATGATTATGGAAGCTGCTGATGTTTTAGTTACCGGGGTTCCTCCCGGAGAAAAACCTAAAGAAGAAAAGGAAATTATTCCTCCGGAAATGAAGCTTACTCCGGGAGAAAGAGAAGTAATTTCTGGAGTTGAGCAAAAAATGGCAAAACGCGGCTATTTTACTAATATCAGATTTATTTATCTTGGGAAGCGGGATATTTTCTTTAAAGCAAAACTTCGGCTTCCGCTTGCTTTCTTTTCTGTTTTTTTCACCCAAAACGTTAATGCTTTAGTGCCTTGGGGCAAGACCTTAACCAAAATTCACAAAAGTTGGTTTTTGCCTTTGAATCTTCTTCGTAATCGGAGATTGTATTTGAGAAAAAGGGCTATATTTAGAAGATACAGGTCAAGATTTCATCCTCTATTTCCTCGAAAGGGTTATTGGCCTTCATCTTTTATCTTAAATACCGAAGAATTAGCTACTATATTTCATTTTCCTGGCCGGAAGGTTGCTCCAGCTCCTTTTGTTGAAAGAATTGAATCAAAGAAAGGGGAAGCGCCCCCGGGCTTACCAACAGAATAGTTAATCAAGTAGCTTTCGGCTAAATTAGCTCTTAGAGCTTATGGAGAAAATAAATTTTTTTGGGGAAACAACTTATCGTAATATTAGAAAAAAGTTTGGCATTAAAACTGATGATAGGCGTCGGCATGTTTATGTTGTTGGTAAAACCGGAATGGGTAAAACAGCTATGCTTCAAAATATGGCTATTCAGGATATCCAAGATGGGAAAGGGGTGGGATTTGTTGATCCCCACGGAGAAGCAGCGGAAGAGTTATTAGATTTTGTTCCTTCTAACCGAATTAATGATGTTGTTTATATTAATCCTGCCGATCTTAACTATCCTATTGCTTTTAATGTTATGGAAAAAGTTAAACCAGAATACCGGCACTTAGTGGCAGGAGGATTGATGGGAGTGTTTAAAAAAATCTGGCCTGATGTTTGGTCGGCTCGAATGGAATATATTTTAAATAATTCCATTTTAGCTCTTCTTGAATATCCGGGATCAACCTTGCTTGGGGTTAATAGAATGATGGCTGATTCTGATTTCCGTAAAAAGGTAGTAGAAAAAGTTACCGATCCCGTAATTAAATCGTTTTGGGTTAATGAGTTTGCCCGTTACACTCAGAGATATGAAGTGGAGGCAACAGCTGCTATTCAAAATAAAGTTGGCCAGTTTATTTCTGCTTCCTTGATCCGAAATAGCATTGGACAGGTAAAATCTTCTATTGATATGCGGAAGATAATGGATGAAAAAAAGATTTTAATTTTGAATTTATCAAAAGGAAGAATGGGAGAAGATAATTCAACTTTACTGGGAGCGCTTTTAATTACCAAATTGCAGTTGGCCGCTATGACCCGCGTAGATATACCCGAGGAAGAAAGAGAAGATTTCTTTTTATATGTAGATGAGTTTCAAAATTTTGCCACTGAATCTTTTGTTAATGTTCTTTCCGAGGCAAGAAAATATAGATTAGCTTTGATTTTAGCTCATCAATATATTACCCAGATGGATGAAACAGTGAGAGACGCAGTTTTTGGCAATGTAGGAACTTTAATTTCTTTTCGGGTAGGAGCGGAAGACGCCGAATGTTTAGAAAAAGAGTTTTTTCCAGAGTTTATGGCCGGGGATATAGTTAATCTAGCGAAATATAATATTTACTTGAAATTAATGATTGATGGATTGGCTGGCAGGCCTTTCTCGGCTCAAACTCTTCCTCCCTTTCCCAGCCCCGAAGAATCAAATAAGGAGAAAATAATAAAAGTTTCCCGGGAAAAATATGGAACTCCCCGGCAAGAAGTTGAAGAAAAAATTATTAAATGGTCAGGATTTTTAGAAACGCCTGCAGCTTCTTCTACTATTTCGGTTCCTGAAGCTCCGGTTCTTTATGATGCTACTTGTTCAATGTGCGGCAAGCCGACCAAAGTAGTGTTTCCCCCAGATGGAAAAAGGCCGGTTTACTGCAAAACTTGCTTAAAAAAAGTGAGAGAAGCAGGTACTTTAAAAAAGCAAGTTTCGTCTTTAACAGGTAAAGATGAAAGTTCTTCCAAAGAGCCGAGACCTTTTATTTCTTTAGAAAAAGCGGTGAACGAAGGGCCTGTTTCTTTCGGAAGGCCAGGAAAAGAATCTAAGTCTTTTAAAAAAGAGCGAAAACCGGTAAACATAACGGAATTAAGAGAAACCTTAAAAGAAACTTTAAGTAAAAAAGATGATGAAAACTCTTAAAGAACTTAATGTTAAAAGTAAGCGAGTTTTGGTAAGATGTGATTTTAATATTCCTTTAAATAGTAAAGGAAAAATCGAGAATGATTTTCGGATTAAGCAAGCTCTTCCTACTATTGAGTATTTAATTAAAGGAGGAGCTAAGGTGATTTTAATGACCCATTTAGGTGAACCGAAAGGGAAGGTAGTGGAAAAATTAAGATTAACTCCGATTCAGAAAAGATTAGCCGAGTGTTTAAATATTCCTGTTGTTAAAACCTCTGATTGTATTGGTAGAAAAATTGAGAAACAGACATTGAAAATGAAAGAAGGGGAAGTTCTGCTTCTGGAAAATTTACGATTTCATAAAAGAGAAAAAGAAAATAATCTGAATTTTGCCAAAGCTCTTTCTAAGTTAGGAGACATTTATATTAATAATGCTTTCGGTGTTTCTCATAGAAGTCATTCTTCAATTGTGGGAGTTCCCAGGTATCTGCCTGCCGCGGCCGGGCTTTTATTTGAAAAAGAAGTTAAGGTTCTTTCTAAAGTTCTTAAAAAGCCCTGGCGGCCCTTGGTGATTATCGTGGGCGGAGCTAAGATTGAAAGTAAAGTTAAAGTGGTCAAGCAGTTTTTAGAGAAAGCAGATCATGTACTTATTGGAGGAAAAATAGCTAATGCTATTTTAACGGTGAAAGGAATTTGTGTTGGCAGACTCTGGCCATCGGAAGAGGCGGTAAAAGAAATTAAAAAGTTCAATCTAACTTCGACTAAACTTCATCTGCCCGTTGATGCAATAGCTTCACCGGATAAAACCTCTAAGCTTTATACCAGAGAGTCGGCGCCGGCAAAAGTAAGGAAAGATGAAAATCTTTTAGATATTGGGCCGGAAACTATTAAAATGTTTTCCGGAATAATTAAAGATGCAAAAATGATTATTTGGTCTGGTCCTTTAGGATTTTTTGAAGAGCCCCCATTTGAAAAAGGAACAAAAGAAATTGCTAAGAAAATTGCCAGAAATCACCGGGCTTTTAAAATAGCCGGAGGAGGAGATACGATTTTTGCTTTATCTAAATTTGGTGTGAGAGATAAGTTTGACCATATTTCTACTGGTGGAGGGGCAATGTTAGAATTCCTCTCTGGAGAGGATCTCCCTGGCTTAAAGGTGTTGGAAAAATGAAAGCTGAAATCAAAAATTTAAAAAAAGCTGCCAGTCGAATTTTAAAAGCAGTAAAGCAAAAAGAAAAAATAATTATTTACGGAGACGCTGATTTAGATGGAGTAAGTTCAGTTATTATTTTACAAGAGTGTATAAAAGATTTAGGGGGAGAAATTGCTGAGGTTTATTTTCCCGATCGCGAAGAAGAAGGACATGGGGTAACCGAAAAAGCTCTTTTTTATTTAAAAAAACATTCTCCTGCTCTATTAATAACCGTGGATTGCGGTATCGGGAATTTTAAAGAAGTGAAGAAAGCTAAAGAATTAGGATTTGAAATAATAATTATTGACCATCATGAGATATTAGATAAACTTCCTCAAGCAGATATTATTGTAGACCCCAAGCAGGAAGGAGATAAGTATCCTTTCAAGCAATTTGCTGCAGTTGGTGTTGTTTTCAGATTAACTAAACTTCTTTTGGAAAAACAAATGCCGGAGAGCGTAAAAAAGAGCTTTCTAGAGCTAGTAGCAATGGCCACTATCGCTGATATGATGCCGAGAGTTGATGAAAATAAAGAAATGATTGCAGCGGGAGTAGAATCTCTGAGGTCAAGTTGGCGGCCGGGGATTCAAGCGTTGTTCAGCTTAGAACCGTTTAAATCTTTAACTTTATTTCAGCAAATTAGTAAAGTTAATTCTCTTTTGAATATTCGGGACGTTGAAGACAGGCTGCCGGCCGCTTTTCGTCTTTTAACCGCTTCCAGCAGAGAGGAAGCTGAAAAGTTAGCTGAAAGATTATTTAAAAAGGGCCTTCAGAAAAGAAAAAGAATAAAAGAGATAATGGAAGAAGTTGAAGGCATGGTTTTTGGAAAAGAAACAGGCCCCGTTGTTTTTGAGGGTGGCTCTGGTTGGGAATTGATTTTATTGGGAGTTGTGGCAGCAATACTTTCTCAGAAATATCAAAGACCAGTATTTCTTTATAAAAAAGGGAAAGATGAAAGCCAGGGCAGTATAAGGGCGCCAAGTGGCTATAATGTAGTTGAGGCAATGAAAAACTGCTCTGAGGGCCTTTTAACTTATGGAGGGCACCCCCAGGCCGCAGGGTTTGGCTTGAAAAACGAGAATTTGGAAGAATTCAAAGCATGTTTAGTTAAATATTTTAAATGAAGAAAATTATTATTTACACCGATGGAGGTTCGCGCGGTAACCCGGGTTCGGCAGCAGCCGGAGTGGTGTTTTGTAATGAAAAGGGTCAGAATATAAAGCAATATTCTGAATATTTAGGAGATAATCTTACTAATAACGAAGCTGAATACGGGGCGGTAATTTTTGCTCTGAAGAAATTTAAAGCTGTATTTAGTAAAAAATTAGCAAAAAATTCTGAAATTGAAATCAGGTCTGACTCCGAACTTTTAGTAAAACAGTTGAAGGCCCAATACAAGGTTTTGGATTCTAAGATTCAGCCTTTATTTTTAGAAATTTGGAATCTGCAATTTGATTTTGAAAAAATAAAATTTAGGAGAATCCCGCGGGAGAAAAATAAAGAAGCAGATAGGTTAGTAAATGAAGCCCTGGATACCCAAGGAAGCAGCCAGAAATTATTTTAAATAAAAACCGAGACTTTTCTCTCGGTTTTTTTAAATGCGTGTTTGATTGACAAGATTTTATGAGTGTGGTATATTTAAATAGATCTCATAAAAGTAAATACTGGCTTCAAAAAACCAAATACCGAAAGGAGGTTGAAATTATGAGAAAGAGAAAGATAAAAATGCTCAATAGGGTGGTTATCTCAGCAGCAGTTGCGACAGCGATTGCTCTTAAAATTGCGAGTTTCGGTGCGAGTGTATTTTTAAGCATAGGCGTGGGTGTGGCCTCCGGCGCAATATTCTTTGCGGGAGCAGAGGTATTCGCGGAAATAGGCGCGGTGTTAATTACTATTAAGTTTGTTGCTCAGCGCGCTAAACACAACCACAGACACACGTACAAATCTCGAGACAAACCAAAGCGTAAAAGCAGTAGCAAGCCAGCTCATTGCTAAAGAAACTTGCAAAATTTTTAAAATTAGTTTTTTTAGCCACCCAGCCCTTGGTGGGTGTACCACCAAGGGCTTATTTTAAAGAAAATAGCGCCAAATCTTTTTAAATTCAAACAAAAAAGCCCTATCTAAATTATGAGGGGCTTTTTTGGTGTCCTAGTAAGACCGTAAGCCGAATTTTGTTTTATGTGATCATCTATCTATGCGAACTACTTTTTTCAAAAATTCGAGTCGTATATCCCAAATTTTTGATTTGTTCTTGCACCCAGCAAGGATTTAGCCGTTTCACTCCTACATTGCTGTAGGAATATCCCGCTAAGCGGGATTCCTTGCGCTTTCGCACTCGGACGTCTCTGATCGCACCTCTTTCCGCTGAAAGCGGAAGGTAGTCTTATTAAGAACTACTACTTTTAAAATGGGTGTTCGGACTTTCCTCCATCCTCCGCCGAGGCGGGGGACAGCGATCACTCATCTTACTAGGACAATTATATATTACCATCTTCAAAACTGTTTGTCAACCCTGTAGGGTAATGTGCAAGGACATATGGCGGTTTTTACCAAGATAGATTACTATCTTGGATATGTGTATAAATATGTCTAAAACAATTAAAGAGGAGAGATTAAG
>Ga0315541_1003915_pt1 | contig 11210 bp, 9 predicted proteins | sample SalMarSW160190MG_FD_203095 | JGI IMG/M metagenome (GOLD analysis project Ga0315541, IMG submission 203095) | Salt marsh sediment microbial communities from the Plum Island Ecosystem LTER, Massachusetts, United States - Salt Marsh Sediment SW1601-190 ...
GGCTCCGTCCGGTAGGATGGGGCCCCTTTTCAAGCGATCCCAGCAGAAGCGGCTCTTGCCCCCGGAGGTTGGAGGTATATAGTTGCTTATGGCAACCATACGCGGGCCAGCGACCGAGTCCCTCGCCCAGGCGAGAGCGTTTCAGAGCGCGCTCCTCGAGTTTCTTCCTCTGGTCCAGCTCTGGGATCGCGAGGTCGCCGCGGCGCACAGCGTCAGCGTCACCCAGTGCCTCGCTCTCAGGCTCTTGGCGCAAGAGAGTCCCCTCACGGTCAACGACCTGGCGGCTCGTCTCTACCTGGACAAGAGCACGGCCAGCCGTGTCGCAGCCAGGCTCGAGACCAAAGGGTACCTGGTCAGGACGCGGGACCCCGGCGATGGCAGGATCGTCTGGCTCCAACCGACTCCCATCGGTGAACGGCTCCGTGTGCGCATCGAGGACCGTATGGCGTCCCGTTACGCCGAGCTTCTCGCGGACTTCGATCCGGAAGTCCGGTCGGTGATGACCCGCATGCTGGCCCGGCTCACGGCGTCCTTCGCAGCGCGCGTACAGGCCTCGCGCAGGACACGTCGTGTGACCGGCTGATCCACCGCCGCTCGGACCGGGTGGCCCGCGGCCTGGGGCCGCCACCCGCCCCGTCACCCCCAGATGTCGAAGAACTCCACCTCTCCGGTGCCGGCCCCGGGGTGTCGTGGCCCGGCCAGATACCTCAGCAGGAGGGTGGTCGCTTCCTGCACACGCCTCTCCCGGGGAAGCGAGTCCGGCCCGCCTCCACTACCGTCCTCCTCGAGCACGGCCAGCACCGCGTGGAGTCCCAGGCGCACCGCCACTTCCGGATCGGGGTGGCTCATCTCCTCTCTCAGCGCCAGGAGGAGCTCTTCGATACCCCCGAAGACGTGCGCCTGGTAGGCAGCGAACGCTCCGTCTCCGTTTCCCGTCGCGCGGTGCAGGGCCCGGAGGTAGGTGGCCCGCGCGTCGACCGCCTCGCCCAGGAGGTGAACCGCCCCTTCCACCACTTCCTCCAACGCCAGCCCTTCCATCTTGCGGGAAGCCACCGCCTCGTCCCACCTGGCCGCCGCCTCGCGCCACATCTGCTCTCCCAGGTAAGCCAGGAGCTCATCCTTGCCGGCGAAGCGGGCGTAGAAGGAGCCCACCGACGATCCCGCACGCTCCACGATGGCCTGCACGGTCAGTCCATCCGGCCCGTCCTCGTCCAGGATCTGCAGAGACGCACGCATGATCCGCTCCAGCGTCCGCCGGGAGCGCAACTGCTTGGGGGGATTGGGAGGAAGAAGGTGTGCCACGGGCATCTCCCAGAACAAGAATCTGGTTCTAAAAGAGCATGATAGAAGCTCTTGTGCAAGGCTCGTCGGCGAGCGGCACGCCGGGCCGCATCCCGCTCCTTCGGCGCCAGGCCCACGCCCTGGGACCGGAGTCCTGACGCTTTCCTGACGCGCCCCTCTCACGCTCCCATCCCCCCCACGGTGCACTCTCCCACGTGGAAGCCCCATGTTGCCATCCAACCATCCCCCGGCGCTGTCCCTCCTCACCCATCCCTATCGAAGCCTCCTCCCCGTCACCGGGGGGAAGCGACAACTCCGCTCCGAGGGGCGCGGACCGGGCAATGCCCTGGTCTGGTGCCTCCGCGCCGGAGCTCATGAGCAGGACGTCTCCGTGGTCCGGGACCGGCCCGGGGGCCTGGCGCTCATCGTCGTCCTCCCTCCGTCCGCCGCGCCGACGTCGGACCCGACGCTCCTCGCCACCGTCGAGTCTGTGCGTCCCACGGCGGTGCTCCCCTTCCATCCGGAGCCGGACGTGGACGACCTCTCGGCCCTGCTCCGCAAGCCCCCCGAGGATCTGGCCGTGGAGGTCACCGACTACGTGGCGTGGCGCGGCCTCCAGGTCGACCGGGAAACCGCCCACCTCATCCGGCGGATCGTCGCCCTCTCCGCCGATCTCAGGTCCATCACGGCCCTCTGCCGGTCCCTGTACCTGTCCCGTCGGGCGCTGGGCCGCCGCTTCGTGGCTCGGGGCCTCCCGGTGCCGTCCCACTGGCTCCACTTCGCGCGCCTGCTGAGGGTGGCGATCCGCCTCCAGAACACCGAGGACAGCGTCCTCTCCGTCGGCTTCGAGGTGGGCTACCCCGACGCCTTCTCCCTGAGCAACCAGATGGTACGCCTCACCGGCTATCGCCCCTCCGAGGCGCGGGCCTTCCTCGGGTGGGAGTGGCTCCTGGAAGCCTGGCTGCGCAAGGAGGCTGACGAGGGTGCCTTGGCCCCCGACCTCACCCTGGACATCCTCACCGACCCGGGTGCCGCCATCATGCTCGGGGGCCGCCCGGCCGTCGCGATGGTGGCCGAGGGCGCGCCGCGCGCCGCCTCGGCCCAGGGAAGCCCGGAAAAGGCGGCAGGATGAAGGGGTTGCCTACGGGTCGGAGCCAGCGGAGATTCGCCTCTCCCCCCCTGGTGTACCACCACGAGGTCGCGCTCCCCGACGGAGGAGCGCGGGGGGATCCGCGCGTGAGCGTCGCCAGCACCGATCACGGCCGACCGCAGCTGGCGCTGTTCGGTGGTCCGCTCCTCCAGCGGAGCCCTGGCGTGCCGGTCCTCCTCACGCCGTCCCACGAGCGGCTTCTGGCCCTGGTCTGGGGACACGAAGACCGGGGGATCTCCCGTGCCTCGGCCATCTGGCTCCTCTGGGAGGAGGAGGACACCCCCAGGTCCCGCCAGCGCTTGAGGCAGCTTCTCCACGACCTCGGTACCCGCCTCGGCTTCCGACCCCTGGCCGGCCACGGAGAGGGCCGGCTCCGGCCGGGCTCGCGACTGGTGGGCTCGGACCTGGACGACTTCCATCACGCACTCACCGCCCACCAGCTCCCCAAGGCGCTGTCGCTCTTCCGTCTCGGCTTCGCAGCGCGCCTGGACGGACGCACGGGATGCGAGGAGTACGAGGACTGGCTGCTGGCGAAGCGCGAGGCCTTGCGGCGTCGGCTCAAGGAGGCCGCGGCCCGGGAGTGGGACCAGGCCCGGCCAGCCGGGGCGTGGTCCGAGGCCCTGGGCGCCGCGGAGGTGCTCGCAGCGCTGGACCCCGGAAGTGAAGCCGCCGTGACCAAGCTCGTGGAAGCGAGGGCCGTCACGGGCAGCCTCCAGAGTGCGGAGCAGGCCGCAGCCGACTTCCTGTCGCACCTCCCCCCAGGCTCGGGGCTCACCCGCGAGGCCGCCGCGCTCTTCGACCGCATCCGTCGCATGGGCCCCGTCTGGATCGCGACCGGTCCTTCGGACCGTTCCCAACCACCCCTCGTCGGGCGACGGCAGGCGCTCCAGGTCGCCCGAAGCGCTTTGGACCGCGTCGCGATGGGGAGCTTCGAGTTCCTCCTCTTCCGTGGCGAGGGCGGCGCCGGCAAGACGCGCCTCATGGAAGAGCTCCGCAGGGAAGCGAGCGTCGCCGGGTTCCGCTGCCTCGGCGCCACGCCCGTCGAGCTCGAACAAAGGATCCCTCTGAACCCGCTCATCGACATGCTCGGCGACCCGTCGGTGGCTCCGCATATCCGTGCCCTCGACGAACCATGGCGCGCCGTCATCGCCTCACTCCTGCCCAGCCTCCCGGCCGGCATGGATCCCCCGGTGGTGCCGCCCATCGCGGAGACCAGCCTCAGCCGGCGCCTCTATGACGCCTTCGCCACCCTCTTCGCCGCGATGGCCGAGTCCGGTCCCTACCTGCTCTTCCTGGACGATCTGCACTGGGCGGATGCCACCACCGTAGCGGTCCTCCAGTTCGTGCAGCGCCGGTGGCGCTCCGGCCCCCTGGGCGTCGTCGCCGCCGTCCGCCCCGAACTGATCAGCGGATCCGACGAAGTGGCACGCTATCTCGCGAACAGCGCGGACCTACCGGTGACCACGGTGGAGCTCGACGATCTCACGGACGGCGAGGCCCGCATCCTGCTGGACCTCGTGGCCGGAACCCAGCTCGATGCCCCCGCCGCGAACAGGCTCCTGGCTCTGGGCGGCAGAAACCCCTTCTACCTCATCGAACTCACGCGCGACTTCGTCGCCGGCAAGGTGCAACTCCCCGAGCTGCCCACCGAGGCGATCACGCTGCCCATCTCGCTGACACAGCTTCTCGAGCCCCGCATCCAAGAGCTGCGCGAGGCGGCAGCCAACGTCGCTGCCCACCTGGCTGTGTGGGGCCGGGCGATCACGCTGTCCGAGCTCGCACATCTCACGCAGAGCGAACTGGAGGACACCGCCCACCACGTGGAGGAGCTCGAGCGCTGCCGCCTCGCCACGGTGGACCAGGGGCGGGTGAGCCTGAGCCACGAGCTCTTCCGGAGCACCATCTATCAGGGACTCACCGCCACCCGCCGATCGCTCCTACACGGGCGCGCGGCGGAGTTCCTGAACAAGCACGAGGGGCAGCAGCCCGGGGAGACGGCGATCCATTTCGCCCGAGCGGGCCAGGCGGCCGGTGCAGCGCTGAAAGGTCGGGAGGCAGCCGACCGAGCCCTCGAGAGCGGAGCCATGGCCGAGGCCGCCTATTTCCTCCAGTTGGTCGTGGAGAACGTGGCCGACGCCACCCTCAAGGCCGAGGCGACCGCAGATCTGGCGAAGGTCCTCCACATGAACCGCGAGATCACTCGCGCCAATCCGATGCTCGAGCTCGCGGCGTCCCGCCTCCGCGCCGTCGGACGACACGACCGCGCCCTGCGCATGGACATCCGGCGCGTGGAAGGTCTCGCCGAGGTCGGTGCCGCGCCCCTCCCCGACCTGCTGGACCGCCTCGCCACCATCAAATCCCTCGCTCGGGCAGCCAACGACGACGAAGCCCTCGCCCTGGCACTCGACTCCGAGCTCCACCTCCTCCACCGCAGCGGCCGTGTAGCCGAGATCCGTGCCCTCTTCGACGAGATACGACCTCTCACCGGGAGCCCCGACCGGGCAGCCGCCTGCCTGGCCAATGCTGCTTTGTCCCTGAACGTGCTGTTCGGTGACGCTGACGAGGCGCTGAGGTGTGCCAGAGAGGCGGTGCGGATTGCGGAGGCGGGGGAGGATGCCCAGCGTCGACTTGAATGTCTAAACCGGCTCTTTCTGGTTCTGCTCTACCTCGGTCGCGCAAAGATCTCAGAGGGAACAACCACCCTGGTCCGCGCACGACAGCTCGCGCTGAAGAGCGGAGATGTCCTAAACCGCTTCCAGATTGAGTCTAACCAGGGTGTCGCCGACATGGATGCGGGCGACTTCGGTGATGCAGCTCTATCGTTCGCCGCTGCTGCTGGGATTCTCAGGGGCGCACAGGCCGCTGTCATGCGGCTGAACCACCAATACAATCTTGGGGAGCTCGCCTATTTCCAGGGAGACTTCCCCAGCGCCTTGGAGCACTTCCGGGCATCCGAGGCATTGCTGGGACCCTCCCTGATGCCTGCGGACATCCAGTTCCTAGTCAACGCAGCGATCGGACTGTGTTCGGTCGAAGTGGGTGCTATTGCAGAGGCGAGGCGCCGAGAGGAGATCGTGCGAGATTTCCAGGGCCCCTGGCACTTCGACCCAACGCTGCCGCTGACCTTCGTGGTTCGCCTCCTCGAACGGCGTGCATCGCACGCTGAAGCGCACGCCATGCTGAAGGGCAGCATGCCTGAAGTCCGACTTCGCTTCCCCGTCGCCTGGCTGAAGCTCCTCCCGCTTGAGGCCCGCCTCGCTCGTCGACTTCGCAATCAAGACTGGCGGACGTCCATTCACGCTGGCATTTCCCTGGCGTACGACCTCCGACTGATCACCCGCGTACGTATCCTCGAGGATGTCCTCAGGGTGTGAGCGGCCTTCTCGGACCTAACGGCGCGCCACCTGACGTTGGCCTTACGAGACAGGTTGCGACAGACGACCGAATCTGTGCCTCTGCCGGCGCAGGGATCCCGACCGCAGGCTCGGCCGTAACTCCTCCATAAGGTCTGGGCGACTCGCCGGACTACGTGATGCGCGCATGATGTCAGCGTACTCGGAGATTATGTCTGATTCAAGAAGCGCACGAACCACCCGAGGGGCGAATTGGCTGCCAGCGTGCTCTCGCAACTGCTGGAGGACGTCGGGGACCGATAGGGCCGGCCTGTATGGTCGGTCTGACAGCATTGCATCGACGGCATCGCACACTGCAACAATCCGCGCACCGATGGGGATCTGGTCTCCTTTCAGCCCGTCTGGATAGCCGGCCCCATCTTCACGCTCGTGGTGATACCGCACCGTCAACAGAATGTCATCGGGAACTGATGCCAGGTTTCTCAGGAGTTCTTCTCCTTTCGTGACGTGTGACTGAATCACCACACGTTCTTCGGCCGTCAGCCTGGCTGGTTTCGCGAGGATCGCAGAATACAGGGATTCGATCTTTCCAATGTCGTGCAAGAGAGCAGCCTGGCCTATCCGTTCAACTCCGGCTCGCGGCAGGTCGAGCGCTTCAGCGATGCGCTTGGCTAGATAGGACACTCGTAGGGAATGGCCGGACGTGTAGGGATCCCTTGTTTCAATTGCCTTCACCAGCGCCTTTAGGAGATCCGCATTCGCCTCACGGAGGCGGCTAGTCGTCCAGTAGGAGTGACGTACGAAGAGGAGCGGCAAGAGGACGACGAGAATCCCCATGACTCCGGCCTGGACATAGAGAAACGCCACAGCAATAGCTATCGGGCTAATGAGCACGTCATTAAGGGTTGCTCCGGAATGTCCCAGCATCTGCGCCCACACTTCGCCGAATCGCAACCCCTGGCTGAGTGTGATCGCGAGAGATACCGCCGCGTGGTTCAGGGCTAGGAAGACCAGGCCGAAAGTGACGAAGGCAGCTAGCTGCTGGACCAGCAGTACGCCTCGTCCCAACGAGGCGGTAGTGTCCACTGCGGTTCCACCCACGACGACAAAGGCCCAGCCCGCGACGTAGGTAGCGAAGATCAATTGGGAGGAGTTGAAGAGGCTGCGAATCGGTTCGTTTCGCCGTATCACGAACTCGACGAAGACCCCGGTGACACCCATGAGCAGGACAGCTGCTTCGGGCCCAAACAACTGCACACTTGCCAACAGGGGGATGAACGTAATCGAACTATTCCCAGCGCTCTTACCAACCGTGAGGCGGATCGCCAGGGACTCGGAGACGATGCTCATAATCGCGAGTGCGATCAGGCCCCTGAGTGCGGCGGGAGAGAGTCCTTGAATTGCGTCCCAGTCTGTCGCCGCTACCGCCATTGTAGCAGCAACACATATCCCGGCGATGTACGCCCTCACTGCGGGACGAGCCATCTCAGTATGTGAGACCCCCCTCGGCTGCCCTTACCAGGTCACTACGCCGTTTCCGATCAGGGACAACAGCGTTCCGATAAAGTCGAACAGAGAGCTGAACATGCGCTCACCTCCTTTGAAGGGCGTCGGCTTCCGGGGTGATTCCGCTTTGGAAACCGCGAGCGCTCCGCTCTACCGCTCAGCTTCGCTCAGGCTGGCAGACCGAGGGGGTTCTCCTTTCTCCGCTGTGGGTAGACTTGGGGGCCCGCGGGCCCGGGTTCTTCAGACGCGGCCGCGGACCCAGCGGTCCGTGGCTTGCAGCGTCGCCAGGATCGCCGCCCGATCCGTGGACACTTCAACCACGGCCGCCCCGGCCAAGGGCGTCACTGCCCGACCGCTCAGTGCATTCACGGCCACCAGCACGAACGTCCGGTCGAACGCATCCACCGCCTTCACGCCGTCCAGGGCGAGCGTCACGGGCGGGCCCGCGCCACCCTCCAGCTCAGTCAGGAGCGCCTGCTCCACGGCACTGAGCGTGGCGCGACCGACGGCCTCCAGACGGGGCCGCGGCAGGTCGGCGGCACTGGCCGTGCCCGAGTAGAGTGCGCCCTTCCAGTCGATCTCCACCCTGTGCTTAACCTGATGCGACCGCTCCGTCTCCACCTGGTACGCATGAAAGAGAAGCCGACGCTGGCCCGGCGGGAGCTCGGGCAATAGCCGCACCGCCGGCTCCGGCTCGGGAACCGGGCGTTCCTTGGTCTGCGCCACGGAGATCTTCCTGTGATCCACGGCCAGGCCCAGGTGGGCCAGGAGCGCGGACTCCACGTTGCGCACCGTCTGCTTCGCCGAGACCTCGTCCGTGGTCAGGAGGTGGACCTCTTCCACCTCACCTCCCGGACGGGTTACAAGCCTCGCGGAGACGACGCCCTTCAGCGACAGCATAAGCTGCTCGGCGTCCTCTATGCTCCAGTCAGCCCGTATCTCCTTCGGCGCGCTCATGTTCCTCCCGGTCAGCCCGGGTAGGGGATCACACAAACCCGTGGCGACGCCGCTCGGGCGTCGCAGAAAGCCATGTAGGAGGGTGGCGATTCCAGATGTTTATGGTATTGCGGAGTATATGGGGTCGCAGCCCGTCCTATGTCAAGAGCGAGAAAAGACAGGCTCTCCCGACTGGTGTGGCCGACTGCCCTAGTACCGAATTGAAAGGAGAGTTTCTAAAAAATCCTCCTGTCACCAATCCACGTTCTGCCCGTTCAGGTCCCCCGGGGACCGGACGCCGGCCAGCCGCGCCAGGCTCGGCGCCATGTCCACCGAATTCACAGGCGTCCCCGAGCTACCCTGCCGGACTCCCGAGCCCAACAGAAGGAAGGATACGTGCCGGTCGTACCAGTAGGTCGACCCGTGGGTGGTTCCCGTGATCCTCGTGATAGGGGTGTGATACCCGAACCGCCGCTCACCTGCTCATCCAGGAACGCGAACAGTTCCCCCAGTGGCCGGTCGAGGTGCATCAGGTTCTCGAGCTGCTCCTGGCTGTAGGGCCCGAGTGCGTGGCCCACGCAGTCCGTGGAGGAGAACGAGAGCCCAAGGTAGTCCACGGATCCCCGCTGGCCGAGCTGCAACTCCTCTACGGCCTCCTGGGCGAGCGACGGAATCTGCCGGCGTAGAACTCCGCGTACCGGTCCACGAGGTCGCCCCGCATCTGGTCCACGGCGATGAGAACCACGAGCTGGGAGCGGCGCCGCTGCTTCTGTCCGTCCGCGCCTACGCTTCGCTGGACAACCCCGAAGCGGCCGGGCTAAAATTGCCTATTCAGATCTTGTCTTGCTGACACCACTCCAAGTACCCCGCGACCCAGCTCCGGCATCCCATGTCATCCAGGGTCTACAGCAGCCTCGTGGTAGCCGTATTCCTCGCGCTGATGCCTCGTCCCGCTGTGGCGCAGGAGGAAGTGTTCTACACGCTCCGTCCCGGCGACAAGGTGACCATCGAGGTGTTCACCTCTGCGGGTGAGAAGGTGGACGTCGTAGCCGGAGAACGGATCCTCGATCGGAACGGGGACGTGTACCTGCCCTATGTCGGGACGGTCCGTGCGTCCGGGTTGGACCAGAACTCGCTGCGCGAGGTGCTCGTGACCGGGTATGGGAGCTTCTACGCCGATCCGGTCGTGAACGTGAAGGTGTTGCTCCGGGTCAACGTGACCGGGGCTATTCCGCGCCCGGGGCAGTATTTCATGGACCCCACCGCCACCCTCCTGGACGCGCTGGCGGCGGCCGGCGGCGCCAACATCGAGTACGCGACCGTCGGAAGCATGATCCCCGGCGATCCGAGAAATGTCCAGTTGGTGCGGGAGGGCATGCGGCAGATCCTCAACTTCCACCCTACCCAGATCACCGACGAGACGCTCCATCTTCGGATCCGGTCGGGTGACTGGATCCATGTTCCCGCCGAGAACAAGACCGCCGTGCGCGACCAGGTTCTCTTCTGGGGTGGCCTCATCTCGCTGGCATCGTCCACCATCAGTCTCGTCATTCTCATAGCCCGGTAGACCCTCCGTGTACCACGGCGCCCAGGACGGTTGGGTGGAGGTCGTGTCCGGCGTGATGTTCAGCGGGAAGTCGGAGGAGCTCCTGCGTCGCGTGCGGAGAGCCACGATCGCCCGGAAGCGCGTCCAGGTGTTCAAGTCCCAATTGGACGACCGCTACGGCGGGGTGTTCCACATCAGCTCCCACGACGGCTCGCAGCTCGAAGCGCACCCCGTCTCCAGCTCCGTGCAGGTGGCGGAGCTGGTGTGCCCCGACACCCAGGTGGTGGCCATCGACGAAGCACAGTTCCTGGACGAGGGTGTGGTCCGGGTCGCCAACGACCTGGCGGATCGGGGCATCCGGGTCATCATCGCCGGCACGGACATGGACTTCCGCGGCGAGCCCTTCGGGCCCATGCCGCAGCTCATGGCCATCGCCGAGCGCGTGGACAAGCTCCACGCCATCTGTGTGGTGTGCGGGGATCTGGCGACCCGCAACCAGCGGCTCATCAACGGTCAACCGGCGCCGGCGGAAGGCCCCACCATCCAGGTGGGAGGTGCCGAGACCTACGAGGCGCGTTGCCGGAAGTGCCACCAGGTGCCCCGGACCACCCGGCACCAGACCGAGCTCGACATCAAGCCGCAGCGCTAGCCGCCAAGAACCCGGCTCAACGGGACATCCCCCGGCCCACTCCCCGACCCTAGGCTTGGGCAGGTTCTCCTCTACCCGACCTTCCATGTTCCCACTCCTCCCGGGGCTGGTGCCGGCTCCCGCATTCCTCTTCGACGAGCGCGGAAAGCCCGATTTCCGCGACGTGTTCGGGGCCCTTGCCCGAAGCTCCCCGGACATCAGCACCGCTGTCACGCGCGTCCGGCTCACGACGGTGGATCTCCAGCCGGACGAAGTGGCCCAACTCCGACACTTCCGCGTGCTGCTCTGTGAACTGAGCGCCCTGCGCCTCGAAGGCGAGGCCCATGCTCTCCTCCACCTCCGGCGCAGAACACCCAACCTCCGCCTGCTCCTGGGCCTTCTGGAGGAAGGCCGCCTGGAGGTTCGCGCTGCGCCTCTGGGGGGGTGGTCTCCGGATTTCACCGTCTTCGCCGGCGCATCCGGCCCGTCGGCGGTCCTGTCGGGGTTCCATGCCTTCGAGCGTCCCTATCCCCATCGGGGGCCGGCCCTCGCCGCGCTTCACGGACCGGAGGCCGCCAGGCTGGCAGCCCGGCGCCACCAGGAACTGTGGTCGGAGGCCCACGACGTCGGCCCGACGCTCTGGACGCTGCTCTCCCGGGCCGAGCGGGTCTGGGGGCCTGCGGCGCAGCAGTTTCGGAGCGGAGGTGACGTAGACCTCTGAAGCGCTTCTCGCGGTAGCGTATGGTGCTCGTTGCTGATCGGTTCCTATTTTCGCGTTTCTTTGGCACACTTGCGTTTTGGCATACCTTG
>Ga0315541_1003916_pt1 | contig 11207 bp, 8 predicted proteins | sample SalMarSW160190MG_FD_203095 | JGI IMG/M metagenome (GOLD analysis project Ga0315541, IMG submission 203095) | Salt marsh sediment microbial communities from the Plum Island Ecosystem LTER, Massachusetts, United States - Salt Marsh Sediment SW1601-190 ...
AATTCTCTGATGTCAACATGACCGGTACGATTACAGGAGAATGGGACTCGAATGATATCGGTATACAAAGCAACGAAGGTGAGCCGATATATGTGACTCTGGAAGATAGTGAGGACAGTACGACTATTTACCACGATGACCCCAACGCAACGCAAATAGGCGTCTGGACAGAGTGGAGGATTCTTCTGGATGAATTCGTAGACGTGAATCTGAAGGATGTCCAAAGGATGTACATTGGTATCGGCGACAAAGATGATCCGTGTGCCGGTGGTACAGGCACCGTTTACTTTGATGATGTACGATTGTATGCTTTTGAATGTGTTCTTTCGGAGCGTTCACCCAATTTTGCAAAAGCTGACTACGCTCCAGCCAGTTATCTTGAGAGCGGCGATTGCGTAATAGATTATCGAGAGATTGAGGTAATGGGACGAGACTGGCTTGTTGACGATGACGTCATTGCTACGACAAATCCGGGCACAGACAATCTTGTTGCGTACTACCCGCTTGATGAAAACGAAGGCGATACTGCCGAAGATGTTGTCGGTGACCACAACGGCACATTAGAACAAGGCGTAACATGGTTGTCACCCGGCCTGTTAGGTTACAGTGCTGTCCACATAGATGGTTACGACGACGGCAGTAGGATTAGCATCGGAGACTGGAATCCCGCAGAGGGAACAGGCGAATTAACTTTGGCTCTATGGATTAAGTGGGCCGGACCACGCGACCCCCACCAGGGCCAGCCTCAGGGCTTGATTTGTAAGAGAGACGGCTGGAATGCCAACGAACTGCAGTTCATGTTCGAGATGGATACTCCCGATGCAGCAGTGCTCCGAGGTTCCATTGCTCTCAGACAGTATTCTGCTGCAGAAACCGATGTGTTTTCTCCAGCTGGTACAATGACACCGTTTATCGGCAGATGGGCGCACGTAGCTGCCACGTTTGATGGAACTACTGCCAGACTCTATCTAAATGGCAGAGAAATAGCATCCGGGCCATTCTCCTTTGCCAGTGGTACCGATGCCGTTATGACGATAGGAAACAACAATAGTTCTTCGTGGCCAGACTGTCCCGGATCCTTTAACGGTGACATGGACGAAGCTCGCATTTACAACCGCGCACTGACAGCGGCCGAGGTTGCTTATCTTGCTGACTTGACACCTGAAGATAATGAACATCATGTTCCGGTCCCATCGCCCGCTGAGCTGTACGAGGGTGAGTCAGAAGGCTCCAGAAGCGTCAATTTCAGAGACTTTGCCTCTCTGGCCCTAATGTGGCTTGAGGAGGAATTGTCACTGAAGATGTAACTTTGATTATTGCTACCTTGAGCAACGAAGCAAAAGTTAACGCATTAATTCGGGGCCTGCACCGATTAATTCGGTGTAGGCCCCGGTTGTTTTACATCGCGTATGACCTGATGCGAATTTTTAAAAAACAAAACTAAAGGCGTGAAATGTTGAATAAAACAGATACTGAAGTTTTACGCTTTATGCTTCTCGCCTTAATGGGCAATCACACTCGATATTCTGAACACTGGTAAAAGCAGTGCTATGGCAATCGTTCCGATAATGCCGCCGAGAATGGTTATCATCAAGGGCTCAATAAGGGCCATAACAGCTTTAATTGAGTTACCGAGTTTTTTTTCGTAAAAGATGGAAATTTTATTGCAGACCTCACCAAGATTGCCGCTTCTTTCGCCGGCGCGGAGCATCTGGATAATTCCCGGTGCAATGAGATCAGAATCCGGCGAAATCTGAATAGACTCTGACAACTGGTAGCCATCACGAATCTTTTTGTCGGTGGAGGCCCAGAGACGCTGGAAATAGAAATTGTCACAGGCACCGTGCATCACCTCTATCGAGTCCAGCAAACTTACCCCTGTATTTACCATTGTCGCCATAATACGCATACTGCGAGCCACTACCGTATCAATAAACATCGTACCTAACACGGGTGTACCGATTTTTATAAAATCTATCACCCTTCTGCCAGAGACCGTTTTTGCCCAGTAATATAATCCTATTGACACAAATATCACCACCGTCAAGACAGTGGTCATTATCTGGAAGTCACCTATCATTTTGCTGAAACTAACAAGTATCTGGGTGATTTTCGGAAGGGCAGCGCCCTTTGCTTCATAAATCTTCATAAACCGAGGTAAAACAAAGAACATTAGTGTCCCAGTCGCCGCTACTGCCATCAGGGCCATTATAATCGGATATGTAAGTGCTCCTTTGATGCGTTTGCGTGTATCAGCTTCAAAGTCCAGGTAGCCGCTGAGAACGCTGAGCATTTCGGGCATCATGCCGGAGGCTTCCGAGGCCTTGACCATACTTATAAACATAGAGTTGAAAACTTTCGGATAGACGCAAAGTGCTTTTGAAAAATTCTCACCGCTTTTGACTGTTTTAGCAATATCCATAATAATGGTTTTGAAGGTACCATCCTGTGCCTGTTCAGTGATAGCATCGAGGGCATCACTAAGGACCACACCACTATCAAGCATAACTGATAATTGGGTGGTAAATAGAATCAGCTCAGATTGCTTTACCTTTACCGCTGGATTTACAGAAATTGCCGAGGCTGTTTTCAGCTTTGTCTCTGCTTTTTCGGTGCTAAATTCCTCCGTGAAATCCTGCGGTGCTTTAGTTTTTGCTGCTGTTAAAGGCATTTTTTTCGTATCTCGTTTTATTTATTCTTCCGTCTGTGCAGCTCTTAATACTTCCTCGATAGAGATAATTCCGGCTTTTACCTTATCAATTGCATCATCCTGCAAAGGAATCATTCCATTTTGAAGCGCTTTGGTTCTCAGTTTCTTTAAGCTCACCCCCTCAGCAATCATTTCCATAATTTCTTCATTCGGTACGAAAAGCTCATGAATCGCAATCCTGCCGACATAGCCGGTGTTACGACATTTTTTACAACCCACACCGCGATAAAACTTTTCGACTTTTCCGCTCATCTGCTCGACCATCTTTTTTATACTCGCAGACGGCTCATACTCCGTCTTGCAATTATGACATATCTTTCGCACTAATCGCTGGGCCAAGACTGCAATCAACGAAGCACTGACAAGATATGGGGCGACATCTAAATCCAGCAGACGCGTTACTGCACCAGGTGCATCATTAGTATGCAAAGTTGAGAGAACCAGATGTCCGGTAAGTGCCGCCTGTACAGCAATATTAGCAGTATCTTTGTCACGAATCTCGCCGACCATTATAATATCCGGGTCCTGCCTTAAAAGACTTCGCAGCGCCGTCGAAAACCGAAAACCCGCACTTTCGCTGACCTGGAACTGATTTACACCGGCCATATTGCATTCCACTGGGTCTTCAACGGTACAGATGTTAACCTCATCACTGTTTAACTCCGCCAAAGCTGCATAAAGAGTGGTATTTTTTCCTGAGCCGGTCGGCCCTGTGACCAAAACTATACCATTCGGAGAATGTATTACCTGTCTGAACAGCTGGAGGTTATCAAAGGTAAATCCAAGCGACTCAAGATTGAAAAGTATTTTCTGCGGGTCGATTATTCTGATAACCACTTTTTCTCCGAAGTTTCCCGGCATCACCGATACCCTCAAATCGATGGGTCTTGCCTCGACCAAAACGTGAATTCCGCCATCCTGGGGCAGACGTCTCTGTGCGATGTCGAGTTCGGCCATAATTTTGATACGAGAAACAATTGCAGGATGCATCTGGTAAGGTGGACACATCTTTTCATACAATCTGCCATCGACCCTATATCGAATCCGAAGCTTTTTGTCGTCCGGCTCAATATGAATATCACTGGCATTATCTCGTACAGCGTTGTAAAGCAGATAGTTGACCAGTTTTACCACCGGTGACTGGCCGGCTATCTCTTCCAGATTGCTTATATCCTGTGTTATATTTTCTATAAGTGTAAAGTCTTCCAATCCGTTATCATCAATGATATCATCAATCACAAAGACATTCGCAGCCGGCAAATACGTTTGTAACGTGGCCTTGATATCCTTGGCAGTTGAACATACTACCTGCACTTTGCAGCCGCTTATACGTTCTATCTCATCTATCAAAAATACATTTGTCGGCTCGTTTACCGCCACTGTAAGCACATCGTAGACCTTAAACAGCGGTAAAACGATATGCTCTTCGAGAAATTCCCTCGGCAAAATTTCAAGTGCCTTTGGGTCACATACTTTCGGTCCAACCTGCGCATAAGGTACTTCGTACGCCTCTGCCAGCGCCGAAGCTATCTGGTTTTCCGTACAATAGCCCATTTCAACCAGAAGCTCACCGAGTAGTTTGTTATGACCTTTCTCCTTCTGTTCAGTTATAGCCTTCTCAATCTGCTCATCCGTCACAACACCACGAGCCAGCAGAAGCTGTCCAAGTTGCATCTTGTTTTTTAAAGCTATCGACGCCATAACTAAAACCTAAAAACTACTTCGTTTTACGTTTTTCTCTACGCAAAACTCTTTACTGCCTCGGCAAGTTCTGCATAATGGTCAAACTCATTTTCAAGTCGCGTAACTTCCAAAATTATCTCGCAGTTTTCATCAAGCCCGGCCAACCTAAGCTCACATTTGTTCTCACCACAGTAATCCCTTGCCCACAACAATTTTTCCAGTCCCTGGCTATCAATAAACCTCATACCGCTCATATCAAGCACTATACCGGTCTTGTTTTTGGCAATTACATCGGTGATTGTGTTTTGAAACAGCTCGATAACATCACTATCTAATTCACCCTGTAACTCAACAACTGTAACATCATTATAATCTTGGGCTTTAATTTTCATTTGATTAACGTCTCCACAGCATCTGTACCATATTCCGCGAAATCCCTCCTGCTATAAATCCCGGTTAAATCAGTGTTGTTCTGCATAATGATATCCCAAAGCATGTAGATATCGCTGTTGATAAAAACTCTACCGATTTTTTCGTCAAACTGTGTTCCCAACCCCTTTTCGATTTCTTCAAGTGCCTGCTCTACGGTTCTTGCGCTTCTATAAGTTCGTTTTGATGTCATTGCATCAAAGCTATCTGCAAGTCCAATAATTTTACCTATAAGCGGTATTTCATCACCGGCTAAAGCATTGGGATATCCCTTGCCATCTACCCGCTCATGGTGACACAATACTCCCGGTACAATTTCGCGCATCTGCTTAATTTCACGTAAAATACCTGCCCCTATCGAGGGATGCTTTTTTATACAATCCATTTCCTGCTCAGTCAGCTTTCCCTGCTTGCATAATACAACCTCATCTATCCCGATTTTTCCTATGTCGTGGAGTAATCCAGCCAAATAAATCTCGTGCAATTGTTCTTCATCCAACATTTGCTTTTCTTTGAGTCTTTCCGCAATCCATCGTGCAATAAATGCAACTCTTTCAGAATGACCGCGTGTGTACTTATCCTTGGCATCAATACTCCTTGTCAGCGCTTTTAATGAACCTATAAATAATTCCTCAAGGTCTTTGAACAATCTGCCATTCTCGATAAATACGGCACATCCGTTGGCCACCGAATTAAACAATTTTGCATCGGCGCTGTCGAAATCCTGCTTGTCAATCCTGTTTATCGCCACCATCAGCCCCATCATGTAATTGCCATTATGAGTTCTTTCCGCTAATGGAGATTCTGATTTTTCAGTGGTATATAAAGGTACCGCAAGAATACTTTTAACGTTGTCCTGCCACTCATATTTAAACGGCGAATCCACTTCACTATCCAACAGCATTTCTTTTCCGCTGTTTATTTCATCTGCCAGACGGCTATACAAAATACCTGCCATTCGCTCATCTAAATCTATTAATCCCGAACCAGCAGCTACAACCAATCGCTTTTCGTCATCTACAATTTTTTCCAGCAATACCGCAATGCCCTCAACACTAACAATATTGGTTAAGCTATCGCAAGCCATTTGTAGAAAGTTGGAGTCAGCCTCCGTAATTTTCATATGTGTGCTGAGCTTGTGAAGAAGAACTATCTCTTCGTAGACGCGCGCCAACTCTGTACCGACCTTTTCAATGTGTTCCTCTGCCTTTGCCTCGGCCTGAAAACTCTTTGCTAAAAGTCTTAGCATCTCCATTAGATATCCAATTTCGGCTTTAGCCGGCTTCTTCAACACTTCTGCAAGCTGCTTATATGGTCCTCCCTGCTCAGGACAGGAACTATTATCATCCACTGACCAGGCACCCAAGTCAATCAATGCAACCACTCCAGCAGGGCCCGATTTCAGAACAGCAGCCAAAACTTGTTTGCATTTGCCAAACCGGTATACCTGAGTCTCTCTGTTAATGTAGTTTATTTTTTCCATTTCTTGATTAAAAGCCTGTTGGCCTACCTCTTTTAGCTGTTCTGTCACTGATTTAAATCGACCGGCCTCGCACAACAACACAAGTTCACTATTGGCATTGTAAACTGCAAAATTAACACCAAACTTATTTATCCTATCACCGAACCTGTCCAATTCACGCTGTTGTGAGGAACTTAAATTTCTTTTAACTGTGTCTAACATAGCTTCCCTTTTTTCACATATCGGTCAGAGATTATTCTATATTGCTCATTTCGTTATCCCCCAATTATCAATTTTCAACTACTAATTCCTTCTGGTATAGAATGTCTTCGATATTCTCCAACAACTCCTTAGGACTGAACGGCTTGCTAAGACAGTGTGATATTCCCAAATCACTTTTTTGCTCATCCTCAATAGCAAAGCTTCTGGCTGTCAGTAAAATCACTGGAATATCTCTCGTTGCTTCGTTGTCACGTAGTTTCCCCACAAACTCCAATCCTGACATAACCGGCATTTGGTAATCGGTAACGATAATGTCCGGCTTCTGCTCACAAGCTATTTCAAATGCCTCAGCACCGTTGCCTGCCATTATAACCTCGTAACCGTTGTTACGAAGTTTTATCGCAACTACGTGAACGATGTGGATTTCGTCATCCACAACTAAAACTTTCTTCGAAGCCATTATTTCACCTCCTCAAAATTTATGATTTTTATATTCTGATTTACACCCGGACTGCCTCTCTCGTTGCCAAAGGCAATTCAAATCCAAAGGTGCTTCCTACGCCGACCTTACTTGTAACAAAAACTCGGCCGTCGTGAACTTTTTCAACTATTTGTTTAACAAGGTTAAGTCCTAAACCTGTACCCTTTGCCTGCTTTTTGTTAGCACCAACCCTGTAAAACTTATCAAAGACATGCTCAATTTCATCTTCGGGAATTCCGACTCCCGTATCAGTTATACTAACTCGTACCAGATTTGCGGTCTCGTCAACTTCGGTTCCAATTATAACCTTCCCTCCGGCAGGAGTATACTTAACAGCATTACTCAACAGATTAACAATAACCTGCGAAATCATATCCTTGTCTGCATATACCTGGTCAAACACAATCGGTTTTTGTCCTATAATTTTGATATTTTTTTCGCCAGCTGCACTTTTTATCATTTGTAACTGTTCTTCGATGAGAATTGTTAAGCTGACAGGTTTCTTTTCTATCTTTATCAGGCCGGATTCAATGCGCGAAATATTCAAGATATCTTCAATCAGTCGATTCAATCTATTTGCCTGGTTTTGAATCACCGAACAAAACTCTTTTATTGTCTGCTCGTCATTAGCTTCACCGTCAACAAGCATTTCCGAATAGGCAGTGATAGAAGCAAGAGGAGTTTTTAATTCATGCGAGACATGACTTACAAAATCATTTTTCATCTGCTGAATATGCTTCTCACGCGTAATATCATGCAGCACTGCCACGGTCCCGCAGATCTGCTGGCTCTGGTCGTAAACACATGAAATAATACAGTCGTAAGTCTTTAGCTCTTCGTTTTTCAGAAATTCAATTTCTTTCCTTGTAGCCCGAGCTTTGCTTTTTCTGCTATGGCTTAAGATATCTACAAATTCACTTTTTTCAGGGTCTATCAACTCACCGACCGGCTTATGCTGGGAACCGGTAATATCAAAATTGAAAAGTCTGCCGGCCGCCTCATTTGCCATTAACAACTTGTCAAACTCGTCAACAACGATAACCGCATCACGAATACTGTATATAATCGCTTCGGTGTTCCTGCCCTGCTTTTGTGAAAGCTGAACCCGCACCTTCAAATCCTTGATTTGTTCTTCAAGCTTAGCAATATAATCAGAGTTACTGTTAATCCGCTCGTTAATAGCTTCGCTTAAGACTTTTATGGCCGGATCCCTGCATGCTTTGATATGGACCGATTTGTCCTGCTTGAGTCGTTTGGCTATGGACGTGATTGCCCCAGCCTGTCTTAGCCAGCACCAGCCGAGCCATATCACGCCCACAGCCGCAACAATGTAGCAAACCGACGCAACGGGGCCCCAACGTTGCAAATAAAAGGCAAATCGCCTACCCTCTTCCGTGCCAGAGTACTGCCACTTAGCGAGGCCCGCTACTAACAAACTACACAACACAATCCCTGTGACTATCGCATATAAGTTTCTTCCAAATCTCAAACCAACAACCTCAATTCTTTTTACTTCTGATTTGTTACTTCTTAATCAATGCTGCTTATCTTCGGAACCACTTTTTTGAGTCTTTTTCCTCGACATTCCGCCTTATATTTCTTTCCATTCTCTTCAAAGCATCCGGGTCTGTTTCGCCAATAATTCTTTCCTTCAGCCGTATCGCTTCAAGATAGGCCGGGCGAAGCCTAAGTACATACTTAAGCTCCTTCAACGCTGCCTCGGTATCACCATCGACGTAGTATTTAGCAGCTTTGGCGTAACGGTCTTCTGCGAGTCTTGCCCTGCCGGCCCACTGCAATTCTTCCTTTGCACCAAATCTCTTACGACTGATATCCTCAGCTCTGGCCAGTCCTTCAGTCTCGCTCGGCTCCTTTATAATATGAGGGGTAAGCAAAACTATAACTTCCTGCCGTGTGAATGCGTCAGAAGTATTCCTGAACGCAGCGCCAACGAACGGTAAATCTCCCAACAAAGGTATCTGGCTTCGACTTGTAACAACAACATCCCTGAACAAACCACCGATGACGATGGTCTGACCGTCTTTGACCATAATGTTGGTTGCCAATTCCGTTGAAGTCTCGTCCGGTATATTATTGGCTTTCAAAGTACCGGAACTATCCTTCGGATGGATATCCATTCGGATGTAGCCGTCATCGCCTATATACGGCCTAAATGACAGCTTGGTACCGGTATCAAGGAACTGAACCTGTTGAGTAGTCGAGGTCTGTGTCTGGGTAGTTTGAGAGACGTAGCCAATCTTTGTACCGATATAGACCTGGCCAAGCTGTTTATTGATAGCCAAAATCTTGGGATTCGCAAGAACTGTAGTATCCGTAACTTCCTCTAATGCAGTAATGATCGCTGTAAAATCACCACCAGTAACACCAATTCTCAGGCCACTGCCACCAATGGTTGCAAAACCGGAAGTCTCTATCGGCGTGCCTGTTGCGATACCCATACCTAATTGACCCATAGGAGTGGTTGCGCTTTCGGTCAATTCGAGAGCATCACCACTACCACTTTTATGTTCCTCTACTGTTGTCTCACCGGTCAGGTGGACACCAGCCATAAAATTCAAGTCAACACCAAGCTTCATACCCTCGGTTAAAGCGCAGCTTAGGATAGTTGCCTCGACCAGTACCTGCCTGGGCCGGGCGTCCAGTTCCTTAAGCAGCCTTGTAGCGGCCTTGATATTCTCAGGATAGTCAAGAACGACAATGCGGTCATTTAAGGCCATCGTATCACCGCCGCCGGCACCTGCACTGATAGATTCGCCTGTAGTTGCAACGGTTTCAGGGGGGGAACTGCCCTGAATTATACCGGCGCCACTGAGTACAGGGGCGATGAGCTTCATTGCTTCGGCTGCGCTTATGTAATAAAGCGTAAAGACCCTTGTTATCATTCGCTCCTTATCCTCCATGAGCTTTTTATATTCATCCCTGGTGTACACTTTGATTAGATTGCCCTCCTGGATATATTTGAAGTTATCTCCCAGAATAGCATCCATAGCCTCTTCGAAAGTCACATTGGAAAGCTGCCTGAATGCCAGTACCCCATCAACATTCGGCGTAGGTACAATGTTCTTTTGGTACATGCTGCCTAATATCGCCAGGGCGTCCCGGATGCTAAAATTCGCGTCGAATTTAAATGATTGAATCGGCTTACCTGCCTCAGTGCTACCTGAAGACTGTGGCTGGCCACCTCCTGCACCAACATTTGCTGCTACGATAATTTCAGGCTCATCGACCTCAGGTGGTTCTGAAACAACATCCGCGAGCGCAAACGCAGCCAACACCGTCAATATAAAGCTCCATACGAATAAATCCTTTCCAATTTTGCTCCTGACACTTGCATTTTCATTGTAATACATAATTTAACTCCTAATTTCCAACAAACCCTCTTGCAACACATCGCAAGAATTTATGCTGTCAGGTACATACCCTCACAGCTCAATTAGTTACTTCAACAACACCTTTAAGCTTTAATGTTATTTTTGCCTCTTCACACCTTATGAACACTTTATCTTCTTCAATTCCAACTACTTCACATTCATACTTATTGTCCCCATCAATTACGGGCAATTTATCCCCGATGCTTAGCGGCTTACTATTGATAAAAGCACGGGGATTCTCACCAAACGCTATCGCTTCCAGCTTTAGTTTCTCTGCAACACGTCTGGCTATCTCTTCACTACCACCTTTTGAAACATTCACTTCTTCAATATCAGCTATTTTTCCCCCTTCTGAAGCCATAATAAGATTGCGCCAGTCATCTAAAGCAAAAACGTCTCTGGTAATTTCATCATTGCGGCCTGCAACTTTCGGTAATTCTATAAAAGTTACTTTCAACTGTGGGCCTGACTGCGTTGTGTCGGAGTTTACTACCTCTTGTCCAGGTACCGCCTCGGCAGTCTTTGGTGTTTTCCTGCCAAGCACTCTGGCCCACATAAAGACCATCAACGTAATCAAACACACCGCAAATACGGTCTTTTTCTTCTTCGTCGCCAATTGACGAATAATTTTATTAACTCTGTTATTGTTATTTCTCACATTCTGCTTCATATTCTTCTTATCCCTGCCCGGCTTCAGACCTATAATAAATTACTGCCTTTGTTTGCATACTCACTTCGCCGCTGAAATCGCTGTCGTTTACAAGCTCCATCCTCTCAATGCGAATCAATCTGCCCAATCTTTGCAACTGTTTATAGAATTCAAAAATC
>Ga0315541_1003918_pt1 | contig 11204 bp, 8 predicted proteins | sample SalMarSW160190MG_FD_203095 | JGI IMG/M metagenome (GOLD analysis project Ga0315541, IMG submission 203095) | Salt marsh sediment microbial communities from the Plum Island Ecosystem LTER, Massachusetts, United States - Salt Marsh Sediment SW1601-190 ...
ATATAATACCTAAGATACTTAGGTATTCTTTGAAAATCTGTCAGTAATACCAATTGTATTTAATAAGTGCGCTTCGGCTTGTCATTGCGAGCGCAGCGAAGCAATCTCAATTCTTATCCCAGAGATTTCCACAGCCATCTCCGATGGCCTCGCAATGACCTAAAGAGCGCAAAAACTAAGCACAATTAGTATAAAATACCAAAACACGAATCTGGTAGTTGATTATCAATGAAATTGTAGCAGGCCCTTCGAGCGATGCATTAGTTGCCGTATGGTCAATCCGATGCCAAGCATTAGAAAGATTGCGTATGAGACACCTTGACCTATTGTGAAAATAGTTGGCCAGTGTGCGAACCTCGTCAGGATGGCTATGAAAGAAGTGCCTGCCGGGATGGCGAAGATTAGTGTCAATAGGCTGGCAATTAGTCCCCTCTCATTTGGCAGCCAGAGCGCAGCGAAAAAGAAAAGCGGTCCTGGAAATAGCAGCCCAATTCCATAACTCTTAAAGAAAAGTAAGCAGCCCTCGGCTGCATTTGTCGCAGTCAGATAGCCTCCTGCAACCAGGAGAAAAACAGGTGCTAAAATCCCGACTCCTATGCAAACCAATCCCATTTGTTTCATTCGGTTCTTCACAGCTTTATCTCCTTTATGTCCTTATGGGACTAACTCTGTAGAATACGAGTTTCGCACCAATTTGGTTTACTCCGGCAGATAAGTCATGTTCAATTCAATGCATAAACGGAAATCCGAGGGGTGAACGGTTATCGCGAGTCTGCTCAAGCGGAATGTTGGCCGGGATTGGACATGTAGCAAATCTCCGGAATTCTTTTTTTAAAATGAGTATGGAAATCTTCTACAAATTGAAGCAAAACACTACATAGAAAAAAAACCTCTTGTTCGGTAATTATGATAGGTTTCCATGCATCAATACAACATGTTCCTTGAGCCATTTTCAGCTCAATTTGGTCTTTGCCAAGCTGGCTAAGAGAATCTCTATCAAGGCACCCCTCATGATGATGTATGCAATTCTTCAACACAACATGTTTCTTTATCTCATAGAACTTTGTAGCGTCTACTGTGTAGTCAAGACTTTTAAATAACATTTCAGTTTTTTCTTTGAATGGTTGCCATTTGTAGGCCCTCCACATATCAGAGATAATTCCTCGTATAGTAAATAAACTAGCGGCTTCTTCAATATTTATATCATCGTCTAATTCAGGTATATAATTTGTTGCATCAATTTTAACTTTAGACCTTCTGAGTTTAATCTTGTATGGATTACCCCTTTCTATTACTTGGATTAATACTTGAAGATAACATTCATCCAAAAGCTCATGAAAGTTACGAATCAGGAGTCCCTGATTATAAGTGTTTAGGCTTTGCTTGATCATATCTGATATCCCGGTTGAGGTGCCTTCTGAAAGAAATGTTATTGAATTCTTGAGATTATCTCTAACATCATCTACTTGCTTGCAGAACCTTCGAACATAAGTTTCAATGATGCTAATAGGGGTTAAACCATCCCTTCTCCCAGAAGTGATCCAACCTTCATTCTGTTCTCTCAATCTGTCAGAATCTAGGGGTATATCGCAAGCGAGAAAAGAAATTCCATTATTTCTTTGCTTTACATGCCAAATGTAGGTGCCATATGTATCATGTACTCCAAGATCTACAAATGGCGGTAACCATATAATACCTATTTCCCCATCACCTTCCCAGCCATGCTCCTTGAATTTCTTTGAAACTAGATGGATGGCATCTTTAATTCTATATTCGTCTTCATATTGAAAGTGTTCGAATGGGTTTCGTACGAAGGACAAATCATCCAGGAATGTGTACACATATACATAATAGCTTTCAATATACTTTTGTGTTGGTAACATCAAACTTCCTCAGATCATTAGTGCACAATATAAAAATCTACACCACGCTTCAGCCCGCTCTAAATACTATTCCATCTGATGGTTTTCTAATATCTCTTTCAATTTACTGACAGTTTCAGCTAACATTTTATAGCAATGAGCAGCTGCTCCCGTGGCCTCTTCCTTCGCTTCTGAATCATTAGGACAATTCTGGCATTTCTCAAGACTAGCTTTCAGGCCAATAACATCTTGCCATGTTTGATGAAAGACATCTGGGAGTTCCTTAGCATTATTTGACACCCATTTTTCGGATTGCTTGATTAGCGAAATGATATCCTCATCACTTTTTGTATAGATGGAGTCATGTATTCTCCAGCATAGCTCTATTGCTCCTTTAACTTGCCACATAATATAAGCCTCCCTGCTTTTCTTATCAACTAATGTAATAATATACGACACTTCCAGCCTTCGCCATAAGTTGAAACCCGTGCTATGCCCCCGCCCAGCGCTGGGCGGGGCTACGCAGAGTAAAACCCGCTTTGTTGTTGTTTGTGATTATACTGACCTGCTGCTATGAAGGCAAATAGAATATCATACATAAAAGTTAAGCGGTTGCGGTTACGCGACTCGTATCGTCAATCGTTTTACGGTTGCGTATTAAATGCTGTTTTACGTTCTACGCAACCGTGACGAGCAGCGCAACCAATAAACGAATAACGGCCCTTTTCACTATTTATCATTCCTTTTCATTGTTTTTTGCCGTAAGGCATCCTTTGGACTGTATTCTGTGTTCTGAATACTGTATCCTATCTTCATACTGTATTCTGACTTCGGTCTTCTGTCTTCTGAAGCTATGGGTATATTTAAGATAAACACAGAATTTAGCCCTGCGGGTGATCAGCCACAGGCCATAGAAAGGCTGGCGGAAGGTCTGCGCTCGGCTAAGAGATTCCAGACCCTGATGGGCGTAACCGGCAGCGGAAAGACCTTCACAATGGCTAACGTCATCGCCCGGTTCGACAAGCCGAGCCTTGTCATATCCCACAATAAAACCTTAGCCGCCCAGCTTTATGAGGAATTCAAAGAGCTATTCCCGGAAAATGCAGTCGAGTACTTTGTCAGCTACTACGATTACTATCAGCCGGAAGCCTACATCCCGCAGCGAGATATCTATATCGAAAAAGATGCCTCGAAAAACGCTGACCTCGACCGGCTCCGGCTTTCTACCACGACCAGCCTTTCATCAAGAAGAGATTGTATTATCGTCGCATCCGTCTCGTGTATTTTTGGACTTGGCTCACCTGAAGATTATAAAGCCAGCGTCGTAGCCGTCACAACGGGCGACAATATAGATAGGAATGTGCTTCTCGGCAGATTGGCGGACATCCAGTACACAAGAAACGATATCGACTTCCAAAGGGGAAAATTCAGGGTTCGCGGTGATGTGGTTGAGCTGTATCCTTCGTATGAATCATTCGCGATTCGCATTGAGCTTTTTGGCGATGAGGTTGAGCAGATAAGCTACATAAATCCTGTATCCGGCGAGGTATTGGCTGTTGAGGAGCAGGTCTTTATTTATCCAGCAGAGCACTACATAATGCCCGGCGACAGAATTACCTCCGCAGTGGAGAGCATCAAGGTTGAGTTGAAAGAGCGGCTGTCTGAACTGCGGAGCCAGGGCAAGCTCCTTGAGGCCCAGCGGCTGGAAGCCCGCACGCGCTATGACCTTGAGATGATTCAGGAGGTCGGCTATTGCAGCGGTATCGAAAATTACGCCGGACATCTTTCGGGTCTGCCGGCTGGTGCAAGACCCTATACGTTGATTGACTATTTCCCGAAGGACTTTCTTTTATTTCTCGATGAATCACACGTCACCATCCCACAGCTTCGGGCGATGTGGGCTGGTGACAGGAGCAGAAAAGAGGTCTTAGTCGAGCACGGTTTTAGACTGCCCAGCGCATTGGATAACAGACCTCTGCGTTTCGAGGAGTTTCAGGAAAACTGGGCGAATGTTATTTTTGTATCAGCTACACCTGGACCGTTCGAGATGGAAAAATGTAACCACGAGGTGGTCGAGCAGATCATTCGGCCTACCGGGCTTTTGGACCCGAAAATCTTTGTGTATCCGGCGAGCAGCCAGATACCGCACCTTTTAGGCGAGATAGAAAAACGTGTCCAGGCAAAAGAGCGAATGCTTGTTACGACCTTAACAAAGAAAATGGCGGAGAATCTTTCAGACTACATCGCAAAGAAGGGTTTCAAGTGCAGGTATTTGCACAGCGAAATAGATACTCTCGAAAGAATCGAGATACTTCGTGACCTTCGCAACGGCGAATTTGACGTTCTTGTGGGGATAAATCTGCTGCGGGAAGGCCTTGATTTGCCGGAGGTTTCAGCCGTTGCCATCCTCGACGCGGACAAGGAAGGCTTCCTGCGAAGCCAGATTTCGCTGATACAGACTATCGGCAGGACGGCCCGGAATATCAACGCCACCGTCTTTCTTTACGCAGATACGGTTACGAAATCAATGCAAAAAGCTATTGACGAAACGAACAGACGCCGTACAATTCAGTTTGAATATAACAAGAAGCACAATATTACGCCTGAAACGATTAAGAAGGAAATCCGTAAAAGCCTGGCTGAGCGGATAAAAGCCAGGCATACCGCCCGCGAGGCGGTGAGCTTTGCCGACAATGAATACGATAAGGTCGAGCTGGCGAACCAGATTGAAAGAGAAATGCTTGAGGCGGCCCAGGCCCTTGATTTTGAGCGGGCTGCTTTTTTGCGGGACCAGTTACGTGAGCTAAGGGAATTGCCCGAGCTAATCATTACCGGCTCAAAAAGAAAGAAAAGTGACTTCTTGGCTGCAAAGAAGCAGCGAAAAACAAAAGGAAAAAGGTAGGGGTAGGCTTAAATCCATTATAGATAATTTTACATTTGGTGAAAACGAGCAAGAAGATGATAGAACTTAGCATTGCACAAGTGAGGCCTTTGATTAAGATGGCCATCGAGGAAGACCTTGGAAAAGGTGATCTAACCAGCGAGATTCTATTCAAAGACGGTACCGTTGACAAGGCAAACATAATCTCCCGGGAGGAAATAGTGGTCTGCGGAATGCCTGTGGTTAAAGAAGCCCTCAGAATCTACGATAAAAGGCTTAAGCTAAAGATACACATAAAGGATGGCGAATCCGCTCACATAGGCCGAAAAATCGGCACCATCGAAGGGCCCCTATGTTCCATGCTCAGTGCCGAACGAGTCATACTAAACTTCCTGCAAAGACTTAGCGGTATAGCTACCAACACGCGCAAATACGTCCGAGCCGTTCAGGGCACAAAAGCGAGGATTTACGATACCAGAAAGACACTACCCGGCTGGAGAATCCTTGAAAAGTACGCGGTACGCTGCGGTGGCGGACGTAATCATCGTTTGGGACTATATGATGGCATTTTGATTAAAGATAATCATCTCGCACAGTTGGGCAGACACTTTCAGCCGAAGCTGAAAAAAATCGTCTGCGAAGCAAGAAAGGTAAAAGGCGTCAAATTCGTCGCGGTAGAGGTTGACCACGTGGATGACCAGCTCAACTATGTGCTGGAAATTCCGGGCATTGATATAGTGCTGCTGGATAATATGGGCCAATGGCAGTTTAAGCACGCCGTCGAGATGCGAAACAAAATGTGCGGCAAAAACAAAAAGCCGCTGCTTGAGGCCTCGGGCAACATAACGCTAAACAACGTCTCGGCTATTGCCCAGAGCGGCATTGATCGAATCGCTGTCGGTGCACTGACTCATTCTGCTACAGCCGTTGACATCGGCCTTGACAGGTAACGAAAGCTATGTGTCAGACCGACATGCTCGACCCGGACAAGATAAAGATAAATCTGAAAACTAAGCGCATAGGCAAAAAAATCCTCGTTTATAACTCCACATCAAGTACAAACGACATCGCCGCCGAATATGCAAAGGATAAAAACAACGACGGCCTCGTTATTTTTGCAGAGGAGCAGACCGCGGGTAAAGGCCGAGGCGGCAATAAATGGTTCAGCAGGCATTCAGAAAGCATCCTTTGCTCAATAACTCTGATCAATAGTACACTAAAAGCCGAGCTGCTGTCACTTACCTGCGCCGTAGCTACCGCTGAAGCGATAGGCAGACCGGTTAATAGCGAAGCAAGAATCAAATGGCCAAACGATATATTACTGGCCGGAAAAAAAGTTGCCGGTATCCTGCTCGAATCAAAACCGTCCAATACCAGTAATATTTACATCATTGGCATAGGGATAAACTGTCACCAAGAGAAAGAGTCTTTTCCATCTGAGCTACAGTCAACCGCAACAAGTATCGATATAGAAACTCGGGCAACGTGCGACCGCATTATACTTGCAAAAAGACTGCTGACTTCGATAGATAGCTGGCTCGAATTAGCAGAGAAAAATCCAGGCAATGTCACCAACCGATGGAATGAGCTAAGCGTTCAATTAGGCCACAGGATAACGCTCTTGTACAATGGCAGAAAATTCAACGGCAATTGTATTGGAATAGACCCTGAAAGAGGCTTAATCCTGCAGTTAGATACCGGCGGCGTAAGGATGTTTGATGCCACCCACTCATCCATTGTGAAGAATTAATTCGAATTTCGGATTTGGTATTTCCTTAAAGGCCAGTGCACCGGTTGGACAGACTGACACACACCGGCTCGCTGCATGCTTGAGAGCCTCGGTCATTGAACGATCGAAAGGTACCGAAACCCGCACATCGAAGCCACGCCCGACAAATGTTAAGCCGAGCTTCTCTCCGGCCTGTTCCGCTGTGGAAATACAAAGGCCGCAGGCTATACACTTTCCCGGTTCATAAATCACATCCGGATGTTGATAAATCTGAACAAATGAACGCCGTTCACCTTTATATCGGCTGGTCTTGGCTCCGTGACTCTGGGAGTATTGCCTCAGTTTACAGTTATCAGCTTTGCGGCAATCACAACGCAGACAGCGAGCCGACTCCTCGCGAGCCTGTACATCTGTGAATCCACCATCCTTTTGCGACGGCGTCACTCGTGCGGCCTTGCTGGCGCAGGTCATAAACTTTTCTATCTCTCCGTCTTTAAACTTGCCGATATGTGTGTTAAATGGCTTAGGCAGTCCGGTCACTTTTTGGCTGGACAAATATTGCGCGATTGATACAGCAACCTCCTTACCGTCTGCCACCGCTCGAACTGTCAGCTTTCGCCTGCGAACCGCGTCTCCGCCGGCAAACACACCTTTTAGATTTGTCTCGTATGTCCCGAAATTCACTGCGATGAGACCTGAATTTTCCTCAAGACCAAGAGTCTGAGCACTGCCTGCTTTTATCTGCCCAACTGCGACAAGCACAGCGTCGAAATCTTTGCGTAAGTTCTCCATCGATAGCGTTTTACCTATATGTGTTTGTCCCTTGAAATTAACACCCATCTTAAAAATTACAGCAATTTCCTTATCAAGTACGTCCCTCGGAAGGTCTTGTTCGGATACAGCGTATCGCAACATTCCGCCAGGTTCTTCATGCTCATCAAAAATCGTACACTCAAAACCCTGTTGTCGTAAATAATAGCCGGCAGCTAAGCCAGCAGGCCCCGCCCCAATAATAGCTACATGTTTGTCTCTATCAGGTTCGCAAGCAGGCAAATATGGCTTTGTCGAATTTAAATCGACGTCAGCAACATACCGTTTCAAAAGACAAATCGAAACTGCCTCATCATATACGGCTCGCCTGCAAGCTCGTTCGCAGGGAGCAGGACAAATCCGACCCAATACAGCAGGTAGCGCAATATCTTTTTTCACAGTGGCTATAGCGTCACGAAGCTGGCCTGCTGAGATTTGACGAATCATCAATGGAATATTCATATTAGCAGGACAAGTCACCTGACATGGCCCCATACAGTCACCGACATGGTCGCTCAACAGAAGCTCCAACGCTGCCTTTCTTGCCTGACGGACTTCCTCGGTATCGCTCTCAACCTGCATACCATCTTCGGCAATGGCTCCACATGCAGGCACAAGATATTCTGAGCCGATGACCTTGACAACACAAACCATACAGCTTGTTGAAGGCTTATAGCCCTTTAGAAAGCACATAGTGGGAATCTCGATTCCCAGCTTTTCGGCGGCATCAAGGATCGTAGAGCCATCGGCTACTTCTACTTCACGATTGTCTATCGTTAGTTTGGGCATCCGGCTTCCTTTAGACGGACTGAACTTTTATAGCATCGGCAGGACATACACTTTTGCATGTCCCACAGCGAATACACTTATTAACATCTATCTCATGCTTTTCGTACGGCTTCATCTCGATTGCATCAACCGGGCAGTGCTGTGCACAACCGTTCTAAAATATCCAGCATTCGGCGGGTTCCTATTCTGCAGAAAGTACATTTACCACAGGATTGATTCTGTGTAAACTCTAAAAAATACCGTGTTGCATCAAGGATACGTGTCGAGTTTGCAGGTAGATTTTTGGGCCTTTAACACCAATTTTTCAATAAACACGCATCCATCTCCAAGCTGCGCCCTTCGATGCTTCTCAGGGCTGGCTTGAGGCTGCCACACGTCGTTATCTATATCTTCCGTTGCTCATTTCCGGTGGCGAGTGGCAGCCTCAATCCCGATGAATCGGGATTGGGGATGGCTTATTCCAAAAGAAACCTTTTTACCTACAAAGATGACATGCACCCGTAAATTGTTACGGATAAAATTTATTCAGGCTTCGGTCCCCAGTAGATTTCGACCAACGATACTCCGTATCGTGGCAAACTGAAGTTCAATTGGATCTGGTCGTTGCTAACATCACAAAAGCGGATAGGCTCAAGAAGTTGGACCTGGGCCGCTGTGTTAAGATCGGCTATCATTTCAGGCGAAGGATTCTGGGATTTGCCTAATTCAATCCAACGTGTATAGCTGTTGCTGTGAGTATCGTCGATTCGATAGTGGACGATGCGGGCACGTCGAGGAGCGTTCTGAGGACCTGCCCGCCGTACTTCGTCCGATGGTAAAATGGACTTTTGGAGGACACTCTGGGCAGGCGGGGCTTTTACAGTTAATTGTATTGAAGATGGTGCCACGTTTATCATATCGTCGTGGTAATTCCAGATAAGAACTTGCACTCTCTCATCGGTTGCTGCCGCTAATCCATCGACATCCGGACGTGCTCTAACGCTTCTGCTGATAATATGGGCCAGACTGAGAGCGCCACTGCTTGTAACGGGGATACGTCTGCCCCGGAGCATCCCCAGCATCTTAAATCCGTTCAGCACCGGCTTATGGATGCCTTTTGTTGCTAAGCTTCGGAATCCCTCGAAGTACTCACTTCCATCGAACATAAAAGCCCAGGTAAGTACTCCCTGGAGATTTATTTTGTGCTGAGCTGCGAGGTCCAATGTATGCTTCATCAGTGCAATTTCGTATGCAGCGTAAGCGGAACTATTGCGATAGCTATTTGCAGGCTCAACTCGTGCGGATAGGGCCGCCAGACCCTCTGGATCGCATTCACCTATAATTATGGGTGTATTGCGAAACTCCTGAAAGCCGGCAATTATCGAGAAACCCTGTTGGAGCACGGAAAGGTTCATTCCCAATTTCATCTGTGGATGCAAACCAACCATCTTAATCTGTCCTTTGGAATGAAATCCTATGTAGTCTAAACGGGTGCCGGGCTTGCCAGTGACGGTGTTTGTGCCACGTAAACAGTGTTCTAAAAACCGGCGGAGAAATGAAGGAGCACCTGCTGTATGTGGCCCACCTAAAATCGCCTTCGGAAGAATTTCATGCAGTGCATGCTCGGTGTAGTCGTAGAGCTTACAATACTCCTCGAAAGTCCCTTGCCAATAGAAGATGTTAGGTTCATTCCATAGCTCCCACAGCCATGTTTCTTCGACGTTTTTGTACCTGGCAAGACTGTGGCATGCCCACTGACGAATCAATTCAGCCCATTTATTATAGTTTTTGGGTGGATATGAAACCCCGGCTTTATTTCTTGAAAACACATCCTTGCCTTTGTAGGGTTCAGGTTTCGAAGATAAATCTTTGGGCATAAAACCGATTTCTACTAAAGGCCGGCAGCCGGAAGCCAGTATAGCATCGAAAATCTCATCCATAATCCCCCAATCATAGATAGGATTACCGGCAGAATCCTCGGTGTAAACATTGGTGGATCCCCACTTCAGTTCCGGCCTGCCATCACCATTTGTAAGAAGAAAGTGCTGGCGCAGATAGACCGGTTCGGGACTTATATTTGCCAGTGTTTTCATCAGCTCTTTCGCGCCGGGTGTAGTTGTGCAATTACACTCATCATATCCAAAGTATTGCCAGACATGCCGCAGCGGCTTACCAGGTGCGCTTGCATCGACGTTGATCGTCACCATTCCCTCGGCTGCGCTTGGGACAAGACTGCTACTGATAGCAGGTCTCTCGGTTTGTTGTTTTATCGGTTCCTTTTCAGGACCAAGATCATTTGGATTCGGCAGGCTCACCACAGGTGTTTCTGCAGCAAATGCCGGCCAGTTTGCCGACAAAAACAGAAAAATAATACCTATAACTGTGATTTTGATTTTTTGAATGCTCATTGGACCTTTCTCCTGGCAAAATTTTTTGTTGAACAAAAGGATTTGTTATTTTTCTAAAGATAGCGATTGTGTTTTCAGAATGCAAATGTTTTATGGCCTCCGTAAGTCCCGTAAGGGATGCCTGACGGCAGAGTCCCTACGACCGCTACGATTAATAGGGCCATCCTGAGGAAAGAACAATTTGACTCAGACCCCGTAAATATGGTAGAATTAAAATAGAGTTTTTTAATCTCGCTGTTTTAGACTACGGCCTAGGACCCCGCTTTGCGGGAACCCCCTGCATGGGCGTATCCTCTAACTCTGCCACAGGTACGGAGATAACATACACAAATTAATTAATCTTAAATAACAATGGGGAACAGAAAATAAGATGCTCTCATGGATTCGACAAGCTCTCCACAAGCCTTTAAGAATCTCAACGATTTGCCTGATAGTGGTGGTGTCTTTAGCTGATTTTGCCTTGCCTGTCCTGAGCGAAGTCGAAGGATCGGCTGATGATATGCCTTTAGTAATTAACGAGATAATGGCCTCCAATAGCAGCACTATCCAGGACCCGCAGGGCCAATACGATGACTGGATCGAGATTTATAACTTCGGCAGCACAGCTATTGATGTAGGTGGCATGTACCTCACGGATGATTTATCTGAAACCACCAAATGGCGGTTTCCAATGAATAATCCCACCGCAACTGTTATTCCGGCATACGGATATCTGTTGGTATGGGTTGATAATGATACAGACGATG
>Ga0315541_1003920_pt1 | contig 11204 bp, 8 predicted proteins | sample SalMarSW160190MG_FD_203095 | JGI IMG/M metagenome (GOLD analysis project Ga0315541, IMG submission 203095) | Salt marsh sediment microbial communities from the Plum Island Ecosystem LTER, Massachusetts, United States - Salt Marsh Sediment SW1601-190 ...
GGCTGAGCGCCAGGAAGCCTCCCACCCATCCACCGCCCTGGAAGACGTCCCCCGCGGCCTCGCTGAACCAGGGGATGAACCCCAGCCCGGTCAGGTGGCTGGCCATCATCACCAGGGCGGAGAACCAGACCAGGGTGTCCCAGGCTCCCTTCTCGGCCAGGATGTCGTCCCAGGTGAGGACCTGCGTGACCAGCAGGAGAACGAGGCCGAGGAGCGCCGTGGTCGTGGTGTGGATCCCCAGGGGCTCTGCCAGGATCCAGAGGCCCAGGAGGAGGACGAAGCAGGCCGCCATCACCATCTCCTGCCGCTTTACCGGACCCAGTTCGCCGAGGCGCTCCCGGGCGACAGCCACCGCCTCGGGGGTCTCTTTCACCTCCGGGGGGAAGATCCGGTAGAGGATCCAGGGCACCAGCACCAGGCTGCACGCTCCCGGGACCACGGCCGCCACCGCCCACCCCACCCAGGTGATGGTGATCCCCTGGGTTCCCGCCAGCTCTGCCGCCAGGGGGTTGGCGGCCATGGCCGTGAGGAACATGGCCGAGGTGATCACCGTCCCCTGGAATGCCACCACCGTGAGGAACGCGCCCACGCGCCGGGCGGTGCCGTCACCTGGACGGCTCCCGTAGGCTTCCGCCACCGAGCGGAGGATGGGGAAGATGACGCCCCCGGCCCTGGCCGTGTTGGAGGGGATGGCGGGCGCCAGCACCAGGTCCGTGGCCACGAGCCCGTACCCCAGCCCCAGGGTCCTGCGGCCCAGCCACGCCATGAAGTGGAACGCCACCCTCGCCCCCAGCCCCGTCTTCACGAAGCCCCGGGAGATGAAGAACGCCAGGACGATGAGCCAGATGGTCGGGTTCCCGAACCCGGACAACGCCTGTGTCACGCTCAGCGTGCCGGTGGCCGCCGTGGCGGCGATCCCCACCAAGGCGACCGCCCCCATGGGGAGAGGCTTGAGGATGATCCCCACGATGGTGGCCAGGAGGAGGGCCAGCAGACGCATGGCCTCGGGCTCGACGCCCGACGGGGGCGGTACCGGCCAGAGGAGGACGGCCACGAGGACGGGGGTGACGACGCGCAGCCATGTCCGACGTGTCGTCACGTCACGCTCCCGTCCGGTGACCAGGCAGGTCGCGGATGTCCTGACAGCTCCAGCATCGTCTCGTCTCCCGTGACGCTGGCCCGGCGTCCGCGCGCGCACGAACAAGGCGTTCAACCGCTCTCGGACCGCTCGGACGACGGACAGAGTGCTCAACCGCCCTCTGGCGATGGGAACGACGGTAGACGGCGGAGAGGTGGGCGGCAAGCGTGGTGGATTCGAGAGGTGCCCACGCCGGGGTTCGCTCCCGCACGCACAAGGAGGTAAACTGTCCTTTCGGATTATGCGCCGGCTCAGTTCGCCAGGGATTCCCCCCGGAGGAGCCCATCATGTCGTGTTCCCGCCTGTTCCGCTCATCCCGCGCCGTGGCCTTGTTCGCAGTCCTCGCGACGCTCGGCTTCGTCACCTCACCGGGACCGCTCGTCCTCCCGAGTGTTCAGGAAGACGCGGCCACCGCTCCGGACGGGTGCACCAGCGTCATGGCCGGGCGCCTGGCCACCACGGACGGCTCCACGATCACGTCGCACACCTGCGACGGAGTGAGCCGTACGTGGATCGAGATCGTTCGCCACGCCACCCACCCTGCGGGCGAGATGGTCCCCATCTGGAACAAGGAGATCAAGCGGACCGAGTTCGTCGGTGACCTGCGGGGACTCGAAGCGCTCGGTGAGATTCCCCAAGCTCCCGAGACCTACCAGTTCGTCCACCCGATCTATCCCTGCATGAACGAGCACCAGCTGGCGATGGGTGAGACCACCACCGGCGGCCGCCAGGAGCTGCGCTCGGACGAGGGCATCTTCTCCATCGAGGAGCTGCAGAAGGTCGTCATGGCCCGCTCCCGCACCGCCCGCGAGGCCATCCTCATGATGGGCGCGCTGGCCGAGGAGCACGGCTACGTGGACACCGGGGAGTGCTTGACCGTCATCGACCCGCAGGAGGCCTGGTTCTTCGAGATCTTCGGTCCGGGAAAGGGCCGGAAAGGCGCGGTCTGGGCCGCGGTGAAGATTCCCGACGACCACGTGGCGGTCTCGGCCAACATTCCCCGCATCGCGGAGATCGATCCCTCGGATACCGAGAACTGCCTGGCCTCGGACAACGTCTTCTCCCTGGCCACCGAGATGGGCTGGTGGGATCCGAAGAGCGGTGAGCCCTTCAAGCTCTGGGAGGCTTACTCCGGCCGGCGTCCCTTCTCGATCCGGGAGTACTGGGCCCTCAGCCGTCTCGCCCCCTCCCTCGGATTGCGCTACGACGCCGACGAGCTGCCCCTCTCCGTCAAGCCCGACCACCAGGTATCGGCCCGCGACGTCATGGACCTGCTGGGCTCCACGTACGAGGGGAGCGAGTTCGACATGCTGCGCAACCTGATGGTGCCCGACCCCCAGGGGGGCCGGCCTCAGCTCAGCCCGGTGGCCAATCCCTGGATGAGCCGGGCTACCATGGACCTCTTCAACGCGCTCAAGCCGGGGACCGTGGAGCGGCAACGCACCATCGCCGTCAACAACGCTTCCTACTCGACGGTGATCCAGGCCCGGAGCTGGCTCCCCGACCCCATCGGGGGAATCCTGTGGCTGGGCTTCGACTGCCCCGCCCTGATCCCGCGGATCCCGGTCTTCGCCGGGGCCTACGAGCTGCCCCCTGATTTCGCGGTCAGCTCGAAGCACCGCTTCCGCCGCGACGCCGCTGCCTGGGCCTTCCACCGCGCCGTCCGGCTGGGGCAGATCACCTACCAGCGCGACAAGAACATCCTGCTGGACGTCCGCAAGGAGCTGCTCGACCAGGCGTTCAACGAGCTCCCGGCCATCGAGCAGCAGGCGCTGGCGCTCTATCAGCGGGATCCGCAGCAGGCGATCGAGTTCGTCAACGCCTACTCGAACGGCTTTGCCCGTTCGGTGGTCGCTCGGATGTGGGAGGTGGGGGACCAGATCTGGCTGAAGTACGTATCCGGCTTCTGACGCAGGGCTCCGCGTCCGCGGGGCTCTTCCGACTCGCCGATCCGCCCCGTCGCGGCGTTCAGCCGGGGGGGATGTTGGGTCGTATCGGTCGCTGCCGGAGCACCCGGCGCATCCCCTCCCCCTTCTCAGTCCTCGTCGAACCCCCGAGCCGTGTGGTAGAGGGCGTTGTCGAAGAAGAGTCCGACGCGCCGGCTCAGCTCCATGGTCCGGTAGACCTCCATGAGGTCCACGAGGCCGCCCCGTTCGCCGATGAACGACCAGATCTCATGCTTGAGCAGGGTGAGCGCGCGGAGCACCTCGTGCAGCGCGAACCCCTGCTCCCGGCGCTGGCGACCCAGGGTTCGGTAGAACGAGGCCAACTCACTCTCGTGCTCCTTCCCGGAGAGCCAGGAGCAGAACTTGGAGAGGGCAGCCATGGCTTTCTCCTGGACCACGCCGGGGGGCAGGAGCGCGTACGTGGGCGTGCTCGGACTCCGCCCCACCACGGCGAGCCAGCGCCGCGAGATCTCCTCGGCGTGCTCCTCCACCAGGCTCACCAGCGCGTCGGAGATGAGCGCCTCGCCACCCCCCTCCAGGTGAGCGAAGGAGTCCTGGATGGCCCATTCGGCCCGGTGCTGAGCGTAACAGCGTGCGATGGCCTCCTCGTGGGCCGGGAAGGCCAGCCGCGGCACCCGATCCGCGGGGAACCAGGCCAGATCCTCCGCGTCGTCGCCGGGCCGCTCCTCCCCGCCGGTGCGCTCCACCTCGAAGCAGACGAAGAGAAGATCGTCGTAGAAGTCGCTGGGAGCGGACGCGGCGCTGAGGAGGCGGACCACGCGCCCCACGACGCCCGTCTCCTCCGCGAGCTCGCGCAGGGCGGCGGCTCCGATGCTCTCGGACATCTCCGCGAAGCCCGTGGGCAGGCACCACCGGCCCCGGTGCGGGGCCCGGCGGCGCTTCACCAGCAGCACCTCTCGGGCCGGGTTCAGCACCACGGAGGCGGCCACCGGGAGGGGGTTCCGGTAGTGCACGGCGCCACAGGCGGGGCACACATACCGCTGTACGCCTTCGGTGACGCGGCGTTCCAGCGGGCCCCCGCAGGTGGCGCAATACCTTGGTTCACCGGCCATGTGCGCCTCCGCACACGAAGAGGGTGTCGTCCTTCTCCACGGTCAGCCGTCCTTTGTCCCGGAGCGCCGCCGAGGCGGCCTGGACGAAGGCGTCGGGAAGCTCCACGCCGTAGCGGGCCCCGGGCTTCACCAGGGGCAGCTTGAAGGCGAGGTACGCGAGCAGGTCGCCCAGGTCCTTCTCCTCGAACGTGAGCGTGTTCGTGTATTCCCTCCGCTCCACCCTGGAGAACGTCTTCGCCAGCAGCCCCTCCCCGCCCTCGGAGGAGAACTCGCGCAGGTGGCGGAGGAGGGGGCACTCGTTGCACTCGCGGCCGATGGCGTCCAGGAGCCCGGTGAAGCTCCGCTCGCTGTGGGTGACCGCCAGGAACGATGCGCCCGGCCTGAGCACGCGTCCGACCTCGGGGACGACGGCGGCGAAGAAGTACAGGCTGTACGCGGCGATGACGAGGTCGAAGGAGTCGTCGTCGAACGGCAGCCGGGACACGAGATGGGCGGGCACGAAGCGTGCCTGGCGCCCCCGGGACTCCACGCAGCGCACGTAGGCGGCGGCGTTTCTGTCGCACGCATCCACGCCGGTGAGGGTGGCCCCGGGCGCCACCCGGCCCGCCAGATCCTCGGCCCAGAAGCCGAAGCCGCAGCCGAGGTCGAGGACATCCTCCACACCGGCGAGGTCCAGCGATCGGAGGAGCTCCACGCGCACGTCCCGATCATTCGTGGAGTGCCTCCGGATCAGCGCCGAGATCCTCGCGTGCGCCTCGGGATCCTCATAGGGGGAGAGACAGGGGCTGCCCATGTCGCGGCCTTCGAGCTGCGGGGGCTCACGCACACAGGAAGAATACACGGCCGGGGCCGTCCCCGCCCGGGGGGTGGAGCGGGGAACGGGACGGCGACCGGCCTCCAGGCCGCCGCCGTCCCGCGTATCCCTGCCTCCCGCCTACCTCACGAAGTTGATGAACGCCGTGAGGATCACCGCGTTGGTGAAGTCGATGAAGAACGCCCCCACCATGGGGAGCACCAGGAAGGCCCGGGGGGCCGCGCCGAAGCGCTCCACGAGGGCCTCCATGTTCGCCACCGCGTTGGGCGTCGCGCCCATGCCGAAGCCGCAGTGGCCTCCCGCCATCACCGCCGCGTCGAAGTCCCGCCCCATGACCCGGTAGGTGATCCAGTACGCGAAGGCGGCCATCATGGCGACCTGGACCACCAGGATCGCCACCATGGGGCCCGCCAGATCGAGGAGCTCCCAGAGCCGGAGGCTCATGAGCGCCATGGTGAGGAAGAGGGCCAGGGCGATGGTGCCCAGGTCGTCCACCACGCGCTGCTCGATCTTCATGATCTTCGTCGCGTCGGCGATGTTGCGGAACACCGCTGCGATCAGCATGGCGCCGATGTAGCCGGGAAGCGTCACGAACTGGCCGATCCATGTGGAGAGCAAGCCGCCCAGGGCCATGCAGGCCAGCACCACCGTCAGGATCTGGAGGAGGAGGTAGGCCGTGGCCGGCGCGCCGGCGGGCTCGGTGTCGATCTCCTCGTTGAGGGAGGAAGACCTCGCGACCTCGGCGAGGGGGGAGGGTGCCTCGTCCGACGGGCGGAGCTTGAACTTGTTGATGAGCGTGGTTCCCACGGGACCGCCGATGAGCCCGCCGCTCACCAGCCCGAACGTCGCGGCTGCCATGGCGATGGTGACGGCACCGCTCATCCCGTATTCGTCTTCCAGGAGCTGGCCGAAGGCGGCGCCGGTGCCGTGGCCGCCGGTCATGGTCATGGACCCGGAGAGAACCCCCAGCAGGGGATCCTGCCCCAGGGCCGCCGCCACGCCGATTCCCACGCCATTCTGCAGGACTGCGAGCACGGAGGCCAGGATCCAGAACAGGATCACCTGAGGGCCGCCCTTCTTCAGCAGGCCCAGGCTCGCGCCCAGGCCGATGGTGGTGAAGAAGGCGATCATGAAGGGCGCCTGGAGCGTGCTGTCGAACTCGAAGGCGAGGACACCGCTCTGCCGGAGCGCGAGTGCGACGGCGGCGAAGAGGAACCCGCCCACCACCGGGGCAGGGATGTTGAATCTGTCGAGGATGCCGATCCACCGGCGGACCGCATATCCGATGAAGAGGACCACCGCAGCCAGCGCGACGGTCTGCATCATGTCGAAGTGGAGGGTCGTGAACACTGGGGGTTCCCCGGTCTAAGGGAAGGAATCGGCTCAAGTTCGGCGGAGTGGGGGGGCGGGGCAAGCCGTGCCTCACCCCCCCGTTCCGTAATGCTCCTCGACGAAGTCGATATCCTTGTCGCCACGACCGCTGAGATTGACCAGGATCGACTGTCGGGGGTTGTCCTTGGCCAGCTTCAGGGCGAACGCGACCGCGTGGGCGCTTTCCAGCGCGGGGATGATGCCCTCCTTGCGGCTCAGCTCGAAGAACGCATCGACACACTCGTCGTCGGATGCGGCCACGTAGTTCACGCGTTCCTGGTCCTTGAGCATGCAATGCTCCGGGCCCACGCCGGGGTAGTCGAGGCCGCTGGCGATGGAGTAGACGGGCGCCGGCTCTCCTCGCTCGTCTTGCAGGAGATAGCACCTGAACCCGTGGATGACGCCGGGCTTGCCGTACGTGATGGTGGCGGCATGGTCACCCGGCTTGAGGGAGCGCCCCGCCGGCTCCACCCCGTAGAGCCGGCACTCGGAGTCGCCGAGGAAGCCCGAGAAGATCCCCATGGCGTTGCTGCCGCCCCCGACGCAGGCGACGACGTTGTCCGGGAGCTCGCCGGTCATGTCCAGGAACTGCTCGCGGGCCTCGATGCCGACGACGCGCTGGAAATCACGCACCATCATGGGGAAGGGGTGGGGCCCGACCACGGAGCCGATGCAGTAGATGGTGTTGATCGGGTCCTTGAGGTAGCTCTGAAAGGCGGAGTCCACCGCCTCCTTGAGCGTCTTGAGGCCATGGGAGACCGGGACGACCGTGGCGCCCAGGATCTTCATGCGCACCACGTTGGGGTGCTCCTTGACCATGTCCACCTCACCCATGTGGATCTCGCACTCGAGCCCGAAGTATGCCGCGGCCGTGGCCAGGGCCACGCCGTGCTGACCGGCTCCGGTTTCCGCGATGAGCTTGGTCTTGCCCATGTGCTTGGCGAGCAGGGCCTCCCCCATGCAGTGGTTCAGCTTGTGCGCTCCGGTGTGGTTGAGGTCTTCCCGCTTCAGATAGATGCGGCCCCCATAATCGTTGGACAGTCTCTTGGCGAAGTAGACGGGAGTGGGGCGACCCTGGAAGTGGGTGCGGATGCTCCTCAGCTCGGAGATGAACTCGTGGGACTTGCTGATGGCGAAGTAGGCATCGGTGATGCGCTCCATCTCCTGCTGGAGATCCTCGGGCAGATAGCGCCCGCCGTATTCGCCGAAAAAACCCTCTGGGGTGGGCTGGGACTTGAAGTAATCGGTCATGAAGAGCGTAGGTCCGGTAAGGGGAAAAATCAGCCCGTACTATACGAGGACGGCGCGGGCCTGGCACCAGGCCCAGCCGGAGCGCCGGTCGAGTCGCCGCCCTTCGCCCCGGAGTCGGGGGCCCTCTACTTCTTCTTGATGAGGATCCCGGCGATGGTGTTCTTCTGGATTTCCTTGGTGCCTTCGTAGAGCTCGGTGACCTTGGCGTCGCGGTAGTAGCGCTCCACCTCGTTCTCCAGGATGTAGCCGTAGCCGCCGTGGATCTGCACGGCCTCGTCGGTCACCTGCACCGCGGTCCGGCCGGCGCAGAGCTTGGCCATCGCGGTGAGCTTGGCGTCGGGCGTGCCCCGGTCGACATGCCAGGCCGCCTTGTAGGTGAGGAGCCGGGCCGCTTCGATCTGGGTGGCCATGTCGGCCAGCTTGTGCTGGGTCACCTGGAAGTCGGCCAGACGCTTCCCGAACTGTTTGCGCTGCTTCGCGTACTCCAGGGCCCGGTCGAAGGCGCCCTGGGCCATCCCCACGGCGCTGGCGGCCACCTCGATGCGGCTCACGTCGAAGTACTGCAGGACGTGGTAGAAGCCCCGGTTCTCCTGTCCCAGCAGGCTCTCCAGCGGGACCCGGACGCCGCTGAACGAGACCTCGGCGGTGGAGGTCATCCGGATCCCCATCTTCTCGCCCACCTCGGCGGTGTCGATTCCGGGCGTGCTCCGGGGAACCAGGAAGAGCGACTGCCCGCGGTAGGGGGGCTCCGCCGCCGGGTCGGTCTGGCAGAGCACGATGCAGACGTCGGCGATCCCACCGTTGCTGATGAAGGTCTTGGTGCCGTTGATGACCCAGGTGTCGCCGTCCTTGACCGCCGACGTATCCATGGCGGTGATGTCGCTTCCGTGGTTGGGCTCGGTGAAGCACCCCGCCGAGATCATCTTCCCCGCCGCGATGGCGGGGAGGATGGACTTCTTCTGCTCCTGCGTGCCGTGGTGCAGGACGAGGTCGGAGGCGAAGTCGGCGAGGGACAGGGCCACTCCCATCCCCGAGTCCCGGCGGCAGAACTCCTCGACGATCAGGGCGTTCTCGAGCACGCCCAGCCCCTGGCCGCCCAACTCCTCGGGGAAGTGGATCCCGAGGAAGCCCAGCTGGCACGCCTTCTTCCATACGGAGCGGGGGAAGGAGTGCTCCCGTTCGTGCTTGATGGCCAGATCCCTGTCGAACTCGCCCTCGGCGAACTCCCGGGCGGCCTGCTGGATCTCCTTCTGCTCCCTGGTCAGCTCGAAATCCATGGTCGGGTCTCCTCCGGACTGCTAGGCGCCGGCTTCCGCCTTCAGCGCGTCGATGATCTTGAACATGTCCTCGACCACGCCGTAGTCGGCGGCGGCGAAGATGGGGGCCTTCGGGTCCTTGTTCACCGCGATGAGGACTCCCGGACCCTTGATGCCCGCCATGTGCTGGAAGGCGCCACTGATGCCGAAGGCGAGGTACGCCTTCGGCTTCACGGTCCGCCCGGAGGTGCCCACCTGGCGTTCCTTGTCCAGCCACTTCTTGTCCACCACGGGGCGCGAGCACGCGAGGACGGCGCCCAGCCGGTCGGCCAGCTCCTGCGCCTGGGGGATGTTGTCCGCGTCCTTGATCCCCCGGCCCACGGCGACGATGAGGGGCGCCTGGGAGATGTCCACGGCGGCGGCCGCCGCCTCCCGGTAGCCCAGGTGCTCGGTGCGGAGCGGAGTGGGAAACGCGGGGCAGGGCCGCTGCTCGACGGCGCCGGGGCTCCCGGCCTCCACGGCGGCCGGATAGCTCCCGGAGCGCACCGTGGCCAGGTACCCGGCGGCGGAGGCGAGGGTGGCGCGGGAGAGGACCTTCCCGCTGTAGACGCTCCGCGTCACCGAGATCCCCGAGCCCTCCGTGTCCACCTCCATGCAGTCGGTGGCGCAGGGGAAGCCGCTCTCCACCGAGAGCCTGGGGAAGAGCTCCATCCCGAACGCGGTGTGGGGGGCGAGGGTGAGGAGGGGCGCCTCCGTTTCCAGGATGTCCCCGAGGACGGCGGCGTGGGTCTCGTAGCGGAAATCGGCCAGCGGCTCGGCGTCCACCGCGACGACCCGGGGCAGGTACCGGGCCAGGGTGTCGGCGAGGGCGGCGACCTGGTGGCCGATCACGACGGCGGCGGGTTCCAACCCCGACGCGTCCGCGAGCTTCCGGGCCAGGGTGACGAGCTCGAAGGTCGCGTCCTTCACGGTACCGCACCGGTGCTCGACGACGATGAGGACCTTGGGCATCAGGCCATCCCTCCCCTCTCCTTGACGATGTCGAGGATCTTCCGCGCGATCTCGGCAGGCGTGCCCCTGAGCATCTCCGCGGACTTCCCCGCCGGTGGCGCCGCCAGCCCCGTGTGCACGATGCGGTTGGCCTGCGCGCCGACGTCTTCCGGCGCGAGCCCCAGGGCGGCCGTGTCCAGGACGGGGATCTCCTTCGCGCGCACCTTGCGGATCCCCATGATGGAGACGTAGCGGGGCTCGTTGATCCCCGTCTGGATGGTGAGAACCGCGGGAAGCTCCAGCCGGAGCGTTTCCTCCAGGCCTCCCTCCAGCTCCCGGGTGACGCGGACGTGCTTCCCGTCCGGGACCACCGAGGTGACCAGGGTGGCGTGGGGCCGGTCCAGGTACCCGGCCAGGATGGGGCCCACTATGCCGAAGCCATGGTCCCCGGAGAGAGCGCCGGTGAGGATCAGGTCGTAGGCCCCTCTCGCGGCGACGGCGCTCAGGCCCCGCGCGACCACGTACGGGTCGGCGTCCCTGAACGGCGCGCCGTCCACGAGGACGGCCTCGTCCGCCCCCATGGCCAGGCACCGGCGCAGCACGTCCTCACTCTCGGAGGGGCCGATGGTCGCGACGGTCACGGTGCCGCCGTGGGCCTCCTTGAGCCGGATGGCCTCCTCCACGGCGTAGTTGTCCCACTCGTTGATGCCGAAGGCCAGGTCCTCCTCCTCGATGCCCGACCCGCCGGGCTGGAGGACCACCTCGGCGTCGGCGGTGTCCGGAACCCTCTTCACGCAAACCAGGATCTGCATCCGGCAATCCCCGTCTCAGGTGACGTCGCTGCCCGGGAGCGCCTCGGCCACGAGCTCCGTGAGGTCCTTCACGGCGATGCGGCCCTCCAATCCAGCGGTCTTCACGGCGTCGTCAAAGTTAGTGAAACAGAAGGGGCACGCGGTGACCAGGATGTCGGCGCCGGTTTCCACCGCCTCCCTCAGACGGATCTCGGACATCTTCTCCTCGCCTCCCCCCTCCACCCACATCCGCCCGCCTCCCCCACCGCAGCAGAAGCTGTTCTCCCGGGAGCGTCCCATCTCCACGAGCTCGATGCCCGGGATGGCCCTGAGCACGTTCCTGGGCGCGTCGTAGACGCCCCCCCTCCGCCCCAGGAAGCACGGGTCGTGGTAGGTGACCCTGCGCTTGCCCCGGCCCTCCAGGGTCAGGGCGCCCGAGGCGATGGCCGCCTCCAGGACCTGGGACACGTGCAGGGCCTTGCGCTCCTTCATGGCCTGGTCGAGGCGGGCGTAGTGGTCCGTGAACGTGTGCAGGCCGTGGGGGCATGGGGTGACGATCTCGCTGATCCCGTAG
>Ga0315541_1003923_pt1 | contig 11196 bp, 12 predicted proteins | sample SalMarSW160190MG_FD_203095 | JGI IMG/M metagenome (GOLD analysis project Ga0315541, IMG submission 203095) | Salt marsh sediment microbial communities from the Plum Island Ecosystem LTER, Massachusetts, United States - Salt Marsh Sediment SW1601-190 ...
TCATTCTTTTGAACCTCTCTTAAGAGCCATCCTGTACTTAAGATACTTGTCATCAGGGGAAAATTTGGGTGGATGAGGCACCCGAACCTTTCCACCGCAACACGGGCAGCTATCTTTTCTCAAAGTATATTTTCTACAGCTTTCACATTTTCGTAAAAGCCAAACCACTACTTCTCCCTTCTAAAGGATCCTTGTCCACCAGATTTAACAACGTGTGAAACAACTTTTTCACCGACCCCCTGTAAAACGGCTTCCGCGTCCTTATAGTTTTCCGCTAAAACCTCAATGCGGTATTTAGGTGCAGCAACAACATAAAAACGGAGTTTCGCATCTTTAGATTTCTCAGCCTTTTTGGCGTTCAAAAAAGCTTTTTTAAGGATTTCTACACCATTAGGCTTCATGCAGCGAAGCTCAACAATACCTTTCACCTTAACCATAGGTATGTGTATGCGCTCTTCCGCAACTTCAGCAAGGGCCGCCGCAAGCTCCTCTGGCACACCTATTTTTGTCAGGACTTCCATTCCTTCCTTTACAACTTTCTCGAAGGCTTCGTACAAGCCATACTCCTTCTCCATAAGTGCTCCAGCTTTTTCATAAACCTCCTCCGGTGATGAACTGGTTTTTTCAGCAACACTTCGAAGCAATGTTTCAGCCTTTCTCTCCCTCTTCCAAGACATAATCTTCTCGATTTTCTCTCTTTTCGTAACTCTTCTAAGCGACAAGTCTACGTGTTCTTTTTCTGCGTCTACCCGCAGAACTTTCAAAACAACCTTTTGTCCTTCTCGAACGAAGTTACGAATGTTTCGAATCCAAGAAGAAGATATTTCAGAAATGTGCAGTAAACCCTTTTTATCATATTCGTCCAGCTTCACATAAGCACCATAGTCCATAACATTCTCTACAGTGGCCATCAGCAAGTCGCCGACTTCTGGCCATTCTTGTTTTCCAAATGCCATTGCAGCATTCATCCCTATTCTAAAACTGCGACTATTTCGCCCTTGATTATCACTTTTCCACCAGATGGTTCTGCGAGTTCAACGCCACAAACGTTGCAGTTAACCTTGTTTACGGCGTGGCTGAAAACAAGTTGTTCGTTGCCACATTTTAGACATTTCACTCTGACGAAACTGCTTCTCGGTGTTGGAATTAGTTTTTCCCACTCGGCCATAATGTCAACCTCAATTTTATGTAATGACTAACTTTCTTAGTCGTATGCCATCTTTATGTCTTGTGTAACCGCAAACCTTGCATTTAAACTTCAAAGTTTGTTTCTTGGTTGTTTTCGCAAATTCGGTTTGCAATGGATACTTCTGCCCACCATAACCCTTCTTTTCCCGTCGGTGATGACGTTCACCTTTGGCTAAGGCTCTGCGCTTTCCAGCCTTGTATAGAGTAACTGTGTGAATTTGATGTTTTTTACACCTAGGGCAATATGTTCTAATCTCTTTGGGAACATTCACGTTAATCACGACCAGCCTTCCATAAAGAAAACACGCGTACTCTTATACTTTTTCACAGAATAGTTAAACTTCAACCCTTTCAGCCAAACCCTGTTTGACTAAAATCTTAGAGTTATCAAGAGGCAAAGACGCAACATCTTCAATCTTGAAAGGCCCATAGGTTTTCATGTCCGCTCCAATGATTTCTGGAACCTTCTTCAGAAAGCGTAAAACAGCGTTTTTATGCTTTTGTTCAACATTGACCTTTTGTGCATGACCACGCAGAATGTTCTCAGCCAAGCTATGATATGCCTCTACAAGCGGTAGAACCCCCGCGTAAATTTTTTTCTCTTCCACTGTCAAAAAACCTGACGGAATTCTTTCGCCCTTAGCCGCTTTCTCAACCAGTTTTCTATAACGGGTCTGAATCAATTCATGAACCATGCGTTTGACATTTCGCATTTCATCTTTAAGAAGACGTGCTTTAACCGTTCTTTTGTCAAGCATTCGACCTTCTTCTTTAAGTCTTCTCAAATAGTCGGTAATTTTAGAGTAAAAATCGGATAAAAGCTTTTCAAGCTCGGTGTTTTCAAGCTCCCGTTTCCAAGCGTCATATAGCTCATCATACAATTTTACTCTATCACCTCTGCTCTGCCCTTGCAAACGAGCAAAATGGCTGCTGCTGTAGGCAACTCAACTTTTTGTTTTTTGTAAGGACCAAATACCTCATCACTCAACCTAAACTCTGGTGCGTCAGAAACAAGAACAGTCACAGCGCCAGTTTTAAACACTACTGCCCTCTTGAATGGGTCAAAATCTTTTATGGTTGAAACTGGAAACTCAACCTTCTTCAAGCCGGTTTTGCCATGTAAAGTGTCAGTTAATCTGATTAAACGATGGATGTCCGTTGTGACTACGGTATCGATTTTGGCGGATTGCAGTTTTGCGCTGTGCTGAGCTATCTTTCTCCATGTTTCAAAACCGATTCCTCTGACAGCCCCAAAAGTTCCTTTGTTTAAGTTCTTTAGAATAATGTCTCTATTCTGCAATATCGTTTCAGCAATGTTTTTCTTTAGTCCAATTTTCCTAAGATCCTCTTCTTTGGCATTAGAAATGAAGTTTTGCATGCCCAATGCCACACGCTTACGCCAACCAAGTTTGCTTAATGGTGAAACTCGAGAAGACGGCGTTTCTCTTAAACTTCTCTTGCTTAAACCATAAAAAAACACATCTAAACCCAAACCAGTAACGTAGTCAACGATTTCTTTACGCGCAATAGCATCGAGTGTTCTTATTGCTTCGCTTTCAACATGAACATGGTAGCCACGATGTCCAGAGAAGAACACATGTATGTCCTTTTCGGAAAAACCGAAATCTCTGATCAACATATCCAAAAGCTTTACGGTTTCCGTTTTGGCGGAATTCAAGCAAACTTCACAGGGCCATGTGCTCACTTCAAACTTTTCGCCACCGCAAACAGGACACTTGCTGGGGGTAAATCCTTTTCCTGTCAAGCCACAAATACCGCAGATCCAATTGTCATGAACTTTATCACAAGGAGTTGGAATATGATCAGCGTCAATGTCAAAGACTAAATCTGCGCCTAACCAACCCTTCTTATCCATGTCAGCCTCTGGATCTTCATAGTAAGCGCATGAACAATAAGCATCTGAAGGAACGGAACTCTGCAAAAATTCCTTTAACTCATCACGGTGTTTAAAACTTTTGTGGCGAAGCATCCAACCCTCAAACAAACCAAAACCGAATTCACGTCTATCAATCATTAAAAGAGAACTGTTTGAGGAATACTCTTGCTCATAGTAGTTGCGAAACATCCTCTGTACAAAACTAATCGATTTCAAGTTTATCCACCTAATCTTAATAGCTCTTAAAAAAAAGGGTTTTGTTCCACTGGTCCTTAAACTCATCAGCGCACGGGGAAGATGAATCTTGATGTTTATCAACGAAGCCATCATAACTTCTGATGGTTGAACCCAATTGTTTCCATCCCAAATTGATTAAACATAAATAACGCTTTTGAATGATTGTTAAACAGTGATACGGAACTTCAAAGAGAAACAGAGGATTGCTGATGCTTGACATTGTACAAAAATTCAAGAAAAACACCCAAATACTAGTAAAGCTCTCGCCCGTCTTCTCTTTTATTGTTCCATTTCTCATATTATATTTTCTATACCCAAATACTTTCGAGGCAACATGGAAAGGCAGAACTTATTACCTTTTCTTTTTATGGCTAGTTTCTCTGGAAATTATATTGGGTTGGGAGGAAATTCAAACAAGCAAAGTGGACAAACTAAGGTCTATAAGAGCTTTTGTTTTTATCATAGCTCTTCTGCTTCCTACGACATACGTGGTTGCTGCTAACTATTGTGGATTAAACGCTATAATTGCAGATTTAGCTAAGCAAAACAACATTCCATGGGTAGATTGGATACTGATTTCAACGGAATATCTGGTTTTTACAGTGTTTTTTAGTTTAATAATTCTAGCGGAATTCGGAGTTGGTGGCTTAAAGGATTTTTCGATTTCTGTGTTCTTTTTAGGGATTATTGGAGTGGTATACACGATAGATAATTTGTGTCCGTACGGAAGGTTCACACCATTTCAGTTTCTTGTTCTCCCCACAACAATTCTCGCCGCAAATGCTCTGAATCTAATGGGATATCAAACAATCATAACTGTCACAACAAACCCCTACTATGGTTGGATGCCTAGTCTGACTGCTTGGGACCCGAAAAATCCATTAACGCTTGCCCATTTTGGAATAGGTTGGCCATGTGCTGGTGTAGAAAGCCTTATGATTTATACTGTCACAATTTTTTTGTTTTTAAAGAAGAGCACGATTCCATTGAAGCAGAAGATAATATATTTCATAATTGGCGCTCTAGTAACTTACTTCATCAACATTTTAAGGATAGTTACAATTTTTCTGATTGCAATGAACAATGGTGATGTGTGGAGATTCCATGATTTTTATGGTCAATTATATTCCATTACTTGGATCATGTCTTATCCGTTAATCATAATTGGAAGTCGAGCTTTATGGAGCAAAATCAGAAAAGGAAGGCAGACGACAACATACGATCTGATGCCAGGGACTTACGCTTAGAGATTGCTGTGGATACACTGCTAATCATTCAACACTAGCTAAAGAAAACATCGGACAAATAATCAAATGCCTATTTTGTCATGTCAGTTAGCTAGAACTCCAGCCAAACGAGTTCAACAAGAATCCTAACATCTTCGTACATTCATGCTCTCAACAAGAATCCGGTTCCTTAAAACATATCAAATAGCCTGCCACATACGGTATTAAATAAGCGATTGGCGTGAAGATGTAGTGTGCTGCACCCCATAAGTGAGGGTGCTTTTCAGCCAAGTGATATTTAACCAGTCTACATCCTATACCAGTAACCTTATACCCTAATTTCTTAAATTCACTAGTGTACCAAGCTGAGCGATGCCTTTCTGCGTCTATTCCCCCTACACCCTCTTGTTTCAAAAGGCCTTGCGGTACAGTAATTATGATTAGTTGCCTTGCAATCCGCTCCAATTGCTTAAGCACAGCATATCCTTGCTTCTTCTCAAGATGCTCCAGTACCTCTGATAGGAGCACCAAGTCAAAACTTCTATCCCTAAATGGGAGGAAAGTGCAATCACACAAAACCAAATCATCATAGACATTTCTCTCCTTAACGAACCTCAAGTATGTAGGTGTAATGTCTGCGCTGCATAGATACGTCATGTTCTCACGCAATGCATAGAGTAAATACCCCCATATGCCCTTGCCGCAACCGATGTCAATCACAGACATTTTCCTGTCTTTTGGGATCAAGCGCATGACGAAGCTCTCAAGCTCGTAAAGATGAGACATTACCCACTACCACACATCACGAGTCTATAAATATCGAGCAATCTACTGGTGATGGCTGCCGGATCTGTATCGGTCGCTAATGTTGGAGGGAATTCATCGGGATTTCTGACGAACTCAAGTAGCTTGTTATGCAATTCCTTTGCGTTAGGTTTGAAAAGATATTTGGGCGGCAAAAGCTCTGACAGCCCTCCTCTGTTTGATGCTATTGCAGTCGTTCCAAGCTTCACTGATTTGATAACAGATAGTGAACACGGCTCAGGCCAGAATGATGGGTGCACCGTTACATGGCAACTCGTTATCAGATTATATAGCTCATTACTTGGCAAGTATCCATGAAATTTCACCCTTTTCGGGTAGGTCCTTGCAAACCGATGAGCTATGGCTTCGAGCTCTCCTCTTCCCGTGATATGAACCTCCATGTCTATGCCACTTCTTAGTAACTTCTTCGTAGCCTTCAAGAATATGGGAAAACCCTTAGCAAGGGAAAGTCTACCACTATAGACTATGCTGGTTTTATCGCGCTTTCTCTTATCATATCCTCCTTCACCATTAATATCTACTGCGTTATAGAGTACCTCTATAGGTGGTTTTAGATATGGTGACAAGGATTCCTTTACAGAGTTGGAGACAGCTATTAAGAGGTTACATTGATTGTATAACGATTGCAGAAAGCGCCGAAAACCCACTGCAAATACGGCTTTGTAAAATTCTACTTTTTGGAGGTAATATTTAAGCTCCTGCGTGTAAGAGAGTTGTGATATGTTCCCATGTAGAAATGGAAGATCTGTTAGGCTTAAAGCCCTATAGTCGTGGATATGCTCTATAACAGGAGCCTTCAATCTCCGAGCAACACTTATACTTGGAAGCAAGCTGAGGAAGACCCCACTGTGTATTATGTCGGGACGAAAATCATCGGCTACTTCTATGCAATGTCGCAGCACTTTAGCGAAGATTATAGGATTAAGCAAGGTTGAGTAAAGCTCCTCTATGCTGAGCGGCTTCTTTTTGTTGATGACGTATGAATCTTCAAAGGATAAGTGTTCTATATGATTATCAATAAATCGTGTTGAACAGAAGCGCATTTCTACTTCTTTGATCTGAGAAAGAAGCTTTGCCAGAGTTAGAATGGATTCTTCAGCCCCAGAAAACTCAACTGTGTCACTTATTACCAGTACCTTCAACTTTCACTCTCCTCACTAAATAGTAGGCATAAAGCGCGGCGATAACTGGAATGCTCCACGTAATTATTCCAACAGGCAGATTCTTTAGGTTAAAGAACTCTCCCAAATACACTTTTGCATTGCAAATAACGCTATCTTGCACGGTTGTGGGTAGTTGTGTTTTCTCACCATTAGCCGAGTACTCGAGTACATCAAGCTTTACCGTGGCGTTTGTGCCAAGCTTTAATGTCATTACTAAGTTTATGTCAGTTACATTCTTGCCAAAAAAATCTGTGAAGTTTCTGCCAAACGCATCAACGGATGATGCGTTTATGACTTTCTCCCACACCATCCCACTTCTAGAGTATCCTGGTATCAGTTCATAGTCAAAGAAGACCCCCCCTTCATCCACTAAAGCGAGAACCGTCCCATTCAAATTTCCATCTAGGTGGGTTAATGTAGCATATACTCTTGTGGATTCATTAATTCTAAAGTCAACAGCCCACGAGAGGTATAAGACGTAGTATCTTTGTTCATCTGGGTTTTTAGCGGTAATGATTAAGGAAGAATTTTCTTGATGAAACTCGACGAAACCCTCTACTTTCTCAACCTCGCCGTTGATTAATACCTCACCAATATCGAAGTTGGTTACTGGATACACAAGTTTAAAGTAGATTTTCGTAACCCCTTCACGATATGGAATGACGAAGACCCTAGTGGTATTACCTATTTTTTTTGTTTTAATGTAACAGTCGCTAGCACTAGCATTTAAATCGAGTAACCTAGGCATTATAATGTATATTCTCTCCTTTAGGTCGTGAGTGACTGCTATCCCGTTCATCTCATCCGTGTTAACTTCCAACTCCTTGTTATACCCCACGAGCTTACCTGTGTAACTCCCATAGGTCGCATGGAAGAGGAGACCAAACACTAGAATCAGTGCCACGAGTGGCGCAACCATCTTTATTATTTGCCTACTGGCAAAAAACACGCGTAGACAATGTGCTAAGTCGCTAAGAAATGACCTAATGCGTGTAACTACTACTTTGCGCATTCTTAGTTCACTTGTAGTATAGTTGAAAAGAAGAATAAACGCAGAAACAAGTACTACCGTGCGAAGGAAGACAGCATACGGCAGAAAAAGCCCTTCTCCAAAGGGGGCGAACCAGCCAGACCAGTTCATCATTTGTAAGATCGTTGCCGTATCAAGTAATGATATCAAAATAAATTTCTTCTTACCTGGCACGCTTAGAGCTAGTAACGGAATCACGAAAATAGAGAACTGAGGGCTGTACCCCTTAGAGGCTATGAAGAAGAGAGAGCTGGATAAACCTATAACTCCAAGAATCCTTTTTTTGGTAAAGAGTACTAGGGGTGCAATAAATGAAAGCACTAGTAAAAGGCTCATTGCCAAAGGTATGGCGCTATTGCTATAAAGATAAAATGCGTGATCCGCTGGACTTAAAGGATAAATTTGCCCGAGTTGTGCATAGGTAAAAAATCCCTCAAAGTATGGGTGCATGTGCTCAACCCCTCCGTGAGAATAGTACCCACTGAGAAACGCCCAAATAGTTTCCCAAGGTCCTCTTCCAGTGTTTCCAAAGAAAGTTTCACACCACATATAAGGATTTAAAACTAAGAAGAAAAAATTCAGCAGCAAAACACTTAAGACCAATGAGGTGAGCAGAGAAAGTCTTTCTCTCCAATTTTCAAAGAAGGCTAGAAATATTGGTAACAGAAGCAGTGGATAGATCTTTGCGAAGATAGCGAGCCCCATTAATAAGCCACATAACGTCGGACTTTTTCTCATTAAGAAAAAGAGGGCGAGAGAGAAAAAACACAGTGCGGTGACATCATTAGAGTAGGGATTTGCTATTAGGATAGATACACTTAGTATCGGAGCCAATAGCGTGAATAGCGCATCTCTTTGTCCTCTATGTTTGTTTACGACTTTGTAGATGGCGAACAAGGAGATTGACAGAAGAGCCAAGTTGATGTAGCTCATAACGTAACCATAAATCAGTTCAGATGCACATGATAACGTTAACAAACCGTACGGGATAAAGCCTAATACTGGATATCCTACTTGAAAGTCCACATAAGGTATAAAACCGATTCTCACAGGGTCAAATAAACGATACCAGTTAGCGTGAAAGCCTAACGGAAAAAACATGTACAAAAAGGCCGCAATTGAGATATATGCTACAATAATACGCACATATCGATCCATTTACGAGCCACCTCAAAAGCAATCCAAGGTAACCAAGCAAATGCACAGTATGCCTATCACAACCGATCTACACCAACCCGAGAACCTCTGCAATATTGTTACAATACGTACAGCTAGAGTCATCGACGACACACCTTGGTATTTACTTTCACAATTTGATTAAGCAAAAGCGAAAACTGGTAGGCGCTCTTATCCCAACTAAAACTGCCTGCGTAGCACCTTGCTCCCCTCGACAGTTTCTCTCTTAGCACGTGATCATTTACTAGGAGCGTTATTGCCTTCGCTAGACCTCCGATGTCACCATCACGAACAAGAATACCCGAGCGCAGATCTTTCACAGATTCGTTAAGTCCTGGCACATCGTAGGCTATAACTGGAACGCCGAACGACTGCGCTTCAAGAACGCTTATGCCGAAGCCTTCCTTCATGGACGTCGCTACATATACCCATGCCTTTTGTAGAATTGACCGCTTCTCTTCTTCACTTACTTCGCCCACTAACTGCACTCTTGAGCTTATCTGTAACTCCGCAGCTAATCTCTGAAGGCTGTCGTATACATCACTATCGCCTTTGCCCGCTATTATGAGCTTTGCATTTGGCACTTCTTTTACTGCTTTAAGCAAGTGATCAAGTCTCTTATACTTCTTAACCCTTCCAACGTAGGCTATGAGCGGGTCTAAGGATTTAACATCAGATGTCGCTATGGGGGATTGAGCTGCTGCATTGTAAACTATCCAGATTTTTCCCTCTTCAAACCCAATTGTCCTAAGTTCACATTTTGTTGACTCAGATACTGTCACAACATAAGGTTCACAAAGCGCGTACAATTTCAACATTGCCAACTCATACACATACACAACACGCGCCAGTATGGATGGCAATTCTTCAAATAATGTCTTTCCATGTACGTGATGTATAATGACTACAAAGGGTATCGAAAGTAATTTTGATACGAGTAATGGCCAAACGATAGGAACTTTACTGATATCCTCAACTATCACATCAAACTTTCCTCTCAGAAATTTCGGCAAAAATTTCATTGAAAAGAGAGGATATAAAAACTCATGACTAGTAACGTGCGCAACATGCAATTTGCCAATTCTCAATTCTCGACTAGTGGTCTGCCCGTTGTTGCATGAAGCAACCAAGCAAATTTGATTCTCGTCTGCTATTCTATTGAAGATTTCATAGAGATGAATCTCTGCACCTCCAGCATTGGTACTGAGAACGCTCCTCCAGTTGAACAAAACCATCTTCAACAAGTTCACCTTTTCACGCGCGTTTCATTGTCCTTTAATTAGAAGATACTTAGCAGCTTGTCTAACAGCCTCTTCGCTTTTATGTATCAGTTTCCATTCGAATGCCTTCAACTTAGAAATGTCCAGCCCCACCTGTCACTAGAACCCTCTCACCTTCCCAATACATCTCTATCACTTATTAACAAGTGCCTTAAAATTGAGTTTTTAACATTTTCGGTTAAGGGTGAAAATATAAGAAAGAAAATCTTTTATTTCATTTATGGTTAGCTTTGATTTTCCCTTTTTCCTGTTGACAAAGGTTATTGGTATTTCTCTTATTCTGAATTTTCGCAGATTAGCTTGCCTGATTGTTTCTATCTGTATTTCGTAGGTTCGGCTATGCAAGTCATTTATTATCCCTCTGACAAGTTGCGTGGAATAACAGCGCATTCCACTGGTGCAATCGGATATTTTTGCGTTAATCCTTAACTTAGTGATTAGATTAGCTACTTTGCTTACTGCCAAACGTATTATACTCCAGTCTCTTGCACTACCCCCTTGGCAATATCTGCTCCCAATAACAAGGTCAAAACCTTTTTTGACTGGAGCTATCAACTTGGGAATTTCTTTTGGGCTGTGCGAATAGTCGGCATCCATTGTAATTATATACCTTGGAGGGCTTTTTAATGACAAGAATATCCTGAAGCCATCGGTTATCGCTGTTCCCAGTCCAAACTTTTTCGGTCTTTCAAACAGCAAGATATTACCATGTTTCTTTTGACATTTTCTCACAATGTCTGACGTCCCATCAGGGCTGGAATCATCTATAACCAGAATGGAAGTAAACAAGTTCAAGTTCTCAATTTCATCAATTAATTTCTCAATATTTTGTGCTTCACAATACGTAGGAAGGATTACCCCGATTTCAGAATTTATGTCTAGATTACCCTCAATAGATTTAGACGACTTTACCTCAAAATTCATGTTCCCTATCAATCTTTTATCCAGTAAGCTCGTACTCGAGGGAACTTGAATGCTCATCTTTACGTTTCGCACCTTTCCATAAATATCGTGGAGTAACTATCACTTACTATTTAAACTCTACTTCATCATCCATTTGTTTCACGGCTTCATCTCATGTTGTTTTGACTTTATCCTATAGAAACTTAACGGGTGGTGTACTGTTCGGCATAGTTCATCGGGATTTGTGCAGACTCCATGAGTTTTTAATGTA
>Ga0315541_1003924_pt1 | contig 11195 bp, 11 predicted proteins | sample SalMarSW160190MG_FD_203095 | JGI IMG/M metagenome (GOLD analysis project Ga0315541, IMG submission 203095) | Salt marsh sediment microbial communities from the Plum Island Ecosystem LTER, Massachusetts, United States - Salt Marsh Sediment SW1601-190 ...
GATCTCTCGCTGCCCTGAGGTCAGTTCGATCCGTGTTGCCTCTTTCCCCATCTTGCCTCCTTGGTAGCTCACGCAAATACACCACCAAGGATACATACTAACGATTAACTTTGCAAGTAGGTACTAGTGCTGGGGATGCTGAGTTTCTTCAGGAATCCAAAACCTGGCGCTAACGTGCATCTTGTTCTTCAGGCTACGTGTTCGGAGGAACGACAAGATTGGGGAAAAGACGAGCTTGATACTCAGTCTGGGGAAGATGCCCAGAAGCTAAAAACCACCCTTCAGAAGGGCCGGAGGCGTAGGAAATGGCGAAGCAGCGTCATCAACTTCGAAAGCGACCGCTCAGTCCGGAAGATTGCTCCTTTGCAGTTCCAATGGGATTTCATTGATCCATGGGACGAGAAAGTAGGATGGGAGCTAACATTCCAGGGATTAAGGGATAGATTCCAGGACACGCAGCACTCGCTGTTCCGGAAGATACAAGCACGAAGGAACCTCATCGCAAGCAGGGCAGAGGGCTTGATGAAAGAAGGAGCATCACAGATGGATCTGAATTTTCCAGATCCCACAGCTCCTTTCCGAGAAGTCTTTTCACAGCTGCTATCCCCGAAGGAACTTCTGGGTGTTGACCCAAAACGACAAGAGCTGTTCTACACCTACGAAGGGAAGGAGTTCCCCTTTTCCAGCCTTAGTTCGGGGGAATTAGAAGTTGTTCGGATCATCTTTGACTTCCTACTCAGGAACCCTTCCGATAATATTGTACTCTTTGACGAACCCGAGCTACATCTGCATCCAGAGCTGAGTTACAAGCTACTGCGAACCCTCAGGCGAGTTGGGCACAACAACCAATTCTGGTTCTGCACCCATTCCCCGGATATCATCACTGCTTCGCTCGATCACTCCGTTGTATTCATCGCACCGCCGAAGGATGCAGATACAAACCAGGCAATACCAGTTCAAGAAGAGGATGAGACCCATCAAGCCTTGAAAATGCTTGGTCATTCAATCGGGATTATTGCTCTAGGACGAAAGATTGTCCTAATTGAAGGAGAAAACTCGAGCCTTGACAAACAGGTCTATGGCGCTATTCTGAAGGATCGCTTCCCAGACCTTGTCCTCATTCCTTCGGGTGGCAAGGATCTGATTCGTTCATTCTCAGTTCTTTGTGAGAAAGTGATCCAGCGCTCTATCTGGGGAGTAGAGTTCTTCATGCTTTGCGACCACGATGCCACCTTGCCAGGTCAATCTAGTGAGGAGTTAGAAACAGCCACCAATGGTAGAGCGCAAGTGCTGCAAAGATACCATCTCGAGAACTACTTCCTGGATGAACGTGTGCTCGCAGCCATATTCAAACGCATGGACCCGTCACAGTCCTGGCTGGTAAGTGAGGAAAGTATTCGCGAACGGCTTGAACAGATCGCTCAAGAGATGATGCCATATGCTGTTGCACTGAGCATTTCAGCGTACCTGCGAAGTCAGGCCGGTAATATTGATACTATGCCACGCGGTAGCCAGGGCGTAACGGCAATAGAGGTTGCTTCCCTGCTTGGAAAGCGTGCGGAAGAGGAAATAGCCCGACTACATTCAATTCTTGAAAGACAGAACGTGGAAGAGCTTGTCCAAAAGGCATTTGTAGCCATAGAGAGAAGCCTGGCTGACGGAACTGATGATTGGAAGAGGTTGATACCAGGCCGCCCGGTTTTCAACAGATTTGCTTCGGAAGCCCGCTTAGGACCTGGGCGTCTCAAGCAGCTCTATCTTGCGGAGTCTGAGGTTCTCGAAGCCAATCCCTTTGAGGACATAATCGAAATCTTCAAGAGATTCAGCAATTTCGGATCTGAATAGAGAACGTACTGGATTTAGAGTGATGCAGTAGCTGTTCGATCGCAAGTTTAGATACAGTGCTAAGTCAATTCGCACGCTAACTCCCTAGACCCGTTTTCTCGCTCTGCAGTGCAGCGAACTCAGCTCTTGTTCGGAACGCCACAAATGCCGTAAAGTGGCTCCGCTTGGTTCCTGCGGGCTTTGCCCTTTACACTTCACCTCCGACGTGCTATGCTAAAACTCTGTGAATGAAAAACGCAAAGATTCATAAGGACATGATGGGACATGCCGAAGGCGTTTAGTGAGCAAGAGAAGGGAAGAATCCGCAAGCGGCTGATGGAGGCGGGCCGCGCCTGCTTCCTCCGTTTCGGACTGAAGAAGACGACGATCGAGGATGTCGTCGGGCCGGCGGGGATCGCCAAGTCGAGCTTCTACTTGTTCTTCGAGAGCAAGGAGGCGCTCTACGTCGAGGTGATCATGGCAGAGATGCCGGAGATGATGGATCGGCTGATGTCGGCGTCGTTTGGGAAGACGGAAGATATACGCGATGCGCTGATCCTGCTGATGAAGGCGATCGTGCACGAGATTGAGACGAACGAGTTGGCCCGCATCCTGCTCGACGATCCGATGGAGATTGAGCGGCTCGCCGTGGGGCTGGATTTCGAAGGGATCATGGCTCGCTCTGCGGCAATGTTTGCGCCGCTGTTCGACGAGATCAGCAGGGCACAGGAGCGCGGGGAGATGATCCAAGGAAATCCTGCGCAGATCTCCTACGCGCTCGGCCTGATCAAGCTTCTTCCCGTCAACCGCGATCGGGTTCCAAGGGATCTGTACGAGGGGATGCTCGAATTCGCTCCACAGGTGATCGCCGACGGGCTGACCTGCCCGGCGCGGGTGAAAAAGGAGAACGCATGAACCTGATGACGACGCGGATCGCCTGGCGAAACCTGTGGCGCCATCCGCAGCGCACGTTCCTGTTTGCCACCCACGATCGACGCCTACACGACCAGGTGAGCCGCCTCCTCACCCTGGAGGACGGACGGATCACCCAGGATCAGTGTCGATAACCCGTTGATTCGGTCTCCTCTTCCCCTCTTTATGGGGATGTTCGACCTTGGTTGAACCTTGTAGATGTGCTACTCTATTAACCGCAAAGAATACGTCTGTCGTACTCGAGGGAAGGGTCGCAGACGGGAGGAGGTACACGTGAACACAGGGTTAAAGGTTGTGCTAATGATCGTCGCGGGGGCGCTCCTCACTGTCACCGGCTTGGCGCAGGAGAGGGAGGTAGTAATAAACGAGGTAGCGTGGGGCGGGTCTCGAGAGAACCCAACCGGCGAGTGGATCGAGCTTTTCAACTCGACTGATCACGCTGTCTCTCTTGAAGGTTGGTGCCTGGTCTCTTCAGACGGGAGTCCGGACATCCTTCTACGAGGGACGATCCCCTCGTCTGGCTTCTACCTCCTTGAACGGGACGATGACGGGGCTGTGCCTAGTATTGACGCTGATCTCATCTATTGTGGAGCGCTGCGAGACGGCGGTGAGGCCCTCCGTCTCCTTGACCCGACCAAAAGGATCATCGATACGGCGAACCAGGAGGAAGACCGCTGGCCTGCGGGAACGAACGAATTAGGATTTCCTGCCTGGTGCTCCATGGAGCGGATTGACCCCACTGGACCTGATATACCAGTGAACTGGGCAACTCACCAACCTACTTTCAGTGAAGATGGGGAAGAGGATGCCATCTGTGGGACCCCTAAATCGGCTTTCAACATCAGTCCCATAGCCGAGTTCTCGGTTAGCCCAATGCTCGCTCATCCGGGTGAGCCGTTTTTCTTTGACGCCAGTGCCTCGTTCGACCCGAATGGCGAAATCACCTCCTTTGTCTGGGACTTTGGGGATGAAACGGCAGGCAAGGGACAGAAAACCAGTCACATATATGTCAAATCCGGCACGTATATGGTCTCCCTTGTGGTCACGGATGATGCGGGAGCAGTCTCCCAACCAAAGTGCGAAGTGCCAGTCATCGTTAACTACCAACCGCGTGTCGATTTCAGCGTTAGATCCTTGTCCTTGAATCGGGTGTTGCAGAGCCTTGATGCGATCGAGTTCATCGACGAATCCTATGACCCCGACGGTGAGATCGTGGCTTGGTGCTGGGGCTTCGGGGATGGTGAGTTCGGCGAAGGTCATACCGCTTCACACACGTACCGACATAGCGGAGAGTACATCATCGCATTGACCGTCATCGACGACAATGGAGAGACGGCGTCTCAAACACAGTCGCTACGGATAGAGAATCGATTGCCGGTGGCCAGGTTTGATTTTGCTCCTAAGATTCCCAATGAGGGAGAGCAGGTTACGTTTGATGCCTCGGTCTCCTACGACGAAGATGGCGCTGTTGTCCGTTATGAATGGGACTTCAACACGGATGGTTTGATCGATATTTGTACCGAGCAGCCGACCGTCAGCTATACGTTTCCAAAAGGTGGAGAGTTTGAGGTTAGCCTGCGCGTGATTGACGCGGAAGGTGCTACTTCATACCCGTTCTCCACGATGATCGACGTTAACTGGAAACCTATTGCCGCATTCCGGGCTACAAGCTTCTCCCTAAACGAGCTGGAAGAGGTGTCCTTCACCGATTGTTCGCGTGATCCAGGGGGTGCGATCGAGATGTGGCGTTGGGACTTTGGCGATGGTACTTCCTCGGATTTGCCCTCCCCTTGCCACATATATCAGACAGACGGTACCTACACGGTGACCCTGACTGTCACCGATAAAAACGGTGTTCAAGATCAGATGAGCGCCAAGATCGCAGTTAAAAACCTGTCCCCGAGTGCCAAGTTCACCGCCAACGGGAAGGAAGATGAATTGGAGGTGTTAACAAGGGATCTTGTCACCTTCGACGCCTCAAAGTCCGAGGATCGAAGCCCAGAAGGGAAGATCGTCCGTTACGAGTGGGACTTAAACGGCGGCGGCACTTACGAGGAGTGCACGACCTCTCCTACCCTTACCCACAGCTACCTCGACGACGGCAACTATAAGGTCCGTTTGCGAGTGGTTGACGATGACGGTGCGACTGCGCGCTCCAGCCTGATCATTAAAGTGAAGAACCGGCCGCCAAATGCCGCGTTTGATTGGACCCCGAGGTTGCTTGATGACTCAAGCGAGGCAGTGTTTTTCGATAGGTCAACCGATGTGGACGGCGTGGTCATCGGTTGGCATTGGGAGTTCGGTGATGGTGAGACCGCAACGAATCAGCCAGCCTCGCATCGTTTCCTAGACGACGGCGTGTACACGGTCACTCTGGTAGTGCGCGACGATGACGGCTCCGCGTCGCCACTTTTAAGTAAGGGGATCACCGTTGGCAACGCCTCACCGCTTGCGGCGTTCAGGATTTCCACCTCCTCGCCACGGGTCGGTGAAGCCGTGCACTTTATTGATCGTTCCTGCGATCCGAGCCCCACTGGTGCGATCATCCATGTGGCGTGGGACTTCGGAGATGGAACGAGCTGCCCAGGCTTACCAGGCTGCTGCGGTGACGGGGATATCCACTCTCCTACTCACATCTACAATGTCCCCGGCCTCTACACCGTAACCCTGATCGTGATCGACGAGGAGGGTGCACTGAGCAACATTTCGCGGACACTTAGGGTAAAAGAGTAGAAAGGTAAATGTGTTTTGCCCTACCGCGATGTGCGCGAGGTCTAAACAGCGAGGCGGTAACCGAACCCACGCACAGTGAGTACGATCTTAGGATGGGCCGGATCCTCTTCTAGTTTCTTGCGCAACAGATAGGCGTACTTCTGTACATCCTGTGAGGTAGCGTACGTACTCTTCGGCCACAGATGCGCCAGGATCTCTTGACTTGAGAAGACCTTCCCTGGTTTGGAAGAGAGTAGCTTCAGTAAGCTATACTCCTTCGGAGAGAGAGAGACTGTCTCCCCCTGCACAAATACCTGCTTACGAACATCGTCGATCGAGAGTCCCACCTGCTTTAACTGCGTTTTGTAACGGCGCAGGACTGCCTCGATACGGGCTTTCATCTCCTCGAGGTCAAACGGCTTTTTGATGTAGTCATCGGCTCCTTGAGAGAGTCCCTTGACTTTGTCATCTACTCTTCCAAGAGCGGTCAGCATGATCACCGGTGTATCGCTTTGTCTGCGGATCTCTTTAAGAACCTCCCATCCGTTTTTCCCTGGAAGTATTACATCTAGCAGGACTAAGTCTGGCTCCACCTCGGTGAACTGCCGCAGTCCTTCGATTCCACTAGTGGTGGTGATCACCTCGTACCCCTGTGAGGTGAGGAAGGCGCGAAGGATCTCTAAAATGTCAGACTCATCCTCAATGGCCAGGATCCGCATTCCTACCTCCACAAAGCCATCCTCAATGAAAAGGCTAGCCTTTGTTTTGCACGGGCAGCGCTTTGGGCAAAGTGAAGGAGAAGGTACTCCCTTTCTCCTCTCCGGGGCTACTCACCAATACCGAACCGCCCGAAACTTCTACTAAGCGCTTAACGATGCTCAACCCCAGGCCGGTTCCACCGTCTTCAACTCGCCGCGCGGCCTCGGTGCGGTAGAATTCATAGAAGATCCGTTCCTGTTCCTGCAGGGGGATGCCGATTCCGTTATCTGCTATGTCCACACGCACAAACTCGCCCGTGTCACTGAGAGTGATCGCGATTCCTCCCCTAGATGGGGTATAGGCCATGGCGTTTGCCAAGAGGTTTATCAAGATCTGTTCGACCGCATTTGGATCGGCGTGAACCGTCGCCCGAAGGTGCTCTTGATCCCAGGTCAGGCTCTGTCCCTTCTCATCCATCTGCGGCTTGAGCGTCTGGAGGACCTTCTTCAAGATTGCCCCCAGGTCAACCTCCTTTGCGGAAAGGCGGACCTCCTCTGACTCGATTCGCGAAATAGAAAGCAGCTCAGTGAGGAGGTTATCCAGCCGTTCAGCCTGGGCATGGATTCTTTTCACTTTCATCCTCTGTTCGGCGCTCAGGCCTTTCTCCCTTATTAAAAGATCGGCGAACCCTCGGATCGCGGTGAGCGGGGTCCGCAACTCGTGCGAAGTCGTGGACAAAAGGCGACTCTTTTCATGGTTCAGACGCTCTACCTGAGTGGTGTAGTCCCGCAGCTGCTGCTCATTTTGCTTCCACTCCGTCACGTCGTGCCCCACTATTATCACCGCTGTTAAGTTCCCGCCGCTGTTAACCAGGGTTCGGCCGGACCATGACATGACGCGCTCTTCGCCGGCTTTGGTTTGAATGTTCGATTCGATTTTCCGAAAAGACTTATCTTTGACGGGCTTTTGCTGCCACATCGCTTGCATCTCTCTCTGCAAGATGGAATTCAGCTGGAGCCGCTCCCAAATCTTATCGTTTCCGAGAACCTCCTCACGTGAATGACCACTGATTCGCTCCGCTTCATCGTTCCAGATGAACACCTTCCCTTCCGGATCCAAGACAAAAATCAAAGAGTCCGCCAACTGAAGGAGCTTCTCATTGAACTCATGCAATCGACGCAGCTCCACCGCTGCACGCTCCTCCTGCGTAATGTCGCGAATAAGACAGAGGACCCCCGTACATGTCCCCGTTTCATCAACAACCGGGGTCTTAGAGAGATGCAACCACCTCTTACCTCCTGTTCCCCTGGTTTCCCAATCCTGAGTTTGTGGTTTGCCCGTCTTCATTGCTTTGACATCGCTTCGGCGGTGTCTCTTAGCTTCGGAAGTGGGGAAGAGATCGAAGTCTGTTTTCCCGACGATTTCTTTTGCAGGCTTACCCAGAAACCGGCAAAAAGCCGGATTTACAACCTGGTAGACAGAATCCCGATCCTTTAGGACGAGAAGGTAAGGCGTGCCAGCGAAAACTGTCTTTAACAAGTTTTGTTGTTTTAGCCGTTCTTCTGTAGCGCTCATCGGCTGGTTTGTTTTGCGAACGCCCTTGGAGGAGCCCGGGATCTTAAGGAATCGAAGTCTCTTCAAAGTGGCAATCTGGCGGTGGAACCCCGCAAGTTTCTTTTTGAGCTTGCCCCTCGTGCTTAAGTCGTTCATTAAACTGTCCTTGGCAGTAGATCTGATAAACGTTTGTTAAGTAATCTTACTAGCATACAAGAAGAATCAAAACATTTGAAAATATTCCATCCTTTTCATCATCATTTAAACATCTGTTGTCACAGTTTTTTCTTAAGACCCCCCACGGAAGGAGATAGCATGAGCGAAAGGTCACTCGTGCGTCTCCTGCTCACTCTCTACTTCGCGGCTTCTTCGCAGAAAGGTGGGAACTTCAAGGTCTTCGCCCGGCTTGATCCGCTCTCGGCGCGGTAGGCGTTTTCTTTTTAGCTCCTCCTCGATTGACTCCTGAAAGTCGGCAGCGATCACGGTGATCTTGATCCCGTTTGTCAAGCCCTGCTGTACGACCGCGCCGAAGACGAGGTCACACTCCGTTGCTGCGACTCGGCGAATCAGGTCGGCCGCTGCCGTCACCTCGCTCAGGGTCATATCCTCCCCCCCGGTGACGTTCATGATCATCTTCCGCGCTCCCCGGATCGATCCACCTTCCAAGAGCGGATTAGTGCTCGCCAGCTTCGCTGCGGTGAGGGCTCGTTGCTCCCCACGGGCCTCTCCCATCCCCATCATCGCCTCTCCCGCATCGGCGAGGACGTTGCGGATGTCGGCGAAGTCGAGGTTAACCAAGCCGCGAACTGTGATGAGATCGGAGATCCCCCGTACCCCTTGGTGGAGGATTCCGTCGGCCAACTCGAACGCCTTAGTCATCGCCAGCCCTGTGGCCGCTGTTTCCAGGAGACGATCGTTGGCGATGACGATCAGTACGTCTACCGCCTCTCGCAGCTGCGTAAGCCCCTCTTGTGCGCGAGCCTGGCGGACCGTACCCTCGAATGAGAACGGCTTGGTGATCACCCCGATCGTCAGCGCCCCGTTCTCCTGGGCGATCTCGGCGATCACCGGTGCGGCGCCTGTCCCTGTCCCGCCTCCCAATCCGGCGGTGATGAACACAAGGTCCATCCCTTTAAGGAGCGAAGCGATCTCCCAGCGAGACTCCAACGCCGCCTTTCTTCCCTTTGCCTCATCTCCACCAGTACCGCGGCCACCGGTGATATCCAGGCCGAGCTGGAGAATTTCGTGTGCGCGAGAGATCCCCAGGACTTGTTTGTCGGTGTCGGCCGCGATCAGTCTCACCCCCTGCAGGTGCTCCTCGTGCATCCGACCGACCGCATTCACCCCACCGTCGCCGACCCCAAGCACCGCGATACGCGCGTTTACTCCTCGCTGTAGGCGCTGCTCCTGTGCCCGCTCGACCAACGGGGGCTCGCCGATGACGAGGCGGCGCGGTCCGATCACCCGGGCGATCGTCTCCTCCAGTTTGGCCTGTTTGCGCTGGCAGTACTCCTTTTTGAACTTGCTGTCTACAGCGATGGTGATCTGTTCGTCATTAAGGGTGATCGCCTGGGGATCCTTGGGCAGACACGCCTGTAGGATGCGGTCTTCGATCGCTTCTAGCACCTCACGCCAGCGTTCCCGCAACCCCCCTTCCTGGTATAAACTCTCTTGATAGTCCTTCTCTGACATCTTCTTCTCTCCTAGCATCATTCTCTATCGATATGGGAGAAAAGTCAACAAGGACGCGTGATCAGGGATGCGGGTGGTCTTGCCGGATGAGGGGCAATCCTCTATCATCGGGAGGAGTAGGAAATGAGTGTTTCTTCGGTTTGGCACGTATTGAAGTGGGTCCTGGCTGCACTAGCCGCTGGGTTTATCGGCCAGTTTGGTCGTGTCCTCGCCATGCGCTTGATCGCGCGACGCCGCAAAAAAAAGGACACTCAAGCGAACAATACCGATGGAGGGATGACTCCATCACCTGAGTTCCTCCTCAACCAGGAGGAGGTTAAGGCCTTGGTGAAGCTGGAGAAAAAGCGCGCCAAAGCGCAGGTGAAAAAAACAAAGAAAAAGAAGGAAATGCAGGACTGATCCCTGAAATGATTGCCTCACTCGGGTGCGGGGGCTATTTGGTCTTGGTGACCGAGACTACTTCCATTCCATTGTAGTAGCCGCAGTGTGGGCAAGCTCGGTGAGGTAGCTTCGGCTCGTGGCAGTGTGGGCACTCACTCACTTTTTGGGGTGCTAGTTTCTGATGCGAGCGGCGCATGCGCGCCTTCGACCGCGAGGTTCGATATTTAGGAACTGGCATCTTTCCTCCTTACACTTCAGTAGGCTTTGATCTTAAGCGAGGCGGACAGTTTAGCCGCATTAAGCATGGGACGCAAGCTCAAGGATGAAGGTAACCGGGCCATCGTTCACCAGTTCCACTTCCATCCTTGCTCCGAAGACGCCGGTCTTTACGGGAACCCCCTTTGCCTTAAGAGCGCTGATGAAGGCATCGAAGAGGGGCTTTGCCTCCTGCGGTGAAGCCGCTTTGCTAAAGCTTGGTCGGCGCCCCTTTTTCGTGTCTCCATACAGGGTGAACTGAGAGACTGCGAGGATCTCTCCCTCCACATCGCGCAAAGAGCGGTTCATCTTCCCTGCTTGATCCTCGAAGATTCTCAGCTCAACTACCTTTTGCGCTAATCTGAGGAGGTCGAGAACCTCATCACCCTTTCCGATTCCGATCAACAGCGCGATCCCTTTGTCGATGGAGGTGATCTTTTGTTGCTCGACGCGGACCGTGGCCCGGCTTACCCGCTGCAGAACAATGCGCAATCTCAGTCCTCGCCTTGTAGGTGTTCTGCGTAATCGATTAGCCGCTCCATATTCTCCTTGCTCAACGAAGCGGCACATGACAATAGGCGTAACTCGAGGTGCTTTTGCTTTATCCGTGTCTGGACGCGGTTGTGAAATGCCAGCTCGACGAGGTGTGGTGCATGCCGGTTAGCGTTGCGATCGATGAAGTTAACCCGCCACTGAGGAAACTCGTTCAATAGGCCCTTGGCGGTCTCTATCAAGTGCTTCAAGTGCGGTTCGCGGGTTTCAAAGACCCCATTTAAGTGATTGGCTAGGAGCTGGTTATCGGTGAAGAAGATCACCGACTGAGGCGAGTAGGGGAGGGCATACCGACACCCTTCAATCAGTGCACGATACTCAGCCACCTGGGAGGTGGCCCTTCCGATCAGGCGCGAAACCTCCTCGATGATGTTTCCATCCTTGTCGGTGATCGCGATCCCAATTCCAGCCTCACCAGGCTCGCCGCGTGTTTCACCGTCCACATAAACGAACAGCTTATTCATACTCACAATTGGGCCCACCAGGATTCGAACCTGGGACCGACCGGTTATGAGCCGGTTGCTCTGCCGCTGAGCTATGGGCCCGATAGCCCTATAATGCACTATAGTTCAGGCGTGAGCCTATGTCAAGAA
>Ga0315541_1003928_pt1 | contig 11189 bp, 20 predicted proteins | sample SalMarSW160190MG_FD_203095 | JGI IMG/M metagenome (GOLD analysis project Ga0315541, IMG submission 203095) | Salt marsh sediment microbial communities from the Plum Island Ecosystem LTER, Massachusetts, United States - Salt Marsh Sediment SW1601-190 ...
GATGATACGCCTGCGGACACGGCTTCGGCCAGACTCCGTATTTCACCTAACTACTGCTGCCGGCATAGGTTACGTCAATTTTTTATTCACGACAATATACCTCTACAAATACCTGATATATTTTTTTATTATTTTCTCAGATTATACTTGACCGGCACTTGATAATATAGTATATTATATATAGGTTGAATGGATGGTCAACAAAGATACGATAGTACGATTATAAGGGGTTAAGTGATGTCAAAACCACAGAACAAGAACCAGAAGGACTTAACACCGGAGTCTAAGGCTCAGGTGAAGCGAGCGGCCTTTAGGAAGGTCGTTACGCCGAGGGTGGGTAAGGCCCTTAAGGCAATCGGTCTTATAGGTAATTGTGCTTCGGACAATTACTTATCAACACCTGCTCAAGTTGGAGCTATTTTAGCTTCACTTCAACACGCTGTTGATACTGTTGCTGAACGGTACAAAGACCAAGGTGAGAAGCGGTCGGCTTTTGAATTACCGGTACAGTAACAAACGATAAAGGATTGCCTATACGGCCAAGGATGGCCCTTGGGAATTATAAATATGTTTACTATGAAAACACAAGTATTGAATACAAACAAACCTATAGCTATTAAGACACTTTCGGTTGATACGTTAAGAGAAGCCGAAATCTTATTAGTAAAAGAGATTAAGCGTAGATACGGAAATCAACAAGTGATTGTAGTAAGTAACGGTGACTTAACATATGATGTTTACGAAGCCTTTGAGCCGTTTGTTCGTGTAATGATTAGAAGTATATAGAGGATTAACATGCCTACTAATCATAGTAAAAGAAAATGGTTTGTGTGTCGGTGGTGTGATAGAAATGATATTGAGTATCTTGTTTCTGGATTTTCCGAGCAGCAAGTCCGGCGTGCAATAGGAAACTTTAGTAAACTGTTGATAGTTAAGGTTGCTAAGATACACGAAGTTTGTATCGTTTTTTCTGGTATTCCTCATATTACAGACGATTATACATGGTTTGCTCCACAAGAATTTACTATGAACCTTGACGGTCACTATATTGAAGTTATGATTTTAGCGTAGGGGGTTATAAGGTGTTATTATGGCAAGAGACATTCCGCTTATTTTGGCTTTCGTTCTTTTGTTATTGTTCATTGTGTTGACCGAACATCAGAATAATAAGTTATAACTATTAAAGGGTCTTGTTTTATGTACGTTAAAATTAACGGTTTTGGTCAGTATGAAGTAGTTGTTAGTGTTGATGAAGAAGTTGCGATACAGAAAATAGCAAAACGGTGGAATCTAACTAACGAAGAAATTATTGAAGCTATGCTAATACACGGATATAAATATTATCGGTTAAAAGACTAAATGGACAATAACGTAATTATTAGTGTTTTGGTTTACGGCAATAATCAAATTAAGTTTGGTTGTTGCGATACGAAAGGGGGTAAGCTAAATGGTCTAACAGAACACGAACGCGGAGAAATAAGATATTGTTTGCAGTTAGCACTGCAAGCAAAACTTGTCGAAATTGATGGTTGACACTTTGATAGGAGAACATAGTATGTCATGGCATGAAAAAATGAAAGAGTTTGGTGGTGGTGATTTTACTTTTTTATCAACAGACGGTGAGACTCTTACCTTCATCGTTGTTGGTGAGCCTGTTCTATTGCATAGCAAGTACAAAGGCAAAGAGCAGGAGCGAATCGGCTGTCCGGTAGTCTCAGACGATGGTTTTCAATTACTCGTTTGTGGCAAACGGCTTGCTCGTAAGATAGGTAAGCATGAAGGCGTGTTCACTACAAGTGCTTTAATGGCGACACGTCACGGTGTAGAGGGTGACATTAACTCCTCTTACGACCTAACGGTTTTACCGGAGTCTGACACATACAACAGGCTAAAAGCAATTAAGGATACCGACTTCAAACCGGAATTAGTAACAGACGCAGTTAAGGCAGCTACTGAAATTCTGGACAAATAAGCTTTCTTTCTCCTCCTTCGGGGCCGCCGTTTCACACGGAGCGGCGGCTCTTTTGAATTATATGAAAGGAATCAGAACATGGCAGGGAATAGAAGAGGCAAACTCAAAGAGCATTTTGAGGGTATTCACCGCAATTTCGATTGGTCAATCACGCATGTTACAACATCGTTACAGTTAATTGGTGACGAAAAACATCCACTACACGAAGCTATGAAGGCGTTGGGTGAAGGCATACAAACACTTGACGGCCTTGCTATGCAAATATACTCAAAGCTGTAATCAAGGAAGGTTTTGGCTATGTCACCAAAAGGTGAAGGGGCTGTACGTTCAACTGTTATCGCTTCAATGCGTGACGCTTTTAGAAAAGGTCAGGCAGCCAACAAGTTTATTGCTCAGATGAAGGCTAAGGGTTTGTCATATCGCCGGTCTACTATGTTAGCTGACTGGCGTTCTGTTAATGAAGTAGAACGCAAAGAAGGACAAATGCGGCATATACGCAAAGACTATTTTCCTGCGGAGCGTAGTCTTGCCGCTGTGGAATGGTCTTTATCACAAGAGTATATGTATAAAGTTAAGACTCTTTCAAGGATACGTCCTGACGAACCAATAGTTGAACGGTTCGTAAACATTCTATCGGATACACCCTTAACACCAAGACAGGTGGAGCAACAGGTTTACTCACGTTGGGGTGAATGGGAGAAGTATCAAGGTGAATCTTTATCAGAGTTAGTGGTTTGGTCTGCCTACCGTAGAGTACAGGAATGAGTACGATAAATCGTAAGCCTCACATAATGAAGCGTGAGAAAACTCTGTCTATACCTCGACATTTTATATTTTTCGATACGGAGACTCTACAATATGAAAATGAAGATAAGTCAATCAGGCAAGAGTTTAAGCTTGGATGGGCATGTTATTATAGAAGGGCATACGGCAGACATGTAGAGAAAACTGACTGGTTTTTCTTCGATAACAAAGCTGCCTTTTGGAATTTTGTGTTTAAAAATAATGCACCTAAAGAAAAGCTCTGGATTATTGCACGCAACATTGTTTTTGACTTTACGGTTGTGGATGGGTGGACGTTTCTCAGGCATGAAGGGTATAAGCTAAAATTCTTTCATAATAACGGTGTATCTGTAATTGTTAGTGTGCATAATAGGAGCAAGTCAATAGTTTTTCTTGACTCTATGAATTGGTTTGTAGAATCTCTTGAACAAACAGGTAAACGTATTGGTGTACCTAAAATGAAAATAGATTTTGTTACTTGTACTAATGAAGAGTTATCTGTTTATTGTAGGAATGATGTACGTATTGAATTAGAAAACTTCAAGTCATTTATACGGTTCCTTGAAGGCAATAAAATATCACGCGTTTGTTATACTAAGGCGTCAACAGCTATGGCTGCTTATTTATTTCGTCATTATAATACTGATATTTATATACATAATAACGGTGAAGCTATTAAGTTAGAACGTGAAAGTTACAAAGGTGGTCGGTGTGAATGTTTTTACTTAGGCGAATTGTCTGACGATAACTACTATATTTTAGACGTTAATAGTTTATATCCGTATGTTATGCGAAACAACCAATATCCTATTAAGTATATTAAGATTTATCACAATATTACAGTTAATGAGTTACTTGAACATACCAAAAATAATGCTATAATTGCTAAGGTTCGTATTGAAACAGACGAGCCAACGTATGCAATAAAAGACAAACGAACGATATTTCCAATAGGTACATTTACAACTACTCTTTGCACACCAGAGTTAATTTATGCTTTAGCACACAATCATATTACAGACGTGTTTGATATGGTTGTGTATGAGCAGGCGAACATTTTTACGTCTTACGTTGACTCGTTCTATGCGTTACGTAATGACTTCAAGTCAGCCGGTGTATATGAATATGAGCGATTATGTAAAGTATTATTGAACAGTCTTTACGGTAAGTTTGGACAAAAGGGTGAAAACTGGTTGAAAGTTGGAGAAGCACCGAACGAATCTGACAGAGAAGAAATTATCTTTAGGAGCAATCCACGTTTAGTTACACGATTACGTTATCTTTTAGGTGAAGTCTTTGAATTAAAAGGATACTCAGAAGCATTTGATTCGTTTCCTGCTATTGCATCACACGTAACGGCTTACGGTAGACTACATTTATGGTCTTTAATGCAGCAAGCCGGAGAAGATAATTATTTTTATTGTGACACAGACTCACTTATAGTTAATGAACAAGGGTTATCTAATCTAAAGCATAAACTTAATGACTCAGAGTTAGGTTATCTTAAAACGGAAAACTTCTCATGGTCATTGACTCTTAGAGGGTTAAAAGATTATACTTTTGGTTCAAAGATAGTTATTAAAGGCATAAGAAAATCAGCTAAGTTATTATCAGAGGGTGTTTATAGTCAACAAACATGGCCGACCTTCAAGGGTATATTAAAATCAGGCAATACAGATATTTACACAGTAAAGAATACAGTAAAGCATTTATGCCGTGAATACACAAAAGGTAATGTACTTGACTCAGGTAAAATAACACCATTTATTTTGGAAGGGTAGAAAATGTCAGTAAAAGAAATACTAACTTGCGTAGTAAAAGAATTACATCAGGCAAGTAACAGCTTTAATGCTTTTAATTCACCCCATGAAGGTTATGCTGTTATTAAAGAAGAAGTAGACGAACTTTGGGGTGATATTATGAATAATGAGTCGTGTGACAAAATGAAGCATGAAGCAATACAAATTGCAGCAATGGCAGTACGTTTTGTATATGATTTATGTTAAGATAATTACAGGAAAGTTGAGGGATTTTATGAAGTGTGAAGATTGTTTGTTATGGTTTAGTATGAACCAGCATACAGGCATTGGAGCTTGCAATCACCCAAAACACAAAGAGCGTGGTGAATTTACTTTTATGAGAACATCTGAAAATACTCGTTGTTCAAGAGGTATAAGGGCTACGTGGTGGTGGAAACAGCTAAATAAATCTCAATCCGCTCAGCGTTATAACCTATTAAACGCAGCTCCTCAACAGCTCGTTCGCGTGAAATAAGACCTTTTTTAAGAAAAGATACGGTCTGTGCAGTTGTCCATGTAGGCACTACTTCTTCTGTTTCTTTTAGTGTCCACTTTTGTATAAGTACATCAATTTCTTCAGTTGGCAATCTTAGAGCAGATAACCTGCTTCTGGCTTCACTTTCGTTAAGCTCTTTTTTCTTATACAGGTTAGATATACCAGCAATTTGGTCGGACTTGAAGTCCCATTCACGTTTGCGTATAGCCGCTCGTAATACTGCTCTTGCATCATCATCTTTAACATTCATTTCACGCAATATACTTGACGCTTCACCTTCTGAAATATATCTACTAACAAAAGCCTTAGATACATCGTTTGGTGTGAAACGAGCTAAAGTCTGTCTGGTTTGTCTTATTGTAAACTCAGACATACGTTCTGCATTTTCTTCGTTGTATCCTAATTCCTGATAAGCTTTTTTTACTTCTGCTTCATTAAGAACGCCTAAAGAATACATACGTCTTACATCAACACGCGATAATGGTCTATAAGCAATGTCTACAAGTTTGTCCCGCCAAAAAGGCATAACATCTTGAGCACGTAAGAGCAGGTGTAACTCCTCAGCGTTAATAACTCCACGATGTAGCATCTCAAAACCTTGTTGCGGTGATGGTAGTGTCCAATGTGACGCCCAGTATCGTTGCGACCATTCTTTAGACAATCCCTTTTTAGCGGCCCACACCTCAAACTCTGGCGGAAAATCCTCATATTGTCCGAATCTTCTTGCTATATCAGGTGTGAATGCTTCACGTACAGCCATTGTAATTATATCTGCTACTGGTGGTATTTGTTGAGCTAATTCTTTATATAAGTTATGGTATAGAGGGTGTACGCCTACCTTACGTAATTCTGACGATAAACCAGATAGCTCAGGGTCTAACCTTAATTGATAAGCAACAATATCCTCGGTAGAGGGTTTTGTAAGAATAGCGTCAAGATATTGTTCTGCGTACTCAGGGTGAATGTCACCTATACTTATATCTTTTAGTATTTTTTCCGAGTTAGCCTCTTTTATTAAACCACCTTGTACTAAAAGCATAGAATTAGGAATTGAGTATGCTAAATCTGTTATTGAATCTCTATCGCTTCTATGCCAACCAATTTGTGCTAATCCATTTTGACAATCAGTAGTTGAAAAACGCCCACGTTTGAACAACGATAAAACTTGGTCAGTAGTTAGTTTTTGTAAAGATAACCATTCCCACAATTCGTAATCAAGTATAGGTATATCAAACTTTTCTGTTGCTGCAACACGTGGGTCGTCAGGGTTTCCGTGATACCTTGCATAATTTATAATATCAGGAATAGCAGGAAACGGAAATTGACTTTCGTATAAGTGGTCAGCTATTATTTTTTCATAGCCTTCACTTGCTAAAATATCGTAAAAATATTCCTCACTAATTTTATGACGTTGTGCTAATGTAATTGTTTGAGCACTTGTAAGCCACGTTTCTTTTCCACGTCTGTTAATACTACGTTTAAGAATAGCCATCATAGGCCCAAGTGCATTATGCAAAACTTCGTCAATAGTTTCAACACCTACACCAAGAGCGAAACCACCTAATCCTGGTGACGGTGGTTTAGCTAAAAGACCTGTCAAATCAGCTAACGCAGGTGATAACTCAGCAATCTCAGGTATCTCACTAAGTAAGCGTTCGTAGAACGGAGAAAATATCATCTCAGTATTTTCATCGAACGCCTTTTGTGCGTCTAAACCATGTTTCCAGTACCATTCAGAATATGTTGCGGGTGACTCTAAGGCCATGTTTGAAATCCTCTTGCTAAGGCAGCATAAAAATCTGCATTAAAAGGAGCGTTCCACAAAGCTACTCTATACGCGTCCTCAATACCGATAAACTTTTGTAATTGATTAAAATTAGCTGTTAGCATAGTGTTGATAATAGTGTCCATGTCAACTTCACCGCCACCAACACAATTTTCTAAATAATAAGGTATATACTTTGGGTCGTCTTTAGTTAAATTAGCGTAGATTAAGTATTCGACAGCACTATATAATCTTGCAATAGCTTGGAGCACATTATCTCTGTAAGTCTGATTAAAAGATGATGTAGAATGTGACACAAGCCATTTTTTGTTAACTTCGCCCTGAATCCACCAATAGCCTGACGCATCGTAAGCATCTTTAATCTTAGTTAAAACATAAGAACACGCAGGCATAAATAAAACCTCTTATTACATTTATATTATCTGAAACTATTAGCTATCAGGTTGTGAATTGTTGTTTATCTTACCTATATAAGAAGGAAACGATAACAACGTAAACTCAACCTTAGCGTTAGGAATTGTTGCAAGAACCGAACCTATTGCTTGTTTGTATTGGATTGCCTGTTCATCTGTTTCAACAGGAAACATTATTTTGATACTACATAACTCTTGTGGTTTTTCTTTAGGTTCAGTTGTCATGTGTTACTCCTGTTATTATTTGTAATACTGTTTAGAGCGTTTGTCTTACTTTTAATTACAGCGTCTTTTCGTCTGTTATCAATAACAGCACCAATACCAGCTATGCCTGATAAGGTACTTATTAGACCTACAATATTAACAGTACCACCTTCTGCATAGGCAAGGCCAACGTTAAGAATAGTGCTCCGTATTTCCTCTTGCTTTTGTAAATCAGCGTAAGCAAGAGATATACGTGTTGCGTAGTTTTCGACTTCAGCTTCAAGCTCAGGACGGGTTACTTTAGTTGTAGGGGCAAAAGGATTTCGGGTAGTTACTTGGCAACCGTAGCTCCATACAACCAAAATAACACAAATTACAACACTAACAACCAAAACTTGATTGTGTATAATTGTTGTCCATATTGTTTTAATCATAATTTGTTACTCCTTTTAGGCAGACACAATCCAACCAACAATAGTAACGTTAAGTTGAGTATAAACACCACCGGACGTAACGTAATAATCAATAACTCTATTTACATCACAAGGCACAATTAAGTAGAGTTGTTTAAGTGTATTAGCAACCTGCGATGTTACTCCAATAGCACCTTCTATATTGCTATTACCGTGTTTTCTAAAGTAAACGGTTTTATTATTAGTATTGAATTGCAGAAGAATTTTTACTGCAACAGCTATAGCTCCTGCTGGTACAATACCTGATAAGTCAAGGGCGTGAAAAGCACTATCTTTTGTAAAGTCTGCTGAAACAAAATCATAAGTTGCTGGGTCTCCTCTATCAACATATAGATTACCGCCAACACCTTGTTCACCCTGTATTCCTTGTTCACCCTGTATTCCTTGTTCACCCTGTATTCCTTGTTCGCCTTGTGCCCCGTCCTGACCTTGTACACCCTGTGGGCCTTGTTCACCTTGTGGGCCTTGTTCGCCAGTATCGCCCTTTTCGCATGTATTCTTATAAAACATAGAATACCCCCTGTTAATTATTTACAGTGTGTAAGCGATAATTGCTGTGTCAGCTTGTGTAATAACTAACAGATTAAGCATATTAAGATTAGTTATGCTAAAACCTATTACATTTCCTTTGTCAAGGGGCCAACCATTACCAGCAGTTGCTATTACGTGTGGAGTTACCCATATTCTACCAGCGTTTTCAGGGTGTCCCATTACCATTACTTCAGAACATTCGATATTTTCACCCTGATAAGCATAGTTAGGTGATGGCACTGTAATATGTTTTATACCCTTAATCTGTGGGCCGGTAACAAACATAACTCCAGACGGTGACGCCTTAATTAGCACGCGTTTGTTTCGCCAGAAACAGGTTAACAGCGATAGAACCTGTTGCATATTTTCACTTAGTTGTATTCCGCCTGTAGGTTCTGGTTTTAGGTCAAGCTCAGGTATTTTCATAGGATTGCCAATAGTCGACATAAATAATCCCTTCAAATTATCGGTGTTAGCAATCGGTGTTATTCAGACAAGATGTAGTTGTCGACCACGATACTACTATTCATCTTTGTAACCGATTGTAATTTCCTTTGCTGCGTGGGTTGTCGAATTATTGTAAAATCCGGCCTTGCAAACTTGGCCAACGCCGAGCGAAATATCCATAGGTAATAATGGAGCGGCAGTAGTCATGTCAGTTGAAGCACAATCAACAATTTGCTCAGCGTCACGATATACCCGTAAGTACAGAGTGGAAACGGGTACTGTAGAAATTGTAACAATTCGATACTTCTTACCGATTGGGCACGATAGTATTTCCAAAATCGTCTCAACACCAGCAGGAAGTGAACCAGTATTTATGCGTTTGTATCTTAACATAAATTAATCCCTTTAATCAACAGAGTATATCTTTAGTTAAAAACACTAACACTAACATACACTAAGTATTAGTGCTATTGCCTTCTTACCCGTAGTATGAAGGATACATCGTCAACATCATCTGTCCAAGTTGCAGAGCCGGTCTTTGTAACTGTTAGGTACGCGTTTAGCTCTTCGCCTGCAACAAAGACAAGCGAAGGTTCAAAGATTAGTGGTTTAGCTGGTGTTATACTTGGTGTTTCTAACACCTCACCAGCAAACAATTCGTCCAGTAGAACCTCAGCACCAGAACCTATAAGCGAATAAGCAGCTTTGTATAGGTTGTCACTTTGATTTGTATTAACACCTTCAAACGGTATGCCGTTTCTATCAGTGTCAAAAAGAACCTCGCGATTGCGAACCAGCTTAAGAAAATTCGTAACGAATCTGGCCCCGATACCAGTACCGTTATTAACAGGACTGCCTGCAATTCCTAAAAGCTCTATTGTGTGTAAAGCTGGTACGTCTTTACCGCACGGAAAGTCAGGAAATTCCGCAGGTGTTAGGGACGTGTCTATCAAAGAATCGCCAGTAGCGACCGGAGCCGTTCCTACTTTTGCGTACTGTAAAAACGTATAGACCTTGCTGTCACTACCGTTCGGGTCGGAGGCCTTAACGTCACCAGCTGAATACCTATCATAAATTATTATGATATTACCAGCTTCGGCATACCTATTAACGGTAAGAGTTTGACCTTCGGCAATAGGTATCGTTACGTTAATACCTATATCAGATAGAAACTCCATAATATTACCTTTGAGGTAAAGATCATGGTACGTTCCTAACTGATTACCACTCTTTCCTTTTACACGGTAAAAAGCGACAGTTACTCTGTCAACGCGAATAGTCAAATATGTGTCATTGGCAGAGGGCACACATTCAATTCGCTTTACTCTTAACGACTCGCCGGTCTTAGCTTCTAAGTCACCACCGCCAGACGCGACAATCTGTTTTACCATATTTGCTTGCAATAGCATAATAATATCTCCGAAAACAACACTACAAGGTTACATTGTCACATACAAAACAACAGAATCAAAGACAACAAACAAACGGTTATTTTGTCCGTTTGAACTCAGCCATGTGTCTTGTAAAAGATGTCATGCGAGCGATGTTGTCCTCAAGTGTGATGTCAGGCATTGTTTTGAGTTTGTCTTTACCCCTGTCAATATGAGGCAGTAACTCCGCAGCAAAAGCAACGACCTTTTCTTTTGCAGCATTAATACCAGCAGCAATACGGCCAGCACCAACATCTCTGGCTTTTTTCTTCCAGTCATCAAGTGTAACTCGTTTCAGACCACCAGCCCACTTGCCGTCATTTACAGCGGCAGTAAGGTTGGCAAGCATTTTGTCTTGCTTAGCGGCAGCCTTTTCGCAAGGGTTTTCCGTTACACGGTCAATACCCTTGCGAACATCATCGACAGCCGCAGTTAAACGTCTTGCGTGTTTTTCTTGAAACTCTGCGGGGGTTAATCTTGCCATTTTTAATTCCTTCCGAATTTTGACTCAACAATAAATTAACGGATAAGCTATGAGTCTTATTAGCCTACCCACTACCCTATACCATAATAATATCAAACTCATAATACCTTTGTCAACACTATTTTAGGAAAAATCAACTTTGATAAAACATTATCATTTGATAAAATCTACGTAAAAAACACAATTATAATGCAAAAAAACTGTATAAAGCAAAGGTTTTTGATATGATTTGCGACTTGACGTAAAATAATTAGAAAATAAAAAACTATTACGTAAGGTAAAAGATTATGGACATTATGAATATTTAATACCCACTACACCCTTTTTGAGAAAATAATCTACAAAAAATTCTGTGTCCGCAGGCGTATCAT
>Ga0315541_1003929_pt1 | contig 11189 bp, 9 predicted proteins | sample SalMarSW160190MG_FD_203095 | JGI IMG/M metagenome (GOLD analysis project Ga0315541, IMG submission 203095) | Salt marsh sediment microbial communities from the Plum Island Ecosystem LTER, Massachusetts, United States - Salt Marsh Sediment SW1601-190 ...
ATCCATATTGCTTGTTCAGCGACGAAGATAACTGAAAGTATATAGGTAATTGGCTGTGAAGTTCCAGACTGTGGTCACTATTATGGCCATTAATTTCGACAGGTAGAAATTCTGTTTGAACCTGCTGACTAACAGCCACAATACAAGACTATTTATTCCGAGTCCAATTGCTGATATAACCAGAAAGCTTGAGTATTCGGACAGAATACGAGGGTTGTCACTTTGGAATGTCCAGGTCCTGTTGAAAAAATAGTTTGAGCTGGCGGCTGTGGTAAAACCTATGGCATTTGAAATGTATTTCTGAATCTTGACTTTTTCTTTGCAGAAATAGGTAACTCCAAAATCAATTATCAAGCCGGAAAAACCAATAATCCCGAATTTGATAAACTTCCGTAACAGGTCTTCATATGATTGAATCTGTATCATTGAGGCTTTCTCATGTTTGATAAGACATTGCAGATAAGTTCTCTGTATCCGAGGCCCACATATACGTCCCTGCTTCTCGTTCTTATCTTGCTTTATTTTATCCATCCCCCTCAAAAAGTCAAGTTCTTTTAGGGTCAGACAAATGCCGGTGGTTCAGTGCAGCCTTTCGGCCTAACATTATCCCCTTATCTTGGTCAGGGCAGAATACCCTGGCATGGAACCTTCTCAATCTTCTCACACCTTTGTTGGGACAGGGGTTGTACCCCTGTCCCAATAAGGACCTGTCGCTTCGCATGTCGCTTTCTCCGTTTCGTCACTTTGTTGGGATAGGGGTTGTACCCCTATCCCGGTTAGGACCTATCACTTCGCAGGCAGCCTTCTCAATTCCCTCACTCTAGAAAATCCCAAGAACAATCTCTTGACAATCGGTTCCCAAGTCCTATAATGATCACAACCAATTGATTTTGACTCCAAGGTTCCTGGATTCTCAGGTGCGAACCAAATGGTTCAGGCCAAAGATTGGACATGAGACGACCTGCCTTTTATGCTCTGATCCTTTTTGTAACCGGGATTCTCATCGGCAGTTACTTTGACCTTCCCACGCCTCTTATATTTTCCATTCTGATTCTTTCTCTTCTGTTTTGCCTTCTTTTTCTCCTAAGAAAAGACCAAAAAAGCGCCAGCGTTTTTATGGTCCTTGCCATCATTTTAGCCGGATTCTTTAGATACGAGGTTCTTACCAGGGATTTCCCCCCAAATCACGTAAGCAATTTCCTGAATCTAAATCGATCCGTTACCATAACCGGCAAGATCGGAGATCAGCCGGACGTAAGAGTCAACAAAACTTTCCTAAAAGTCCAGGCCCAGACTCTCTCTACGGGAAAGAAGACGATAGCCACTTCAGGACAGATAATTCTGAAGATAAAAGAACCGACCTTCAGGTTTGACTATGCGGACAGAATCGAATTCAAAGGATTCTTGTACGAGCCATCTCCGGTAAGAAACCCAGGCGCGTTTGATTACAGAAAGTATCTTAGCCGGAAGGGAATCCATGGCATGGTGACCTTGTCCGGAGCGGACAAGGTTCAAGTAATCAGCAAGGAACCGGGCGGTGTATTGTTGTCCAAAATAGTTATTCCCTTGAGGAAATGGATATTGGGAGTATTTGACCAGACCCTCTCCGGCAATCACAAGGCGCTCCTTTCCGGATTCCTGCTGGGCGAAACCAGAGACATTCCCAAAGACATCTACGACATGTTCCGAGACACGGGCACGGTTCATCTCCTGGTAGTTTCCGGTTCCAACGTGTGGCTGGTCGTCGGTATCATCTTTGCGCTTCTCAGCCTGCTGCGAGTTCCCAAAATCCCCACCACCATTATAACTTTGATCTGCATCTTTATCTTCTCCAATTTGGTCCACAATGATCCCCCTGTGGTGAGGGCAGGAATAATGGCTTCGGTGATGCTACTAGGTGTGCTTTTGTACAAAGATGTGCAGCTGATAAATCTGGTCTCATTCTCTGCTTTGGTAATCTTGCTTTTCTCTCCTCTTTTCCTCTTCGATGTAGGTTTCCAGCTTTCCTTCGCCTCGGTTTTTGCCATCGTTATCTTGGTTCCAAAGCTAAGCGAAATGTTAGCAAAGTATGTGAGCAAATCCCATAAAAAGCTGTGGCGTTGGATAATTCTTCCCTGCCTGGTTTCATTGTCTGTGGAGATCATTCTGTTCCCCATTCTGGCCTATTATTTCAATACGGTTCCCATGATTGTGGTCGTCGCGAATCTGTTCATAGTTCCATTGGCAAGCCTGTCCGTTGTCTTCTCCGGTTTTACCCTGTTTTCTGCTATCTTCAGCTCAGGCTTGGCAAGCATCTTCTCTGCTTCCAACTGGGTTTTTCTGCATTTGACTTTGAAGCTCAACACCTTCTTTGCCACCTTGCCGATAACGAAACTAACCGTGGCGTCCCCCTCGATTCTAACCTTCATCGTCTATTATCTGTTTATATGGCTTCTGCTCAGCCCCATAGCTCAAAAGCGAAAAGCCATCATTTTCTCCCTGGTGATATTTGGAAATGTCTTTGCATGGAAAGGACTGTTGACAAGTGATAGCCATCTTCTCAAGCTGACCTTCTTGGATGTGGGGCAGGGAAGTTGTGCTGTTATGGAGCTTCCTGATAATCAGACCTTTGTGATAAACGCCGGCAATAAAGAGGGCGATTTCGATTCTGGAGAATACGTTGTCATTCCGTTCTTGTATAAGAATGGCATCACAGAGATTGACAGATTAATCCTCACAGATGGCAGTGGGGAAAATATCAACTCAGCCAAATCCGTTGCTGAAGAGGTCAAAATAGAACAACTGTTGATGCCGCAGTCTGATGGTTCAGCAGAAGCAATTGAGGAGGGCTTCGTCGAGAGAATGTCGGACAAAATGATCTCTCTGGACTCGATCAAGGAAATCTCAGATGAGCAAAAGGAACTAAGCATTTCCTTGTTTGATTACTCCAGCACTCGAAAATATCAATTCTCTCCTGACGGCAAGATCGTCAAGATTTCATGCAAGGATCTGGATTTTTGCCTCCTGGATGGAATGAAGAAGCTAGAGTTTGACTCGGGCTTTGCGTGGGACAGAATAACGGGCTGTGAGGTTCTGGTTATCTCCGAGTTGGGAGATTATGAGGACACAAAGAGAATGATTCAAAAGATAAGGCCTCAGAAGATTATCTTCACCCGTCATTATCTCCGTTATCAAAGGGACAAGATTCCCACCTTGATGGCACTTGAATTTCCCCAAGTCGAATATCACCGAACCTTGAATTCCGGAGCCATAATCTGCAAAACGGATGGGAAAAAGATAGACTTAGATTTCATGATTCACAAGAAACCGTAAATTGAGTCTGCTATGAGAGACTCTGGACTGTCAAGCGTCAAGGATTCTTGAAAAACCCCTTTTTTGTCGTTGCGAGGAGTCCGTATGGACGACGACGCAATCTCTAACTCATTGATTTATATGGAGCGAGATTGCTTCGCTCCGCTCGCAAAGACGATCTTTTGGACTCTTTCAACCGTCCCTTCAGCTTGACCTTTCGAGTGGATACCCGCTCCCTACTGTTGGTAACGGACGCCTCGTCCGTTACCATATTGTCAGCGCCACGGACGGGGCGCCCGCGACGAAAGAGAGTTGTGTTGAGGGAAATACTGACCCCATTTAGCTTCGGGAGTTCGTATTCCCGAAGCATTAGAGAATGGATTACTAAAATCCGAAAGCCAAAGCATCAACCATATACTTTGCCTTTTCATGGCCTACCTCGCGGTAAATCTCTATCAATTCCTCATAGGCCGTCCTGCCTCCTACAAGCTCCCAGAATTCTTGAGCAAGTAGTATCATTTCATCAAAGGGCGTGTAGTTCAAGGCAAATGACCACCTGTAGTCAGACCGATTAGGCCCATAAGGATTATAAGCCATAGCAAAGTACGAACTCACCACTGGGCGGCCGGAGCCCCGCAACAAATGAAATCTCAGCACTCGTTGTGTAACTTCCAGACACTGTCCTTTGTTTGGCATCGGAGATTTCATCTCAAAGAACAGCTCGTTACCGTCTTTCTCAAGGATATATAAATCCGCCCGGCTTGTCCTTTGTGACAAATCGTCATCTCTTCGAGCGCCCATAACAGCCTCAATCATCGCGTGAAGGGAAGGCTTTCGGTTTTTCATGTCCACTGTGTGCTCCAAAACACTTACCTGTCTGTCAATCTCCTCTACAGCTGCATTGCTCACTGTGGCCGTGAGGTTATAACCTCGTTGAGCTTCGCTATGATGGTCTTGTGCAATCAGACGGGCACATTCTTCAAATGTTGTCCCCAAGCCGGTGCTGAAGCCTCTTTCAAACTCATTGATGCGAAGCAACCCATGCGGAATTATTGCAGCATGAAAAGGTTTAAGCTGTCCCTTCGAGGATTTCTTTCTCAAGTACTTCTTCGCTGAGCCAATCGGTGGAATTACGCGGCCCCTGTACTCCTTCACAAGGTTCTCAACAAAAACCTCAAGGTAAGCTTTAATCTTAACTCGTGTGTTGCGCTTAATAGCCCGCATATTCTCTTGAGTTACCCTTTCCGCCAGATGAAAACTGACTCGTAGAAATCAGTCGCTCGTCTACCCGTCCTGCGATTGACGTGACGTTCCACAATCCCCTCCACCTCCGCTCCCACCATGTCCGCTATCTTCCCATACAGATTTGCCTTATCGTTCGCCACAACAATTAGATAGCCTCCTCTCGACATCGATTTCACAATCCGCGCAAAAACCTCACAAATGTCTCGCTGATACTCCTCCTTCGCCTTTTGGCTTGACCCATTAGCCGCAGACCCAATTTCGTGATGACGGCGTTCATTAAGTCCAAGTAAGTGATAAGCGTAAATGTGCTGCTCGTGGTAGTCAATCAACCCGACATATGGCGGACTCGTAATCACCCCGTCGATTGCTGGGTATTTCTCACGGCGGCTGTCTACGTGTCTAGCGATCACTCTTGCGTTCGTCCGCAGCGCGGCGTATTGCTCAATTCTTCTCATGGTGTCTATGCTATATCGCCTCAAAAACTTGAAGGCTTCCTTTGTGGGTTGACATGTTCTCGCGTGCTTATGGCACCAATATGGCTCCCTTTGCGGGTCCTTAGGGAAATCAAGGTTGTAATGAGTAGTCATACGAGCTGACCTCGCAGACCGAGATAGGACAACTTTAAGTAAGTCACTGCAAGAATAGTCCCCTTCATCGATCAGTTGCCTATACGTTAGCAATTCACGCAGGGCCTGCGGTGCGAACCAATTTCTTAGGTACCGACTAGCTGACTCACACAACGGGTGCGAAGCAAAACTCTGGTCCCAAAAGTCTCCCTGATTCTTGTTGGTCCCGGTCAAAGAACGCACCTTATTCAATATATCAAACACCTCAACACGTGCCTTCTCGACATTGTACTTGGTCGTCTTTGCACGACAAATTAGTATGTTAAAAGCAGAGATGTCGTACCCTATCGCATTGATCCCAAGCTCATTAGCTTGAACCAAGGTCGTTCCCGATCCGCAAAATGGGTCAAGTACCGTTTGGCCAGGAAGGAAGTATTTTCGGAGGAAGATTTCGACCAGTTGGGGTATGAATTTACCTAAGTATGGATGTAGCCTGTGAACGTGTTTTGTCCGCTCTTTCTCAGGTAAATCCTTCTCACGCCAATTCAGGTTCATATTGTCAAGCGGCGTATCCGGCGTTACGTCGCTTGAAACAATGGGTGGACTCATAGGACTTGAATACACCTTAGCACTTTTTTCCTGATTTGTTGTTACTGTCCTCATCGCTTCAGTACAACGGCTCCTGTCGATGTTAAATAACCATAGTGAAGGAACTGTTTCTTGTCTCTATCTAGCGCGTAAAGCCTATTCTATCTCAATCACTTTCTCTCTCTCGTCGAGTTTCGTAGAACTATAATTGCGAGACGAACAAAAGTCAAGATAAATCGTTGAATGGGTCCAACTACAGGACAAAGACCCCCTGTCCCCACTCCCTGTCGGTGTTTTTCACTGACAATATGACTTGGGTTGGTCAACCGGGAAAAATCATCACTGACTTGGGGAACACTCACCCACGCCGAGCATTTTCCCCACAACTTTTGTGGTGAAACCTATAGGTCGCCTGTTATTGAGAGGGAGCTATATGGAAAGACAGGAGGAGATGATTAGTGAGGAAGAAAATTTTCAAAACGAAGATCACCAAGGTCACCAAGCCCACCAACGCCACCGGAGCTGGCCTTACTCACGCTGTGAAAGGGTTTCTACCCCCGTCGCTTTGTGGAGAGGAAAGGTATTTTGAAAAGGAGATATCTTCTACTACTTCCAATGCCAACTCGACTTTTCCAAAGGAGGGAACCAGATAAACTCCGGAAATTCTCTGTTTAATCTCTTCTAAGAATTCTCTGGCGATAGTAATGCCTTCTTCTATTCCCCTTTCACCCGCGCTTTTCATTCTGTCTCGTATGTTCTGAGGGATGGCAATGCCTGGGACTTCATGATGCAAAAACTCCGCCTGTCTGAAGCTGTGCAAGGGGAGCAGGCCCACCAGAATAGGAAGATTCAACCCTTGCGCTCTTTCCAAAAAACCATTCAAGGTTTCATTATCATACAGAGGTTGAGTGAAGATGAAATCTGCACCGGCTTCAACTTTCTGCCTCAATCTCTCCATTTCCTTTTCAAAATCGAGTGCATTCGGATTTGCGCCTACCCCGGTACAAAAGGAGGTGGGCGAGCCTATGGAGTTGCCGGCCCAGTCCGTGCCCTGGTTCAGCTTCTTGATTATCTTTACCAAACCTATGGAATCGACGTCATAGACTGCCGTGGCATGAGGGTAATCTCCCAATCTGGGAGGATCGCCGGTTACGGCAAGTATACTCCGAATGCCCAAAGCGTGCGCTCCCATCAGATCGGACTGCAGTCCCATAAGGTTTCTGTCCCGGCAGGTCAGATGAAGAATAACCTCCAGCCCTACTTTCTCTTTGACCAGAGCGGCCAAAGAAAGACAGCCCATCCTGACCCTGGCCATGGGGCTGTCGGCTATGTTCACCGCATCGATGCCCCTGTCCCTGATCAATTGAGCTTGCCTTAAAACCTTTTTGGGATTCACGCCGCGGGGAGGATCCAATTCCACCGAGATCACGAATTTCTCTTTCAGTTTAGAAGCAAAAGTCGAGGGTTCAATCAACTCTTCTACGGTGACTTGCTCCTCGAACTCTCTTTCGACTTCGATTACTCCGGCATTTTCATTTGAGCCGGATTCTTTCTCTTTGAGCACCTTGGCCATGGCTTGAATGTGCTCAGGCGTGGTGCCGCAGCAACCTCCCAAAACCGCCACCCCAGCGCTGAGAAATCTCTTGGTATATTCTGCAAAATACTCCGGCGAGGAAAGATATATGAATCTTCCGTCCACAAACCTGGGGAATCCTGCATTGGGCTGAGCAGATAATTTGGAAGAGGTGACTTTTCTCATCTGGTGAATTGCATCCAGAACCCTTTGCGGGCCTACGCTGCAATTGACGCCAATGACGTCAACCTCTATCTTTTCCAGCTCTTTGGCAATCCCGGAAGGTGTGTGGCCCATCAAGGTCAAACCCTCCTCGGTAAATGTCATCTGGGCAATGATCGGTAGCTTGGATGCTCCTCTTACGGCTCTGATAGCTTCCTTGATTTCAACCAAATCGGAAAAGGTCTCGATTATGAAAAGATCCACTCCGGCTTCAGCCAGTGCTTCTGCCTGCTCCTGAAACGCTTCAAAAGCCTGCTTTGAGGTGATCTTTCCGATGGGAGCCAGCGGTCTTCCCAGAGGTCCGATCGACCCGCCCACAAAGACAGGTTCACCCTCAATCTCTCGTGCCTCCCGGGCAATACCTGCTCCTCTGATGTTGATCTCTCTGATTCTTCCCGGAAGCCCATGAGCGCCCAGCCTGTATCTGTTCCCTCCGAACGTGTTGGTCTCGATAATCTCTGCTCCGGCCTTGATATAATCCTGATGGACTTTCTGAACCATGTCCGGCTTAGACAGATTCAGCTCATCAAAGGGATGCTCGAATCCTGTTCCTCGGGAGTAAAGCAGAGTTCCCATGGCACCGTCGCAGAGCATGGTTCCCTTTTTCAGTCTTTCCAAAAATGGATCTGCCATTTTATTTCAGCCCCATTTCTTCCTTAACTTCCCTCACAGCCGACACCATAACCTTCAGCTTCGCCTCTGACTCTTCCAGCGTCCTGGTCTTCAAGCCGCAATCCGGGTCGATATAGACCTTTTCCAGAGGAAAAACCTCTAACGCCCTTTTGATGTTACTTTTCACCTTCTGCTTGGTCTCAATCACGTGCGAATGCACATCGATGACGCCCACGGCAATCTCTTTGGTGAAGCGGGGATTCTTGAAAATCTCCAGATTGGCAAAGTCGTTATTGGCGAACTCCAAATCCAGTTGATCCACCGCGAGACTAAGAATCCTGGGATAGATGGTGGTGAAGTCTCCGTAACAGATGTGAGAAACGGTCTTAGCCCTCAAACCATCGGTAACGATCTTCATGGCCTCGATTGCCAGATCAATCTCCGAAGGACGGGTGGAGATGGCTGGCTCGTCTATCTGAATGTATTTCGCTCCCGCGTGATCCAGATCTAAAGCCTCCTGATGAACCACCTCTGCCAAATTCAAAACCAAATCCCGCCGTGTTGGAAAGTATTCATTAAAGGACCAGTCGCACATGGTATAGGGACCGGTAAGCATTCCCTTTACCGGTTTTTGGGTCAAGCTCTGCGCATATTGGAACATCTCCAGGGCGATGGGATGATTTCTTTTGATCTTCCCTTTAGCAATTGGTTTTTTGTAGTATCTGTTGCCATAGGAACGGACCAGGCCACTTATGCCGAAGCCCTCTAGTCTCTCGGCAAAAAAGGTCACCATATCGGCGCGTTCCATCTCGCCGTGCACCAGAATATCCAGGCCTATTCCCTCTTGGAGTTTTATAATCTCGCGCGTAGCTTTCCTCTCCAGCTCCCTCAGTTCATCTTCGCTGATCTTTTTCCGGCTGAACAGATTCCTTGCTTTGACCAGATAATCGGGTTTGGGAAAGCTTCCCACTGTGGTAGTAAGCAACATCACAACCTCTTCAGTTGGTCAATCGTCTCCGCCGAGATTGAACTTCTTTGCCGACTGCACCATCCTTTTCAATTTCGCGAGTGCCGCCTCATGAGGCAGAAACTCCAGCCCGCAGGATGGACTGACGTATATCCTCTCACTGGAAATCTTCTGAGTTGTTCTCTGGAATAGCTTCAAAAGCTCCTCTTCTTCCTCCAACCTTGTGTTCCTTGCATCCAAACAGCCCAAGACAAGTTCCTTGTCAAATGAACCTTCCAATATAAGATCAAGATTCTCAGGTCTGCTGACAACGTCGATTGCGATCCCGTCGACCGGGAAATCAAAAGGTGCGGGAATCAGATTTTTGATCCCCCCGAAATAAAGGTACAAGAAGGTCTTGGCCTTCAAACCGTCGGTAATGACCTTAATTGCTTGATTTGCCAGATCGATCTTCTCGGGTGAAAAGCATAATGAAGGCTCATCGATCTGAATAAATTCTGCACCCGCTTCCTCTAACTTCTTTGCCTCTTTTTTCAGGATTTCGGCCAGATCCAAAGTGAGTTTGTCAATGTCGTTATAGTATTCATCCTTTGCAAGGTTGGCAAAGGTGAACGGGCCGACAATGACTGCTTTGACTTCCTTAGTTGAGTTCCGTTTTAAGAATGCAAATTCCTCCACGGTTGAATAGTCCTTGAATGCCAGCTTGGATTTGACCACAGGTCTTCGGTAATAAACATTGTTGTCAAAAAAACGAATCAAACCACCAACCTCCAGTCCATCGATATTTCTGGCAAATGGAGTAACCGGATCATCCCACCTGATCTGTCCGTCGGTGATCAGGTCCACGCCTGCCTCTTCCTGTTCTCTTATCACTCTCTGGATAGTTTCCTGATAAACCCTCTCCAGTTCCTCCTCGGAAATCTTATTTCGATCGAACTTGTTGAGCGCCGATCTGAGATTGGGAGCAGATTTGTCCGCCGTTATCTTAGGATAGTTTCCCACAACTGTCGTTTTCAGCATATGTTGACCTTTGGTGATTAAGAAATCTCCCCAGGGATTTCTGAAAAGAGATTCTTCATTTGATATATCGGCATCAAGGACTCATTTTCGAGAAATCATGCCCACGGCATTCCTCATGAAAAATCCACAAAGAAGTGTCAAGGCCATTTACCTTCGGCAACCGCTAACATTGAACCATCTAAAGCGAAGACTTGTTCCGAGAGGAAGCGATTACAGTCGTGGTTCCCAGCCAGAGAGGAAGGCCGAAATCTCCCGCCAAATATCGGGCGCGTTTAATTCTTTCCTCTTAGGTGATCGATCATCGGCTGTGTTACTAAGGGAACCACATCACCAATCATGTGAGGCATGAGGTTGTCCATAACTTTCGGCATCAGCTCCGGCATCTGTTCGGCCATGTAGTCGGGCATGGGGATGCGCTCACCTACTCGTTTTAGCATCACCGCCATGACTTTTGGCATCATCTTTGGCAAGAGCCTGGGGAAGAGGATAGGGAACAACGGCTTCATCAAATTCGGCGCACCGGGAATCTTCCCCATGACGCGCATCATTGTCCCCATCTTGAAGGGCATGGCTCTGATAAGCTCCGGCCACATGGTTTTCATCAGCTCAGCGAAGCCTTCCGGCGTCATCAGGGCGATCATCGCATCGAAGACTGCCCACTGGGCTTCCACTTCCGGATGCGGATCGGGGAATTCGTAGCCCAGTGCCGATGAGGCGAAACGGGCTAAATCCACGATCTCTACCGGGACTTTCTTCTTTTCTGCGGCCACCCGGAACTGAAATTCACAGCAAGGGCACAGGGCCAAAACTTTTTCTGCCCCGGCTTCAATCGCCTCTTCCAGACGGGTCCGACCAATCTCATAAGCCACTGCCGGCTCCTTAATTAAAGTTAGAACCGAGCCGCAGCAGTGTGCATCCTCCCGGTTGTGACTCATCTCGACCAAGTTCACGTTGGGGATAGCCTTGATCAGGTCTCGCGGGGGCTCATACACTCCAGAAACCCGACCTATGTGGCACGAGTCATGCCAGGAAACCGTCACTGGTTGCTTGTCGTTGGGAGGGAACTTGAACTGGCCGGCCTTGATCTTCTCTGATAGGATCTCGC
>Ga0315541_1003931_pt1 | contig 11181 bp, 8 predicted proteins | sample SalMarSW160190MG_FD_203095 | JGI IMG/M metagenome (GOLD analysis project Ga0315541, IMG submission 203095) | Salt marsh sediment microbial communities from the Plum Island Ecosystem LTER, Massachusetts, United States - Salt Marsh Sediment SW1601-190 ...
GGCAGGGCGGGAGAAGAAAATCTCGGAGAAAATGATTTCCCCCGGCCGGGACGTTCACGTTTGCGCGCGCATGCGCTTTCCGATCCCGGGCGCGTATGGTTCGGCATTTGTGCCACGCTCAAGCGGGCGTGTGCTTGAGCGTGCCGGGGAGTCAAGCGCACGGGGGCGACACAATTGTCTCGCCCGGCGACGGCATGGAGGCCGGGCGTAGGGTGCGTGCTTGCACGCACGCGAATTGTCTGCGCGGCGCCGGCTGCGCGATGTGTCATTACGTGACAGGTGGCTGCAAGCAGCCACCCTACCGGCTGCGCGATATGTGATTCCATGACAGGTGGCTGCGAGCAGCCACCCTACCGGCTGCGCGATATGTGATTCCATGACTGCGAGCAGCCACCCTACCGCCCGCCCGGTGATGGCTGCGCGATGTGTCATTCCATGACAGGTGGCTGCGAGCAGCCACCCTACCGCCCGCCCGGGGCGGGAGAAGAAAATCTCGACGAAAATGATTTCCCCCGGCCGGGACGTTCACGTTTGCGCGCGCATGCGCTTTCCGATCCCGGGCGCGTATGGTTCGGCATTGGCGCCACGCTCAAGCGGCCGTGTGCTTGAGCGTGCGACGGAGTGCTTGCACGCACGGGGACGATCTGGGAAAAGGTGGCTTGCCGCGCGAGGCGATTTGCTGGTGCGATGGCGTGTAAGCTGGGTTGCCCCGGCAACCCACCTTTGTTTGCCGCCGGCGGGATGGATGGATGGTCAGCAACGAGGAAAAGGAGCAAATCTGGCGGGCGTACCGCGACGGCCGGCCGACGCGGGTGCCGGTGACCTACGGCGTCAATCCGCGGGTGGTGCTGTTCGATGCCAAGTGGAACCCCAAGGGCATCACCTTTCAGGAGTACTACGCCGACGCGGCCGCGGCCGTCGAGGTGCAGCTCCAGTTCATGGAGTATCAGCGGCAGTACCTCAACCACTACTGCGACCATCCGCTCGGGCGGCCGGCGGAGTGGGAATTCTACGTGGACAACCAGAACACGTACGATTCGGCCTATTTCGGTGCCGAGCTGGTCTTCCGCGACGGCCAGGTGGTCGACGTCACCCCGCCGCTGGCCGGGGCGGCTAAGAACCGCATCTTCGAAATGGACATCGACCACCCGCTGGAGAACCCCTTCATCAAGGATTGTCTCCGCCGCTACGAGGAGCTGAAGGCCGCGGCCGGGAGGTGCCGCTACCACGGGATGCGCTTCGGCGTCCGCCCGCCGCTGATGGGCTTCGACGGGCACTTCACCATCGCCGTCAGCCTCCGCGGCGGCGAGCTGCTGGCGGACGTGTACGAAGACCCGGACTACGTCCGCCGCCTGATGGATTTCCTCCATCGCGGCGTGTCCATCCGCAACCGCGCCCTGGCCGGGCTCTTCGGGCGGAAGGCCTTCGACGGACCGCGCGGCTCGCTGGCCGACGACTCCATCCAACTGATCTCCACGGAGATGTACCGGCGGCTCGTGCTGCCGCTGCACCGGGCGTGGTACGCCCAGTGGTCCGTCGAGGGGCCGCACTCGATGCACCTCTGCGGCGACGCCTCGCGGTACTTCCCCATCCTCCACGAGGAGCTGAACGTGAGCAGCTTCGACACCGGCTTTCCCCTCGATCACGGCGCGGTCCGCCGGGCGCTCGGCGAGGACGTGGAGATCTCCGGCGGGCCGGAGGTGGCGCTGCTGCTGGGCGGCACGGCCGAGGAGGTCCTCGAACGCACCCGGCAAATCCTGACCTCCGGCGTCATGGCCGGCGGGCGGTTCGTCCTGCGCGAGGGCAACAACCTCCCGCCGGGCTGCCCGGAGGAGAACCTGGCGGCGATGTACCGCTGCTGCCTGGGGCACGGCAATTATGAGAACCAATGAGACGCATCCGGCCGCGGCGTGCGGACCCGCGCCGCCCGGCCGCCGTCTCCGGCGGGGAGTGCGGCCGCTGGCGATGGCGTTGGCCCTGGCCGCAGCCGCCGCGGGATGTTCCAAAGAAAAGCCGCAGGATCGCACGCAGAAGGATCGCACTGAAATGATCAAGACGCACGTCGACAGGGAATGGTTCCGGCAAAGCCTCCTCCAGGACAACCTCGCCCACTGGCTTTCGGCCGTGCCGACGCCGAACGGGTTTTTCCAGACGAACCTGGACCGGCAGTGGCGGCCGGCGGCAAGCCAGACCGGCACGCTGGTCTCGCAGTCGCGGATGCTGTTCGTCCTGGCGACCGGCTTCGAGGTCACCGGCGACGCGGCGTACCTGGAGGCGGTGCGGAAGGGGGCGGAGTTCCTCATCGGGCACTTCCGCGACGACGAGTACGGCGGGTGGTTCTGGTCGGTCTCGCCGGAGGGGGAAGTCCTGGAGCGGAACAAGAACAGCTACGGTCACGCGTTCGTGATCTTCGGCCTCTCGCACGCCGCCCGGGTGACGGGGCGGAAGCCGTTCGCCGAGGCGGCGCTGAGCTGCTGGGAGGACATGAAAAAGCACCTGCGCTACGCCGGCGGCGGCATCAAGCCGGGCGCCAACCGCGATTTCTCCCGCGTCCGCGGCGGCAACACCCAGAACCCGATGATGCACCTGTTCGAGGCGCTGCTGGCCCTGCACGACGCCACCGGTTTACAGACCGTCTTCGACGACGCCGGCGAGCTGGCCGAGTTCATCTTCGGCAGGCTCTACCAGGCCGCCGGCGGCTTCCTGCCGGAGCGGTACGATGACGAGTGGCGGCCGCTGCCGCTGGCCGACGGCGGCTACGTCGACCTCGGCCATCAGTTCGAGTGGGCCTTCCTGCTCAGCCGGGCGGTGGAGAAGGGCTTCCCCGACCGCTACCTCCAGATCGGCGGGCGGCTGCTGGAGTACGGCATGAAGGTCGCCTACGACGCGGACAACGGCGGCATCTTCTCCAGCGGCGACTACGACGGCAAGGTCATCCGCCCGGGCAAGGGCTGGTGGCAGCAGTGCGAGCTGCTGCGGGCGCTGATGCACCACGCGGGCACCCGCGGCCGGGAGGACCTGTGGCCCGCGTTCGGCCAGTCGCTAGCGTTCGTCAAGGCCAACTTCCTGGACGCCGAGTTCGGCGGCTGGTACGGCGCCGACACGGGTGGAAAGACCCCCCGCGGCCGGTCGGGCAACAAGGGCTCCACCTGGAAGACCGGCTACCACGACACCGGCATGTACGCCGAGGCACTGCGCCTAACCGGCGGCCTTGGCAACTGACCCCGCCGGCGGGGCGGGACGCTCGTGCGCCTTGACCCGAGGCCGCGCCGGGCATTAGGATTGTCATGTCGCATCTGCCGCCGCGGGCGACTTCGACATGGATCTTCTGGTTCAGCCATCCCGTAACTTGCACGGCACGGTTCGGATTCCGCCGAACAAGTCGCACTCCTTCCGCGCGCTCATCATGGCGGCCCTGGCCGAGGGCACCAGCCGGATCACCGCCCCGGCCGTTTCGCGCGACTGGATGCGCGGCACCGAGGCACTGGAGATGCTCGGGGCCCAAGTCTCCCCCAAGGCCGGCGGGGTCTGGGAGATCGCCGGCACCGGCGGCAAGCTGCGGACGCCCGAGGACGTCATCAACTGCGGCAACAGCGGCATCATCTTCCGCTTCTTCACCGCCCTGGCGGCCTGCTGCGAGGGCTACACCGTCCTCAGCGGTGATGACTCGATCCGCCACATCCGCCCCTGCGGGCCGCTGATCGACGCCCTCAACTCGCTGGGGGCGTGGGCGGTTTCGACCAAGGGCGACGGGCACGCACCGGTCGTCGTCCGCGGACCGATCCAGGGCGGGCGGGCCGAGATCGACGGGGCCGACTCCCAGCCGGTCAGCGCCCTGCTGATCGCCTGCTCCCTGGCCGAAGCCCCCACCGAGCTGATCGTGCACAACCCCGGCGAGAAGCCGTGGGTGGAGGTGACGCTGCACTGGCTGAACCGCTGCGGCGTCGAGTGTGTCAACGAGGACTTCCGGCGCTACCGCCTGGCGGGGGCGGCGCGCTGGGGCCCGCTGGAGGTGACGATCTCCGGCGACTGGTCGGCCGCCATCTACCCGCTGGTGGCGGGCATCCTCTGCGAGGATAGCGAGGTTCGCGTCGCCGGGGTGGACCCAGCCGACGTGCAGGGCGACAAGGCCGTGCTGGAGGTGCTGCGGCAGATGGGCGCCGACGTCGAGATGACCGCCGACGGCGCGGTCGCCCGCTCCTCGAAGCTGACCGGGCGCGAGATCGACTGCAACGACTTCATCGACCAGTTCACGCTGCTGGCGGTGGCGGCCACGCAGGCCGAGGGCGAGACGGTCCTGACCAACGCGGAAATCTGCCGGCGGAAGGAGTGCGACCGCATCAGCGAGATGCACCGGGCCCTGACGGCCATGGGCGCCGACGTGGAGGAGCGGCCCGACGGGCTGATCGTCCGCAAGAGCCCCCTCCGCGGGGTCGCCCTCGACAGCCGCGCCGACCACCGCATGGTCATGACGCTCAGCGTGGCCGGGCTTCTCGCCTCCGGCGGCACCACCATCAGCGACATCGAGTGCGTCAAGAAAACCTTCCCGCACTTCGTCGAGCAGATGTCGGCGATCGGCTGCGAAATGCAGAAACAGTAGACAGGCAAGAGGCAGCAGGGAGGAGGGAGTAGGGACTAGGGACCAGGGACCAGGGAACAGCAAGGGCAACGGCGGAACACGGAACTCGGAACCCGGTAACTGCAAAGGGACTTGGGAGTAGGGAGTAGGGACTAGGGACTAGGGACCAGCAACGGCAACGGCAACGGCCGAGGCGGCTCGGTTTTGCCCGGCTCCCGACTCCGGCTTTGGAGAGTGAAGGAGACATTCCGTGCTGGGAAACACGTTTGGACGGGTCTTTCAGGTAACCACCTGCGGAGAGAGCTACGGCTGGCACGCCAGCAAGGACGGCGCCGGCTACGGCGGGGCGCTGCTGGCCATCGTCAACGGCGTGCCCCCGGGCATCGAGCTGGACGTGGCCAGGATCCAGGAGGAGCTGTACAAGCGCCGCCCGGGCCAGAGCAAGCTGGACTCCCCGCGGAAGGAGACCGACCTCGTCGAGGTCGTCTCGGGGCTGTTTGAGGGCAGGACCACCGGCGCCCCGGTGGGGCTGGTGATCCGCAACGTGGACACGCAGAAGGTCCACATCGACCAGTACCGCGAAGTCAAGGACGTCATCCGCCCCGCCCACGCCGAGGTCAACTTCTTCTACAAGTACGGCGAGCACGGCGACTGGTGCGGCGCCGGCCGGGCCAGCGGGCGCGAGACCGTCGGGCGCGTCGCCGGCGGGGCCGTCGCCAAGCAGATCCTCGCCCGCGACGGCGTCGAGATCCTCTCCCACGTGATCGTCTCGCACGGAATCAAGGGGCGCTGCCTCTCCGACGGGACCATGACCTTCGAGGAATTGAAAGAGAACTACCGCACCAACGACCTGAACTGCTGCGACCCGGAGGCGGCGGAGAAGATGATCGCCGACCTGCTGGAGGTCCGCGAGGCGGGCGACACGGCCGGCGGGACGATCGAGATCGTCGCCCGCGGCGTGCCGGCGGGGCTGGGCGAGCCGGTCTTCGACAAGCTCAAGGCCACCATCGCCCACGGGCTGTGCAGCATCGGGGCGATCGCCGGGCTGGAGTTCGGCGCCGGCGCCAAGGCCGCCGCCATGACCGGCGGTCAGTGGAACGACCAGCCCTTCCTCGCCGACGGCAAGGTCCGCTTCCGCAGCAACCACTGCGGCGGCTTCCTGGGCGGGATGAGCAACGGCGAGGACCTGCTCCTGCGGCTGTTCGTCAAGCCCACGCCGACGCTGTCGCTGGACCAGGACACGGTGGACATGATGAAGATGAAGGCCGGCAAGCTGGCCGCCATCACCCGCCGCGACGTGAGCATCTGCCCGCGGATCTATCCCGTGGCCGAGGCGATGGTCGCCATCGCCGTCACCGACGCCCTGTTCCTGGCCCGCGGCTGGTACGGCGTGGCCAAGCTGGACCCGAAGTGGCCGGCACTGACCGAGCCGCGATACAAGGGCGAATACACCAAGTAGCGCCGGATGAAGACCCGGCCGGGGGGCGGGCGCCGCCGACGAATCTGCTGTCGCATCCCCAGTTCCATGGGTAGCCCCGGTAGGGGCGCCTTTCTTAGCCCAGGGCGCGAGCCCTGGGAGGTGGAGGGCTTCGTCGCCCTGGAGCCCCGTAGGGGCGTCTTACCTCCCCACCCCGTCAAGACGCCCCGATGGGGCTGCGCTGCTTCCTCCGCCGATTCCCCCGGTGCTCTGGCGCGGGGCTAAGAAAGACGCCCCCCTGGGGCTCTTGCCACCCACGTAGTTGCCAGCTCCCAGAGCGGTTCGGAAAACTGGGGACAGGCCAGCCGAATCTCGCCTTGCGGCGCCCGGCCGCGGGGGCAATAATGCTCGAGCGTCGCCGCGTCGTAGGGCGGGCACCCGCCAGACGACCGAGGCGGGCTGGTGCCTGCCCGCGGGAGTGTTAAGGTGCGATCCATGTTACGTCGAACTCTTGCTTCAATCGTCGTCATGACGGTCTTTGGTACGTTGTGTCCTCACGCCGCTGCCGCTGAGGATGCCGCGGGCAAGCCCGCCGCCCGCGTGAAGGACCCGGAAGTCTGGATGTGCCACCGCGATCCGTTGGCGCTGCTGGGCGCCGACGCCGGCTGGGACTTCGTGAAGAAGCACGTTTCGGGGATCAAGATCTACATCGGCACGCTCCAGAAGGCCCCGGCCGACAAGCTCGCCGCACTGGCCGCGATGCTCAAGGAAAACCGCATCCAGGTGGCTATCGAGTGCGGCGGCACGCTGGGCTTCGCCCCGCTGGATGAGACCAACGGCGAGAAGTCGGCCGCGATCGAGCTGCGGAAGATCGACCGCTGGTATCAGGCCGGGGGGAAGGTGGACTTCCTCGACCTGGACGGGCCCGTCCGACGGCTGCTGTATCCGCCCCGGGGCAGGAAGGGCTTCACGTCGGTCGCCAAGTGCACGGCCGAGCTGATGGACTACATGCGGGCGGTGCGGAAGGCCCACCCGGAGATCCGCTTCTTCCTGCTGACCAACTTCCCCAACTGGGGCTATCGCGGGGACGTCTCCTACCACGCCCGCGGGCCCAAGCGCCAGGACTGGGGCGACTACCACGAGGTCGTCACGAAGGTGCTCGCGAAGGCCGACTCGGCCGGGCTGACCTTCGCCGGCGTCACCGTGGACAACCCGTATGAATACGCCATCGGCGAGCATCGCTCCGTCAAGCTGGCCGACCCGAAGAAGGTCGATTGGATCGGCCGGGTGCGGGCGTATGAGGACTTCGCCCGCTCGCGCGAACTGGACTTCAACCTCATCGTCAACTCCGAGGCCGGCGGGAAGAAATCCGAGAAGGCCTTTTATGAGCGGACGCTGAAGATGGTCGACGCCTACGTCGCCGGCGGCGGAAAGCCGACGCGGTACGTCGTCCAGAGCTGGTATCCCCAGCCCAAGACGGTCGTCCCGGAGACTGCGCCCCACTCGATGACGGCGCTGGTCAAGGCGGTCATCCTGAAGCTGCACCCGCGACCGGCCGGGGCCAGCCCCTCGGGCAGGGCGCCCGAGCCCGTCGCCGCCAAGCGGCTGTACGATCGCGGCCTCACCGTGCAGAAGACCGGAGATATGGCCGCGGCCATCAAGCTCTACTACGACGCCGTCCGGGCCGACGGCGACTATGCCCCGGCCCTGAACCACTTCGCCTGGCTTCGGGCGACCGACAGGGACCCGAAACTGCGGAACGGCGCCGAGGCCGTCCGCATGTCCGAGCGGGCCTGCAAGGCGGCGGTGGAGCCCGACCGGCCGAACATCTTCGCCGCCAACTGCCTGGACACGCTGGCCGCCGCCTACGCCGAGGCCGGCCGCTTCGACGACGCCGTCAAGACCGCCGGGCGAGCCGTTGCCATGGCCGAGAGCCTCGGCAAGCCCAACGCCGCCAGGAGCTTCGCCGCCCGCCTGCGGCAGTTCGAGAAGGGCAGCCCTCACCGCGAGTAAAGACTCGCCCGGCCGGGAGCTGTCGTGACCCTTGCGGTTCTCTCTTTCGCCCCTCCGGGGCTGGAGTTTGTCGGCGCCCATGCACCGGGGGCTCACGCCCCCGGCTAAAATCTACCAGCCCTTCGGGCTTCCCGTAGGAGCCAACTGAACTACTGTATGGGCGAGAGGCTGTCCCGCTGGGCCGGGGCATGGGAGTTCACGAAAAACACACGCGTCGCGCGGGCGATCTACACGGCCCGCTTCCAGGCCTCGATGAACAGCAGCACCTTGCGCCACACCTCGGCCGAGGGGTTGCGGATGTTGTCCACCGGCGAGAGGATGAAGCCGTCCGGGCCGAGGGTCTGGATGGCGCGGGCGGTGGTGGCGAGAATCTGCTCGTCGGTTCCGGCCTCCATGGTGACGAAGCCGTTGACCCCGCCCCACAGCCCCAGCTTTCCGCGCGTCCTGGCCTTGAGCTTCGCCAGGTCCATGCCGCGGTCCTGCACGTCCTCGACGCCGATGACCACGTCCACGCCCGCTTCCACGATCACGTCGGCGAGTTGCAGCGCCCCCACGGACATGATGTAGCCGAATTTGGCCCCGGCCTGGTGGGCGAGCTTGACCTCCCGCTTCAGCCGCGGCAGCAGGAACCGGCGATACGACCGCGGCGACCAGAAGCTGGTCCCCTCATACCACCCGCGGCGAACGAACAGGTCCACGCCCTCTTCCAGGACGATCTCCATGCGGCGGCGGTTCCAGTTGCCGATGACCTCCAGCAGGGCGTCGAGGAACTCCGGCCGGTCGACCCCGGCCAGCACGGCGTTGAGTAGCCCGACCAGCCAGGCGGCGGCGTCGGCGGCCACGCCCCAGCCGCCCGCCAGCAGCAGCCCGTTCTCGGCCGCCAACCGCCGGGGCGCCTTCCACGCCTCCCGGCAGCGGCGAATGTCCTCGGCCGCCGGCTCGGCCAGCAGGTGCTTCAGCGCCGGCAGGTCGTCAACGGTGGCCACCGGGAACTTCTCGGCCCGGGGCTCGATGTAGTCGTCCAGGAAGGGCACGTGGTCGCCGTAGGGCCAGTCGTCGGTCTGATTGACCGCGCACGAGAGCGTTCCGGCCGGCGTGACGTACTGCTTGTGCAGCAGCGGGTATCGCCTGCCCGGCGGCGCCTCCCGCCACTCGCGGACGGAGACGCCCTCGCCGAAGTGCACCGGTACGCCGGGCGCGTCGGAGTGCTCGGCCCAGGCTTCCGGCTGGACGTTGTGCAGGTACACCACCGCGTCCAGCCCCATGCCCAGCGACGTTTCGAGGAAGTCCCGCCAGCCGTTTGTCCGCCCGGTGAGCGCCTGGAAGATCATGAAGGAAAGGGGAACGCGGTCGGGCCGGGCGCCCTCGATCGCCGCCAGCATTCGTTCGCGCGAGTCCATGGCTCACTCCGTGCGGATCGCCCGGTCGGCCCCGCCGTCCGCGGCCGGCTCAACTGCCGCCGGCCAGCACCTTGACCGGGCGAATGCCGCCGCCGCCCGGGTCCGGGCGGACCAGCGCCACCAGTCGCCCGGCCGGGTCCACCGCCCCCAGCACCTTCTGGTCCCGGGCCGATGCGGGCAGGGAAGTATATTCCACCGCCTGCCCCAGCGCCAGCCGGCGCCACTGGGCGTCGCTGACGGGCAGGCGGGCCTCGGCCGGGATGGCCTCGACCGGGTCGATGAGCAGGCCCTCGATCGGGCCGGCCTCGAGGGCTTCCATTGTCGCCGCCGCCTCGGCCGGAAAGGGCCCGATGCGCGTGCGGATCAGCTCCTTGCAGTAGCCCCCGACCTCAAGCTGCCGACCGACGTCGCGGACGATCGCGCGGATGTAGGTTCCGGTCCCGCAGACAACCCGCAGCCTGAGCTCCGGCCAATCGTAATGCAGGATCTCCAGTTCGTGGACGACGACCTCGCGGCCGGTGAGGTCCGGCCGCTTGCCCTGGCGGGCCAGCTCGTAGGCCCGCCGCCCGCCCACCTTCACCGCCGAATGCGCCGGGGGAACCTGCCGAATCCTGCCCACGAACTGCCGCACCGCCGCGGCCACCGCCTCCGCGGCCGGAGGCGCGGCGCCGGGCATCGGCTGAATTTCGCCCTCGGCGTCGTCGGTGCTGCTGGTCGCGCCCAGCTCGCCGGTGACCACGTACTCCTTCTCGTAGGCGTGCAGCACGTCGGCCAGCCGCGTGGCCGGGCCCAGCAACACCAGCAGCACGCCCTCGGCCATGGGGTCGAGCGTGCCGGCGTGGCCGATCTTGACCTTTCGCCCGATTTGCCGGCGAAGGTGGCGAATCACGTCGAAGCTGGTGATCCCCGGCGGCTTGTAGACGTTCAGAAGGGCGAACATCGCCTCGCTTCCATTCTCCTGGCGGGGTCTGGCCGCCGATGGATTCGACCGGCGCCCGCCGGCCCAATCCTAAGCGCACGCGCCCGGATCGCAAGTGGGCAGAACGTCGCCCCCACCCGGTCCGCGAAAAAGAAATCCTCTGGCTCTAATGGCGGAGACGATCTTTGCCCGATATCATCTCCAGGCGCTGAGGCACCGAAGTCGAACGGGTAGCAAAGGATTGCGGGAGGTGCCGGATGGATCGACACGCTAACGTTGCCGGATGCCGACGGGTGATCGACGGGGTCCGAGAGCTATTCTCCCTGGACCGGGCCCAGCGGTCCCTGGTTTTAGTCCGCAGCATCGTCGCCGACGCGTCGGCCATGTATTCCCACCTCTTGCAGACGCAGAGCAGGCTGGAGAAGCTCCAACGCTGCGGATCCATTGAGGAGATCCAACGCCTCCAGGAGGAGATGGGCGTATCCGTCAGCCGGCTGGAGGAGCACATGAGCGAGCTGGCGGCGGTGGGGGCGGAGCTGCGCGACCTGGACCGCGGCGAGGCCGATTTCCCCGCCTTCGTCGGCGGGCGGATCGTGCACCTGTGCTGGCGGCTGGGGGAGGAGCGAATCTCACACTGGCACGAGCCCGACGGCGACTTCATGCAGCGCAGGCCGATCGCGGAGCTGATCGGCGTCAGCCGGGTGGCCCCGGCCGGCGCGTAAACAGGGGACGCTACTGCTCTGTTGAAAACAGCCATGTTGTGCCGATATAGGCAACATGTCACGGACGACGAAGAATCCGATCCTGTTGGCGCGGGCGGCATTGGAGGCCGGCAAGGAAGCCCTGCCGGACT
>Ga0315541_1003934_pt1 | contig 11174 bp, 4 predicted proteins | sample SalMarSW160190MG_FD_203095 | JGI IMG/M metagenome (GOLD analysis project Ga0315541, IMG submission 203095) | Salt marsh sediment microbial communities from the Plum Island Ecosystem LTER, Massachusetts, United States - Salt Marsh Sediment SW1601-190 ...
TATGGTTTGGGTTAGACTGTCCAAGCACTACATGTTATGTGCCATTCTATGTGGGGATTACGGATGTGCCAGCACCCTGGAAACAGGGTAACTTTAATGAGTTTTCGGATAACTCCGCTTATTGGCTTTTTCAGGTCTTGGAAACCTTCTCATGTCTTAGATACAAAGATATGATTAAAGATATACATTCAGCATTTGGCAGCATAGAGGATAAGCAATTCACCATGCAATCTTACATTGAGAAAATGGCGGTTGATTTGTACAAAAAAGACCCGACACTGGCTCAGGATTTCCTGACCAATTATTGCGGTGGACGTGCACTCGAAGCTGAATCTGCTGCCCGTAATTTATTCAAATACTTAGCTTGCAAATATGCTGATGAGGGACCAGAAACAACTATTAGCGAAGGATGGATGAATTTGATTAAAGAGGATATGAAAAAGCGTTAAATGAAATATATTAAAAATGATATAACAGGCAACAACCTCTAAAATGTTGACAGCCTTTATCATATATCTGGTAGTTGTTTTAGGAATTGGGATATTCGTAGCTCGCTACACAAAGACTGACAAAGATTACTATATAGGAGGGGGAAAATTACCCGGTTGGGCGCTGGCTCTCTCGGAACGCTCCACTGATATGTCTGCCTGGTTGATGCTGAGTGTTCCAGCCCTAGCATACACATTGGGTGTATCAGCATTATGGGTACCCCTCGGTTGCTTCATCGGCTCAGTAATCCAATGGGTATTCTATTCTAGAAGACTCAGGGAAGAAAGAGAAAAATACGACGCGGTGACTGTTGTTGACTATCTATCGAAGAAGCATATAGAGGGAGAAAAGGCGATACGAGTTATAGGTGCAATTATTTGTTTTGTGTTCTTTATCGCTTATGTCTCTGCACAGTTCGCTGGAGGTGGTAAAATACTTGCGCGTACTTTCAATATACCGGTAATGCCAGGTATGATAATAACCGCTGTTATCGTTATTGCATATTGTATGGCAGGGGGTTTTCTATCTGTTGTATGGACAGATGTTATACAGGCAATCCTTATGGTAATTACTCTGGTAGTAGTTCCGATTATTGGGCTATCGATGATGGATATATCTTTAGGACAGGCATTGCAACAAATGGTTAACCCAATGGCTACATCATGGTTTGGGGGTAAAACTGGTATCTCAGCTGGCCTTCTTATAGGTATCCATATGAGCTGGATGTTTGGTTATCTTGGGGGAGAACCACATTTTGTTATAAGACAAATGGCCATAAGAAATGAGAGAGAACGTAAACAGGCAATGGTGATAGCTATTATATGGAGTATTCTCACAACATTCGGAGCGTGGCTTCTTGGACTTGTAGCTTTATCTCTTTTTGGACCTTCTGTTGTTGCTGACGCTGAACAAATATTGCCGTGGACTGTTATGCATCTTGTCCCTCCTTTCTTAGGTGGTATTTTGTTAGCCGGTGCGATTGCTGGTATGATGTCTACTGCCGATTCACAGTTGGTAATTGCAAGTTCTTCAATTGTGGAAGATCTATATTCCGGAGTTATTAAAAAAGGGAGGATACCGAAGAGAGTAGCCCTGAAGTTATCACGATTTGTAACCCTCATAACAGGTATCTTTGCTTTCTTGTTTGCTGTGTCTTCGGAACGGGTCGTTTACACCTTGGTCTCCTATGGATGGTCAGGCCTCGCAGCTGCGTTTGCACCTGCGATTACATTATCATTATGGTGGAAACGTTTTGGTAAGAGTGGTACGTTAACAGCTCTAGTTGTTGGACCTGTAGTAACGATCATCTGGATAGTAACGGGTCTTGATGAAATATTGACTGTACGTATTGCAAGTTTTGTAATCTCAATTCTTATTACGGTTATTGTAACTCTTATATTTCCAAAAGGAGCAGCAAAAGGAAATACTGATGTGACTTAAATTATAGATAGAGTGAGTTAGGTTGGAATCTAGCTTATTATAAGTATTATAGGGATCAAATCTAAACATTGGACATCTTTTTCTCAATTCTCTCTTCCACTATATTTACACTTATTTGTCAATTGCCTGCCCCGCTTGCCACACTTGTCATATGTAATGCGTAGCTATTACTGTATGATGTAATGTATTACTATTACATTAGTGGTGAAATGTACAACTATTTCACTAGGGCCTGCCCCGTGAAATGTACAACTATTTAACTGGGGTGAAATGAGTAACTATTTAACTGGGGCCTGCCCTATGTAATGCAACGCTATTACATCGGGGCCTGCCCTATGTAATGCAACGCTATTACATCGGGGTGAAGTGTGTAACTACTTCATTAAGGGGTTATCCCCTATCCCGTTCACAATCCAGTAGCATTTTACCGGTTTTTCCTTTCCCTTTATCTTTATAAGCTTTGGTTGGGTGAATGTAATTGGAACATCAGCTTCCCTGATCACCTGCTCCGATACTATAATTTCATTACGTCCAGCAACCTTCTCCAGCCTTGCTGCAAGATTAACTGAATCTCCTATAACCGTATAATCAAGTCTATCCTTGGCTCCTATATTTCCCACAACTGCTTCACCTACATTAATCCCTATCCCAATATGTATAAGTTCCTTATCTTCCTTTATCTTTCTTCGATTTATATCTCCAATAGCCTTCTGAATGTCTACAGCTGCCATTATAGCTCTATTCGTATCATCCATATGGACAACTGGGGCACCGAAAACCGCCATTATACAATCACCGATAAATTTATCAATTGTTCCTTCATATTGAAATATAACATCTGTCATTGCACTCAGAACCTCATTGAGCAGCATTACAACTTCCTCTGCAGGAAGACGTTCGGAAAGAGGGGTAAAACCCCTGATGTCAGCAAAGAGGATTGTTATTTTCTTTCTGATCCCTCTAAGCGTGTTTATATATCTGGTGGGGTCTTTGAATATTTCTTCTGCAACCTGTTGAGATACATACCTTCTGAATGCATCTTTTATCTGCTCCTTCTCTTTCAGGCTCTTTGCCATTTCATTAAAAGCCAATGTAAGATCACCAATTTCGTCATTCAACTTTCTTCTGATTCTCTGATTGAAGTTACCCTTTGCTATTCCCTTTACACCCGAAACTAAATCGTTGATTGGTCTTGTTAGATAGTTGGATAAAATTAATGTACCAAGAATTCCGACAGTGAGACCACCTGCTGCGACGAGGATAAGTATAACCTGCATAGTATTCGTTGTTCTTTCTACCCTTTCAGTCCCAAGTCCAACAATAACAGTACCAATCTTTTTCTTGCCAGCGAGAAGAATAGGCAGGGTAACTTTCTTAAGACCTGATGGTAAAGTGAATTTTCTCTTTGGCTTGCCCACGTATTCAATATTATTATGAGCACGGATAATCCCTTCCTTATCCGTTATTAATGCATACCTCACGCCTTCACTTTTGACTGCATCGGTTATCAATCTTGCAAGATACAGGTCATCATTAGTAATTAGTGGATCCTCTGCATCCAGAGAAATAATCCTGGCAAGGCTCCTCCCCTGAAGTTCAATCTCCCTGGTTAATGATTCTCTTACCTCACCCAGAGTAAACCAAAAAATAACACCTACTATAATAAGGATTAAAAGAAAGATAAGAATACTGAATTTAAGTCTTATTGGGATTCTCATTCTTTAAATAATTAATATTTTTTAATACTCTGCTGATTAGAAATGTAAATATTTATAGGATTATTCATATAACTTTTCTAACTTAAATTTTGCTCGTTCAATATTCTTTTTTACGTTGGGATATGAAGGGGCAATCTGGAGGACCCTTTCCCAGTAATCGATTGCCAGTTGGAAATTATACTTTGTATAAGCCTCTACTCCAAGCAAATAATAACGTTTTGCACCCTTTTCCCTACCCCTTTCAGTCTTTTCTTTTAGTCTCTCCAGATATATGAGCGCCTGTGAATTTCTATTATCGCACTCAAGAACTTCCTGAAATTTCTTTTCTGCTTTTAAATTCTCTCCTTCATTAAAAAATTTTCTTCCCTCACTTATGAGTTTACTTATCCTATCCTCTATTTTCTGAAGAACGAATGTTTTCTGTTTCTTTAATTTTTCATTAACTGGATATTTATTTAATACCCAGGAAACTAAACTCAATGCTGATTTAAGATTTCCCTGTGAAACATAGTTATCCGAACTCTTTAGGGCATTTCCAATCTCCTCATTTATCTTCTCTTTTGCTCTACTTAAATAACCCAATACTTTCTTATCAGTCGGTTCTACTTTAAGAACTTCTTCCCATATCTTAATTGCTTCACTATATTTACCATCTCTGAACCTTGATATACCGAGTTCTATCTTCTCCCTTTTATTCTCTGGAACACCCTTCTCCATTCTAATTTTAACTTTCTCTATCCATGTTTTTACTTTCGTGAGAGTGGAATCCATCTTCAACACTTTTTCAAAGTTGTATATTGCTTCAAGGTTATTACCATTATTAAATTCCTTTATACCATCATTTAGAAAAGTTTTTATCCTTCCATTTTTAATATTTTTCTGGGTTCTTTCTATCCATTTGAGCGCTTTCTGATTATCTGGTTCCCAGATTAGCGCTAAATCCCATGCGTTTAGAGCTTCTTCTAATTTTCCCTGATTGTAGTAGTCTATTCCCTGATTTAGATATGTTTCGCTCATCATCTTTTCATTAGTTACCAGATACTTCTCTCTTCCTTTCTCTCTCTTTGGTATATTAAAGGAAAGGCTAAGATAGTGAGTTAAACCAAAGATACCCGAGGGAGACGCAGAATAATCTACCAGGATATTACCCGCTTTTAGACCTACTCCTGCGGAAATTTTTTTTATCATACTTTCTGAATATAAATCGTTATTATATCCCATTCTGAGCCTTAATATATCCAGAGGGACAAACTCTACACCCAGATTGTAAGTAAATCCATATTCCAGTGGTTTTACAATATCAAAAGAAAGTCTTAGTTTCCTAAAGGGTTCAATGCAAAGCCCACTCCGGATGGTAGTTGGCAGACCAGCATTTAAAAATTTCGTTCCAAGATTGGATATGGAAACTCCGAAATTAAAAAAACGTGTATAATAACCGAGCCCTGCATCCATGGAAACCGATTTCCCAGCCACTGACTCAATTCTTCCATATATTCCACCTATACCCACACCAAACCCAAAGTTACCTTTCCTCAGAGCATAAGCCATAGTTAGATTCAGGAAGTGAGAACTGTAATAATCATAATTCCATGGATCATCTTCGCTCCTTCTTTCTATCCTGTCTGTATATAACCCACGAATTCCAAATCCTACAACTCCCTTATTACCTATAGGTATTGCGCCAGCAATACTTCCCAGATCCGTGTCTAAAAACCAGCGACCATAGAAACTGGAAAAATAAAGTGATTCAATGCTGCCAATACCGGATGGATTGTAGTATATTCCATATGGGTCATCAGCCAGAGCGCAATACGCGTTCCCCAGAGAAACTGCCCTTCCACCAACACCAATCCGCAAGAATTCAAGCCCTGTGGCCGATTGTAAAAGGATAAAGAAAGACAACATTATATTTCCCATTCTTCTATATCTTAATTATAAAATCTAACTCATCTAATTACACCGAACTTCTTCATTATTACCTTTTTCTCATCCCCGGTAGAAGCTTCCGCACGGAAGATATAGATATCACTCCCCATATCTGAAACTGGCATCCTCAATTTATGGAGTTCACCTCCATTAAAATCTTTATTTACTAAAGTCTTTATTCTACGTCCAGTCAGTGTAAATATTTCAATCTTAAGATGGGCTGATTGATTCAAATAGACCATAAATTTTACATATTCTTTTCTTGTTGGGTTGGGAAAGGCAAAACATGAATCTTCAGGCATTAAGTTACCTTTTGTTTTAATCCATACGTTTAGTGTAGTATCTTCAGTATTACCGAACATATCACTCCCCGAAATATTCAAATTCCCCCTCCCACTAGAAAGACCTGAAATCAAGGCATGAGCTGAATACTCATTAATTTGTTCTTCAATTACGGTAAATTTGATTGAGTCCCCGGCATTATCACTCAACCAAACATCCGGGGTTTTCTCAAGTAGTTCATCAGATGATAAGTTAACTATGAGGGAATCCCCTATAAAACAGGAATCCGCTAATATAATAAAAAATAGTGGCGGTATTTCATCGTATACTTGCGCAATGTATTCACTGTATTTAATTTTGTAGGGACTGGAAGTCCCCTCTGTCCAGATAAGGTCACCCCTTAGTGAAGATGAAGGATTGGTGGATGAGACATCGGGGGTTCCACTTAGATCCACTACACTTTGCCAGATGGACTGATTATTCTTTACTAATTTGAATATTTCACTACCTTCCTGCCAGAAAAGAGATATATTATTCAAACTATCAATTGACGCAGTCGGTTTTTCAGAATCTTTTTCAGTCTGTGTCAGATTTGTATCAGCTTCCCATCCTGAATCAGCTCTGAATAGGCTGTAATATATATCAAAGTTCCCATCCGTTGAATTACTCCAGAAAAGATTCATCTTGTTGGTACTATCTCTGACGGCAAAAGGAGAAAAAGAATTACCGGGTGTGGATGATAAAACTTCCTCCTGAAGCCATTGGTTGCCATTATAGTGCTTCCACCATATATCAAAATTATTAATATGATAGGTATTATCACTGAAGAATACATAAAGACCATTAAAATCAATAATGAAAGGATCGCGAGAAACACCGGATGTAGAAGTTAACCTGGTTATATCCCCCCATTTACCAGCTGAAATTTTATATCGTAAATAATAGATTTGATTATCCTCCTTTTCTTCCCATACTAAATGAATATTATTATCTGGGGTTTCAATAGAGGATGGTTTTTTTGATAATCCTGGACTATTTGTCAAATTCTCTGGTTCATTAAGCCATTTACCATCTTCATAGCGTTGATAAACGATATCGCTGGAATCAGCAATATGTTCCTCCCAGAACACGAAGACCATATTATCTTTGTTTATCACAATACACGGATTAAGGGACGAATTGACTTTTGAATTACTCAAATCAAGAGGTTCGGACCAGTTAATTCCATCTATGGAATTTACATAAAAAACCTCCTCAGGATTAAAACTTGTATATACTGCATGAATCCTACCTGATTCATCAACAGCAATTTTCCTTCCCTGAGAGGTTGCTGTTGCTTTATCCACGCCTGAGACCATTGGTTCTTTACTCAGGATAAAGAATTTACTTAATGAATCGAAATTAAAGAATCCGTCATACACATTAAGTTTAGCCCTATACACTCCATCTTTCTCAAGGATACCGTTTTTATTAAAACCATCCCATTTTATAGAATCTGGAGCGCCAAATTCTTCATAATCTTCTATAACGTTTGTATCACGGAAAATCGAACCATTCCAGTAAAAAATTCCATTCGTATCACTGGTATGGATATTAAATTTCATTTCATCAGATACCAAATCACCATCAGGAGAAAACGAATCAGGATAGGATATATTCAAAAATGGGCTTAATGTATCTGTATATGTATATACACCTGAGAGGTTTCCTAAATAAAGGGTATGGAGTATGGGACTAAAATCAAGCGAAAAAGAATAGCTGTGAGTTGCAGGACTTATATCTAACCATTCATCCCCTTTATTAAAACTGAGAAATACTTCATTTTCCACGGAAGACGAAAAAAGGTGAAAAGGAATACCCCAGGTAGTTTTAATTCCCTCTACAGATCCTCCTGGAAAGTTGGTGGGTAACCAGTTTCTTCCACCATTGGTAGAAAAATATAGAGATGTTAACTCTGATGACTTTAATCCAGCATATACAAGGCTTGGATTATAGCCATCAATTTCAACCTTAGAGAAAGGTCCAGAAGGAAGGCCATCATTTATTGGATACAGTGATACCCCAAAATCATCGCTCTTAAACATCCCCTTATCAGTTGCAATATATAAGGTTTCAGATGCCTGTTTACATATTTCAACGTCATAATAGGTCTTTTCTGAATCAGTAAGAGTCCAACTTTTACCATTATTTGTGCTTTTTAAAAACGCACCTTCAGCAGCAGCATATACACGGTTCGAGTCCAGGGGGTCTATTTCTATATCTAAAACAGAAGTGTCTCCCATACTAATAACATCCCATGTCTCACCGTTGTTCTCGGTCCGATAGATTCCGGAATACCCTCCTATCAGGATGTTACTGCTATCCTGAGGATTTATGGATATTGATGAAAATGGGGTTACATCAGGTATCGTCCCATATCTTAACCAGGATTCCCCATTATCCATGCTTTTGTAAAGGCCACCAAAACTTACAGCATAAACTGACTTTTTTGTTATTGGATTTACTTTTAAATCCCGGATTATATTAGCATTAAGACCCTCGTCCATTTCATCCCAAGTCTCTCCATTATTTACTGAAAAGAAGCAACCCCCCCAGGTTCCTGCTAATAGATTTCCATTTTTAACTTTGATGGAGTTTACCATTTTATATAAGAGTCCAGAATTCCTAAATACAAATTCATTATCAATAAGGGGGAGAACTGCTATACCATTCCCATAGGAGGCAACGAATATGGAATCTCCTAATCTTGTAAAATCAGAGACATATCCATTAAAGTCAGTGGAATGCCAATGGGCAAATATATCACGGTAGTAAAGACCCTCCATGCTCCCTAAATATAAAAAACCACTATACCACCCGAGTTTTGTCACAGAGGAAACTGTATCTGGAATTGTTATTTCACTCCATGTATTACCAAAGTCAGAACTTTTATATACTCCCCTATCCGTACCAAGGTAGATATAATTCGTATCATTCGAACTCCGTGTAAATGTTGTGGATTTTACCGTATCACCGAGAGGACCTCCTACTTTTTCCCACAAAAGACCCCCATCAAAGGAGCGATATAAACCTGAATGACCTGTTCCGATTAAGAGTGTATCAGTATTATACTCAAAGATTACATTTACGGATAATGTTTCAGGTATACTGGAATCCTGAATCCATTCAAGACCTCCATCTGTCGTATACCATAGACCTCCACATTCAAGCCCAGCAAATAGAGAATCAGGTCCAGTGGCAAGAAGTGAGTATGGTGTAGAATATTCTAATCCGCCTCTTATAGGCTCCCAGCTATCTGTACCTTCTAATAACCGTCTGTAAATACCGTTGCCCATTAAACCGATATAAATATATTTATCATCAAAAGTCATAGAAGAAATATTACCTCCATAAGGTCCGTTTGAAGTCCACAGATGATGACCCTTTTCTTTCGGTGATGAAGATTTTAATACAGAGGGTGAAAATTTATCCCTAAATTGAAATATATCTGAAAAACTGCCTGGTAAAATAATACTCGCAAGGAAAATAGTCAGAATATACATACAATAATTTTAATAAAGTCTGGAGTATTGTCAAGCGGTAAAATATCAAAAGTCGGGAAAGTTCATAGACTTGGTGGGACAGTTTTTTTAACTATAATTTTACTATTTTACCAATATACTAATTCACTATTACATTGGGGTGAAGTGAGTATCTACTTCATAATGGGTTTACCCCGCCTGCCACACTTGTCATATGTAATGCGTAGCTATTACTGTATGATGTAATGTATTACTATTACATTAGTGGCCTGCCCCGTGAAATGTACAACTATTTCACTAGGGTGGAATGTTTTACTATTCCACAAGAGGCAGCGTCCCTTTTTATACTTGCTTTGCAGGGTAACCCTCTTTACTCTTATATTCTTCTTTTCTTCCTGTTCCAACAAAAACGGTATCAATCCCCTCTTCCCTTAATCTTAAATTATGGATACCAGGTTTCTAAGACCTGATAATGGTCCTCAATAAGAATTGCAACTTTTCTACCCACAATTCACCTCCATTATTGTGGTTTAGATTATAATTAAAAAATTTCCAAAATTTAGCTTAAAATTCGTTTTATTCTTTGTCAATGACGGAAGAAACACTCCAAATAAAAAACATCAACGTTATTGAAACTTATTACTTATTTCCCTAAATAAGTCTATGAAAACTCCATTTGTCCAACCAAAGCCTACTTGATTTGGATATCTATTAACTATTCCTGCTTCTTTTCTGCTAACTACATCATATTTTTCCCACATGGCATGGGTCTCTTCAAAAATCTTCAAGTTTAAATCAAGCCATTTTAAAGCAATACGATATGCCTCATCTGTAAAGTCATATCTTTTTAATCCTTCAAATACCATCCAATGCAAGGGAGCCCAACCTAAGGGATAATTCCATTGTCGATCAGAGAAACCATAATCTTTATCACAGGTAGATAAACCAAAATTCTTTTCAAATAAATCCAAATTTGAAACTACTTTCCTTGCCTTTTTGCCATCAACAAGACCTACCCACAATGGTACAAATGAAGCAAGGGATTTAATCTTCTTTTGCCTTTTAGACGAAATATTAAAATCATAAAAAAGACCATCTTCTTCACTCCACAAAAATTCATTTATTAATTCTTTCCGTTTTTCTGCCTTCTTTTTAAACTCCAGAGCTCTTCCCACATTCCCAATCTTTGAGAAATATTTTGAAAAATGAATTTCATAAAGGAATAAATTGGAATTAAGGTCTATAGGAGCTAAATCTACTGTATCGTCATCGTCATATCTTGGAGACATGTCCCAGGAAACCTCCGAATTTCTTGTAATAAAATTATCCCCTGAATCTTCATAAAATCGTGATAATCCATTATTTAGTAAGTGAACCCCACTACACCAATACTCTTTGTATTCTTTCAAAGCCAATTTATATGCGGAGTCTAACCATTTATCATCTGAATAAATATCATAGACTATATTGATCATAGAAGTTAAATATGGTAACTGTGAACGGGTAGCACATTCTTTCTTATTACAGTTCAAAACTCTACCAAAGTTATCAACCATATAAAGACAATTATCAGTGATATTTTTTATTAAATAATGAAATTTTGGATTGTGCTGTAAGCCAACAATTATAAAGAAACTATCCCAATAAAACATCATATCAAATATTCCCCCGGGAACAATATAATCATATGGTAGGAAAATATTCTCCTTTTCATCTTTTATTTCCTCAATGCGTTTAGGACTATTCTTAGAATTCTTGATAAGGCGAATCCAATATTTATCCAAATATTTTAGTAAGT
>Ga0315541_1003941_pt1 | contig 11163 bp, 8 predicted proteins | sample SalMarSW160190MG_FD_203095 | JGI IMG/M metagenome (GOLD analysis project Ga0315541, IMG submission 203095) | Salt marsh sediment microbial communities from the Plum Island Ecosystem LTER, Massachusetts, United States - Salt Marsh Sediment SW1601-190 ...
GGCTATATCGTCCCTGGGTATAGAGATTCAAGAAATCGCTTAGCTTTGTCCCTTGAGACACCCAGGTGATTTCCGTTCTCGGGATCATTATCTTGCTCACGGGGCGGTCGGTAAATTCAAACACCTGTTGCAATATCTTTGCCTCATATTGCTCCACCACACCTTCGCTTTCCCCGGCACTTATTGCCGAAAGTATCTCGCCCTCGCTGATCAATTTTTTATCCTCCTCGGATACAGTTACTATCCTGGTAAGACTTAACCCGATTCGCTCCAGGGCCAGGATAAGGGGGTAAAAACACAACTCTATTATTTTTAAGGGATTAGCGTAGATTAGGGATAGCCGCTGGGCGTGATGCACAGCAAAAGTCTTGGGGATAACTTCGCCGAAGACCAAAATTATCGCTGTCACTCCAAAGACGGCTATAATTGGTCCCTTCACTACACCAAAAGCCGCCACGGCTATGATAGTGCCCAATGTAGCGGCAGCGATGTTTACCAGATTATTACCTAGAAGGACGGTAGCCAGAAACCTCTCGGGCTTTTCAGCAAGTCTGGCCAGCCTTTCCGCTCCCTTAACGCCGCTTTCCATCAGATATCTTATGCGGAGCTTAGGCAACGCGATAAAAGCTGACTCAGCACTGGAAAAGAAAGCTGAAAGAGCCAAGCAAACCAGAAAGGCTACTAACTGCCAACTATCGGCGGCATCCACCTATTACCACCCCCTAAGCCCCCTCCCCAACCAAATTAACCATCTTGCGTCCATTAACTTTAGTTGCAATCTACTTTATATCTATATAAATTATGATAGCATTAGCTGACAAACCTGTCAAAACACAACTTTTAAACGAGCCTCGGTGAGTGATAAGCTCCGCGTTTTCCGTTATACTTACGGGCATGGACAAAATGTTACTGGTGGACAAGCCTAAAGGGCTTACCTCCTCCCGAGTGGTAGAACGGATAAGAAAGAAGTTCAACGTGAAGGCTGGTCATACGGGGACATTAGACCCCCTAGCTACGGGGCTTTTGGTTGTTCTCACTGGCAAGTACACGAAAAACGCCTCTTTATTCCTTAAGCTGGACAAGGCTTACGAGGTTAAGGCTATTCTTGGTGTCGAGACAGACACATTTGACTCTGAAGGAAAGGTTTTACGGCGAAGCGATAACAAAGTAACTAGGGAAGAATTGGGAAGGGTCTTGAAGGAATTTCATGGTGATATTTGGCAGACCCCTCCACTATTTTCAGCTAAAAAAATGGCGGGGCGAAAAGCTTACCAACTAGCCAGAAAGGGTATCAGCGTGGATATACCACCTAAAAAGGTAAGCATTTATTCCTTGGAGCTCCAGGAATTCCAGTTCCCCTATTTCGCTTTCTCTTGCGAGGTGTCTTCAGGATTTTACGTTAGAAGTCTTGCCCATGATATCGGAGAGAAACTCGGGGTGGGCGCTACTGTAGTGGAAGTTCGCCGCACTAGAGTGGGCCCTTATCGTGTGGAACAAGCTGAATGCTTGGACGAGCTCCTGGGCTATAGGTAGTTGCCCCCGAAAAACTAATTTTTTCAAGGGTAACTAACCAGGCCAAATCATAATTTTTCGGTTAGATTTTAGATGATTCAAATCGCAAGGATTAAGGTGAGGGTGAAATCCCCCTCCCTCTTTCACCCTGCCAAATCGCAGGGCGTGGCTAAAGCATCTCACTACGAAAAAATAACAAATGTGGCTGCGAGGTCGCCGGGAATGGACGCTGCCCCCATTTCTTGCTATATTGGAATTTTATGTTTAACTTAATTCCTTCTGGCAGTGTTTGTTCAGCTTCGGGATTCTTGGCTGGGGCGGTGCATGCTGGAATAAAAAACGAAGATGAGCTTGATTTAGCCATTCTTTGCTCTGAGGTGCCCTGCAAAGCTGCCGGCGTTTTTACCAGCAACCAGATTAAATCAGCTCCAGTTATTTTATCCCAGAGGCATATAGCAAAAGGGCGAGCGCAGGCTATAGTGGTAAATTCCGGTTGTGCCAATGCTTGCCTGGGCGGGCAAGGACTGGCAGATGCCCTGGAAATGGCAAATCTAGCAGCAGCCAAGCTAGGCATATCTCCTGAGGAAGTCCTTGTCGCCAGTACCGGTATCATTGGCGTGCCCTTGCCCATGGATAGAATCAGGGCCGGAATTCCTAAGATAAAGCCATCCAGGGAAGGAGGTCACGACTTCTGCCGGGCAATAATGACCACGGATACCAGACACAAAGAGCTGGCCGTCCGTGTGGATTCAAAAGAAACTAAGTTTACCATTGCTGGGGTGGTTAAAGGAGTAGGTATGATTCATCCCAACCTGGCTACTATGCTTTGTTTTATCGCCACCGATGCTGTTGTGAGTGCTGATTTCCTGCCGGCAGCATTACGAAAGGCGGTGGACTGCTCTTTCAACATGGTAAGTATTGATGGCGATACCAGCCCCAGCGATTGTGCATTCTTATTGGCTAACGGCTTAGCTGGTAACGAAGCTATTGACCTCGATAATTGCGACGATTTTCAGGAAGCCTTAACCACAGTTTGCACTCATCTGGCTAAGTCCATGGCTCGGGATGGAGAGGGAGCCACAAAACTAATTGAAGTCACGGTAGAAAGAGCCGAAGACCAGGCTGGGGCTTGCCAGGCGGCTAGGGCTATCGTGAGTTCACCGCTGGTGAAAGCAGCCATCCATGGCAACGACCCTAACTGGGGGCGTATCGTTGCTGCCCTGGGGCGAAGCGGGGCAAGGGTGAGAGAAGACAGATTGGACGTCTATTTGAATGACGTTTGTGTCATGAAGCAGGGCTGCCCCGCCGCTTTTAGCAAAGAAGAGGTGAAATCGGCTTTGAGTAACAGTGATAATGTGCTCATAAGGCTATGCCTGCATTTAGGAGAAGGCCAGGCTACCGCCTGGGGCTGCGACCTCTCTGAGGAATATGTTAGGATAAATAGCGAATATATGACTTGAGGTAAAAGTAATATCAAAATAGGCATGATAGGAAACCGACCAATACTACTACAAAGATGTTTTGATAGCAATTTTGACAACAAAATTTTGAAGCCCCTTGACAAACATATTAGTATGTTATAATGTTTCATGGGCTGCTAAATTTTTAGCAGCATTGCGTTACATAATTATGGTTGTGTAACTGAAAATAATAATTGAAAGGTTTTTGGGGTGATAGGTACCAAGAGAGCGGTTTTGCACGCTGACTTTTTCTCTGTTAACTCTTCTAAGTATGTAGAACTCGCTGGTAAAACAATAGTCGTAAAGTATGGGGGAGCAGCTCTGGAACACCGAGAGCTTAAGGGCCCCACAATCCGTGATATTGCCTTTCTACAGCGAGTTGGTGCATGCGTTGTGGTTGCACACGGTGGATCGCGTCAATTAGATAAGAGGATGCGAGAAAAAGGATTACAAATACGGAACATCGATGGTTTAAGGTATACTTGTGATAAGACAATTGAAGAGGCTAGAGTAGTATTTGGCGAGATCAATACTGAAATTGTAGGCCTTCTACAGGGCATGGGAGCAGCCGCTATTGGATTAGGAGGGGGGGAGAGTGGTTTGATAAAAGCTAAATTGATGAAATTTGAAACTTATGGATATGTCGGCGATGTTAAAAGCGTCGACGTTGTAAGGCTTAAGTCAATAATAAAGCAGGGTAAAATTCCTGTCATTTCTGCTTTAGGGAGAGCCGCTAATGGACAGGTTCTTAATATTAATGCTGATGATGCTGCATGTGCCGTGGCTTCTTCATTACATGCAGATAAATTTATACTGCTTACTGATGTAGAAGGCATTTTACAGAATCCCGGAGATCCATCAAGTCTAATATCAACAATTGATGCTCCCGGAATAGAAAGCCTTTTGAAAAGACATGCTGTATCTCAAGGGATGGTTCGTAAAGTAAAAGCCTGCTACAAAGCAGTTAAGGCCGGTATCCCTGCCATTCATATACTTAGTGCACGGCAACCAAATGCGTTGATTACTGAGATCACTGGTGAGAGTCATTATGGAACACAGATAATCGGGGAGAAATCTCAAATTTTGGTCAGCAGATAAAGCCAGTAACTAAGTATACCTTAAATAAGCCATTTATAATAAAGCCCCGTTAGTAATGGGGCTTTATTATATTCAGAGGGGTTGTAGATATGACAAGATGGAAGGAGTAAAATAATAAAAATCAAATTAAACTCCATTATATGATAACTGGAGATATGAAAACTTGCATTCTTAACCTATGTTAGTAGCATACATGATGTGGCAGGGGAAAGCGATCCCCAGGCTCAACTTGGCTGAGGCCAGGGATATACTCGCCTCCAGCATAGCTTCAGGTGGTATGGTTCCCAAAATAGAAGCCAGCCTTAGAGCCCTGACTACCACACAGGTCGTGCGCATCATAGATGGTAAGATTTCCCATGCTTTACTCCATGACATTACCGGACAGGCTCAGCGAACCAAAACAGGAGGTACAACAATTGTCCCAGAATAAATGGCAAGAGTTAGAGCAGAAGCTATTTCTTAGAACGGGGAATAGAGTCCCCGTGACCCTGGTTCGCGGTCAAGGAGCTTTGGCCTGGGATGACCAGGGCCGAGAATATCTCGACTTTGTTGGTGGCTGGGCAGTAAACAGCCTGGGGCATTGCCCTCCGGTGGTAGTCGAGGCCCTGGAAAAGCAAGCTAAAACCCTGATCCAGGCGTCGAACCAGTTTTATACCATCCCGCAGATAGAGCTGGCACAGCTTCTAATTGAGCATAGCTGTCTCGATAGAGTTTTCTTTTGCAACAGCGGTGCTGAGGCTAATGAAGGGGCACTGAAACTAGCTCGCAGGTATGGAAAGCTCCGACTCAACGATGCCTACGAGGTCATTACTACCTATAGTTCTTTTCATGGGCGGACTCTGGCTATGACCGCCGCCACGGGGCAAAGTAAGTTTCAGGAGCCCTACATACCTCTGCCTGAGGGTTTTGTCAACGTGGAATATAACAATGTCGAGGCGGTCAAGCTGGCAACCAGTGAGCAAACTTGTGCTGTAATACTGGAGCCGGTCCAGGGAGAAGGCGGGGTCAATATCCCTAATGCTGACTATCTCAAGAAAGTGCAAAGCTGGTGTCGGGAAAAGGGAATCCTTTTTATTCTGGATGAAATCCAGACTGGCATCGGTCGGACCGGAACTCTTTTCGCCTATGAGCAGTATGGGGTTGAGCCGGACATAATGACTTTGGCCAAGGGGTTGGGCAGTGGTGTGCCCATTGGCGCCCTCCTAGCCAAAGAAAATGTCTCCGTTTTTTCTCCAGGCGAGCACGGCTCTACGTTCGGTGGCAACCCACTGGTCTGCGCCGCCGCTCATGCCGCCCTGAAATATATCATCGACAACGACATACCGGGAAAGGTTAAACGGGTAGGGAATTATTTTATGACTGGGCTGGAAAGCCTGAAGCAGCAGTTTGATTTTATCACAGAAGTGAGAGGGCAGGGACTTCTCATAGCTTTAGAATTCAACCGGGAAATCGCTGAGGAGTTGGTACTGGCTTGTGTTGATAGAGGCTTATTGGTTAACAAAGTGAAGCCCAATGCCCTGCGCTTCATACCTCCCCTTATCATCACCGAAAAGGAAGTGGACAAGGCGATAGGTATTTTGGGGGATGTGTTAGGGGAAATACGAAATCCTAAACACTAAACACGAAATGCTAAACAATACCAAAATCCAAAATCCCAATGAGCAAAAAATGAAGACCTGGTACAATGTCATCGTAAGAGCCCTCTCTTCCTGTCATTGTGAGGAGTCCCTATTCATCCTGATTTATCGGGACGAAGCAATCTCTGGAGGTTTTAAATTTAGAACATTTGAAATTTGAATTTGTTTAAGATTTAGATATTAGGATTTAGGGCTTCTCCGAAGGAGGTAGAAATGTCAGATAGGGTAGTATTGGCCTACAGCGGCGGTCTGGATACATCCGTGGCCATAAAATGGCTTGAGGAAAAATATAACTTGAAGGTCGTCACCCTCACCGTGGATATAGGCAATGTGCCTGATTTTGAGGCTATTAGACAAAAAGCGCTCAAAATCGGAGCCATAAAAGCGCTGGTAGTCGATGCCAGAGAATCCTTTATTAAGTCGTTTGTATTCCCCGCCCTTCAAGCCGATGCCGTTTATGAGGGGCAGTATCCCTTAGCCACAGCCCTAGGGCGTCCTCTCATCGCCCGGCTCCTGGTGGAAGCAGCTAGGAAGGAAAGGGCGAGAGTGATAGCTCACGGCTGCACAGGCAAGGGCAATGACCAGGTGAGGATTGATGTCAGCGTAGCCGCTCTAGCCCCCGAACTAAAGGTAATAGCCCCGGCTCGGGAGTGGAAGATGACCCGGGAGCAAACAATTGAATATGCCCAGGCCCACAATATTCCTGTCCCTATCACCAAAGCCAGTCCCTATTCCATCGACGAGAACCTTTGGGGCAGGAGCAATGAATGCGGCGTGCTGGAACACGCCTGGAACGAACCACCCGAGGATGTCTTCCTGTGGACGAAGTCGCCTGAAAAAACACCGGCCCAGCCTGCTTATCTGGAAATTGGCTTTGACCACGGGATACCGGTAAGCCTTGATGGCCAAGAGTTAGACAGCGTTACGCTTGTCCAGAAGGTTCATAACCTGGCTGGCCAGCATGGCATAGGCCGGATTGACCACATCGAAAATAGACTGGTGGGCATAAAATCGAGGGAAGTTTATGAGGCGCCGGCTGCCGTGGTCCTGCTGAAAGCTCACCAGGCCCTGGAGGACCTGGTGCTGGCCAAGGAGCAGCTCCGCTTCAAGGCCAGGGTGGCCGCTGAGTATGCCGACCTCATCTATAATGGGCTGTGGTTTACAGGTATGCGACAAGACTTAGCCGCCTACGTGGAAAGCACACAAAGGTACGTCACCGGCACCATAAGGGTAAAGCTCTTCAAAGGTAGCTGCCAGATAGTGGGTAGAAAGTCGACCTACTCCCTTTACGATTACAGCCTGGCTACTTACGATAAGGGCGATGCCTTTGACCAGAGTGCCTCCCCCGGCTTCATCCACATCTGGGGCCTGCCGGCGAGAACCCAGGCCAGAGTGCAGCCAGAACCACCTGAATAGGGGACATAATACCTAATTTGTAGTAGGCCTGATTGGTATGGTGCCCCTGGAATTGTGCTTAGGATTTCCATCGTGCCGAGATAAAACCCGACGGCCTAATACCACAGCCACCTCGACAATGCTGGTTATAGCATCGACCAGAAGCTGCTGTCGAAAAAAGGTACCAGCCCCGATAAGCTGGCTGCGGCTCTGTTAACAGAGGAACACTGGCGCCAGATACTGTCAAGTCTTGTGGTCTGTTTCTTCGCCAGGGGAGTTTACCAGTCAGATATTATATTAAGAGCACTCAATATGGCGGGCTTCTCTACTTACACGCGAGAATCTTGACCATATTGGAGAAGACATACACAGGAGCAAATACAGGTTCAAACTGCGGGAAGGTTTTTCGCTGGATGATGTTAATGTGCCAAGACGAATTCTGGGTGCCAGCACACCGTTCGGTAAACTCGAGAAAGCATATATAAAATCAGTAGTGAAACGTTTCAAAAAATTACTAGCTATTTGAGTAAACGGGAAAGTCACTGGTTAATCATTCATAATATCAACTTCTCTGGTCTTCTTCAGAGGCTGCCATTTTCCTATGCTAAATAATTTAGGCACTAAGACCTTGCGTATGGTTTCCAAGATGAATACAATAGCCCCAGGTAGTATAGCAATACCCCACTTATCAATGCTTAAAGGGACAGTGCCAAATGCAGCCTGTAAGAAGGGGATATAGATGGCGGCAAGCTGCAAGAGAATAGCCAGTATCAGACCATAAATCAGCCAGCGGTTACGAAGAATGCCTAACTTAAAGAACGTATGTTCATCAGAACGAGCGTTGAAGGCGACAAGCCACTCGAAAACCACCATGCTGCAGAAAGCAACAGTACGAGCTTCTTCAATGCCTGTTCCAGAATAAGCCCAATTGAAAACTATAAACACGCCGATGCCCAATAATGTGGATAGAAAAGCAATTCGACAAAGCAAACCGGGAAATATTAGGCCCACCTTTGGGTGACGTGGTGGTTGCCTGAGTTCATCACCGGCCCCGGGTTCGAGGCCAAGTGGGATGGACATGATGGTGCCCGTAACCAGATTTACCCAGAGAATCTGAAGCGCCAGCAATGGTGCTTTACCTATAAACAGGACACTGAGAATGAGTGCCAATAACTCGCCTAAGCCTGTAGCCAGCATAAATAAAACAACATTGCGCAACCTGTTGAAGATAGCTCTCCCCTCCTCAACTGCGGACACTATCGAAGCAAAATTATCATCGGTAAGCACCATGTCAGAGGCTTCCTTAGCTACGTCTGTACCCGTTATACCCATAGCAATACCTATACTGGCTGTTTTGAGTGCCGGGCCATCATTTACACCATCGCCAGTCATGGCCACAATATGCCCTCGGCTCTTGAAAGCATCTACTATGCGAAGTTTATGTAATGGTTCAATTCGAGCAAAGATGGAGATATGATTAACCTGGCTTAATAGTTCCTCGTCCGTCATCTGCTGAAGGTCCGTACCGGTAATCGCTATACCGGACGGTAAGTCCAATTGCCGGGCAATTGACTCCGCTGTTACCCTATTGTCTCCAGTAATCATCACTACTTTTATTCCCGCTTGTTTACACAACTTGACCGCTTTCTTGGCTTCTTCACGCGGCGGATCAGTCATACCAGCCAAGCCAACAAAGATAAGTCTACCCCTGATGTCTTCCTCTACAAGTTCTCCCAGTTCAGCTGGATGGTCAACATAAGCCATAGCAATTACTCTCATCGCCTCCTGCGCCATGCGTGTGTTTGCTTCCATCACAGCATGGATATCCGCTTCTTCCAGTGGTACTACTCCGTCCTCCCTCAGGAGGTACTTACTGAAAGAAAGGAGGCATTCTGCAGACCCCTTGATATACGAAACCTTACTCCTATCCTTTGGGTGCAGGGTGGCCATATATTGTTTCTCACTCTGGAACGGAATCTCGTCAAGACGTGGGAATGTTACCTCCATCCGCTCCTTGTCCATTCCTGCCTTGGCGGCGGCTACAACCAGCGCTCCTTCCGTAGGGTCACCTAGGATATTACAGCAATCCTTTTCAGACGAGAGGAGTGCATCATTACACAGAGCGCCTATCTGTAGAAGCAACTTCAGTCGCTCCTCGATTTCAGGGTTCACTGGTTGTCCATCCTGACTGAACTGCCCTTTGGGGTCATAACCCTCTCCACTCACTTGCACCCACTGACCCGCAACGTATAATTGTTTTACCGTCATCTGGTTGAGGGTTAATGTCCCCGTCTTATCTGAGCAAATGACGGTAGCTGCCCCGAGAGTCTCAACTGCCACCAGCTTTCGGATAATGGCATTGCGGTTAGCCATCAAGCGCATACCTGCAGACAAGACCACAGTGACTACAGCTGGCAATCCTTCTGGTATAGCAGAGACGGCAGCTGCCACGGCAAGCAGAAATATCTCAAGCTGATCTAGCCCTCTTACTAATCCAGCAATCACAAGGAGAGCACAGACGCCCAAAACAAGGAAAAGAATATAGCGGCTCAACCTGCTGATACTCTTCTGCAGCGGGGTTTTTTCCGGCTTCACCTCAGTAATGGCGGCTGCTATCTTGCCTATCTCGGTATCCATACCGGTGCTAGTGACTACAGCTGTGGCACGACCATAGGTGGCAACAGTACCTATGTGCACCATGTTCTTTCTATCGGCTATCGGCACCTCCTCATGAAGATTATCACTGTGCTTATCCAGTGGCATCGACTCACCGGTAAGCGGTGCCTCGTTCACCTTGAGGTTAGATACCTCGATAAGCCTAGCATCAGCCGGCACCTTGTCTCCAGCTTCGACTATTACTATGTCCCCGGGTACTATTTCCCTAGCCAGCACCACCTGCACCTCGCCATCGCGTCTAACCTTTGCCTTAGATGCTGCCAGTTGCATCAGAGCTTCCATGGCCTTCTCAGCTCTAGTTTCCTGAAAAAAACCGATGGATGCCATTAAAACAAGGACTCCCAGTATTACCCCGGCATCTAGATAGCCTCCTACTAGAGCCTTTATTATGGCAGCGACAAAGAGGATATATACCAATGGACTCAGGAACTGTCTGAGGAATACAATAGCGGTTGGAGTCTTCTTCTTGCCCTTTAACTGATTGAGACCATATCTCAGCAACCTCGCCTTTGCTTCGTCGGTGGTAAGGCCAGAGCGTGTGGAGCCCAGCGCTGCTATAGCCTTATCTGGGTCAATCTGATACCACGGATATTTATCTTCAGTGTTATCCTTCATGCCTCAAATCTATTTCATCAATCTGTTAGATGAAGTAACATCAACACTACTATTGTAATAGGAGCCTATACTATTTCGTCTCCTGCTCCATTTCCACTTCCTCTAAGATGTCTGATGTTGCTTTGCTTACAGCCTTTTTTGCCTCTTGGCTCACCTCGGCCGCAGCCTCTACAGCACCAGCAGCAGCGGCGGAACCGACCTCCTCTGATCTTAGTCCAGCTGAATTGGCAGCTGCTATTGCCCCATATATAGCATCCTCAGCAATTGCCACCGCATCGCCGCCTGCCGCTACTATTCCGCTGATTATACCGTGTGTGCTACGGCGCACAGCCAGCGTGGTGTCAGCACCGATCTCCTGTGCAGCACGCAGAGTTAAAAGCATCAATCTTTGTAATGGACCAGTCTTATAACGATAATAAAGTGTCAGAGCTATGACTAGCGTCACAAGCGCCACAACATTTGCGATGATGACGACAAAGTCGTCCCGAAAATAGCCATAAATAGCCCAAAGAATTACGCCTGCGGTGAACTGATAGAAGGTGACCACACTCACATCACCTACTGACTTACTACGCCAAATTTTTAAAATTTGTGGCACGAATCCAAAGGTAGCAAGTGATGCTGCAACCGCACCAATCACAGTAGAAATTGTAGCATCCATTTTTCTAGACCCCCTTTATTGTGTCGTATATTCAATCAAATAGCTTCGCATTCAAGTATACTACAATGCACTATTGTTAGGTTTGTTAGGTTATACATTTCGGCAAAGA
>Ga0315541_1003942_pt1 | contig 11163 bp, 8 predicted proteins | sample SalMarSW160190MG_FD_203095 | JGI IMG/M metagenome (GOLD analysis project Ga0315541, IMG submission 203095) | Salt marsh sediment microbial communities from the Plum Island Ecosystem LTER, Massachusetts, United States - Salt Marsh Sediment SW1601-190 ...
CGACGATGGTCATCCGACTCATCGCGGGGTCCTCGGTTCGGCCGACAACCAACGAATCAATATTGAACGCCCGGGCTGCAAACATACCCGCGACATGGGCCAAAACTCCGGGCTTATTTTCAACTAATGCACTTATTATATGTTTCATATCAGATCAACCTTTCCAATATGTCAAGTCCGCTCATCTCGTCCAGGCTTTTGCCCGCAGGGACCATCGGCCAAACATTTTCTTCGGGTTCGACTTTAAAATCAACCACACAAGGCTGCTTTTCTTTCAGCATTTGCTTGATAGCTTTCGGAACATTGGCCTTTTTCTCGACAGTCATTCCGACCGCACCGAGAGCCTTGGCAAGGGCTTCATACTCAGGATTCTTCAGGTAGGTCTTGGAATACCGCCGGCCATAGAAAAGCTCCTGCCACTGCCGGACCATTCCCATAAAGCCGTTGTTCAAAATACAAACCTTGATCGGCAACTCGTGCTCGACCGCCGTGGACAGCTCCGTCATTGTCATATTAAAACTGTGGTCACCGTCAATGTCAATAACAGTGGCGTCGGGCTTGGCGATCTGCGCGCCGATGGCTGCTGGCAGGCCGAAGCCCATTGTTCCGAGCCCACCGGAGCTTATGAACTGCCTGGGCTTGACAAACTTGTAAAACTGAGCAGCCCACATCTGATTCTGGCCGACCCCCGTTGTGACAATTGCCTCGTTTTTCGTCTGACGGCAAATCTCTTCGATGACGTACTGCGGCTTGATCGTCGATGAGTTCTGGTCATAGCGAAATGGAAACTTCTTCTTCCATTCGGCGATCTTGTCGAACCATTTTTTTCTTTCCTGATATTCGACTTCCTTGGCCAACGCCTTGAGGATGACTTTGGCATCGCCTACGACAGGGATATCGACGCCGACGTTCTTCGATATACTGGCCGGATCGACATCGATGTGGATTACTTTCGCATTCGGAGCAAAGGTTTCGATCTTACCGGTGACACGGTCATCGAACCTGGCGCCGATGGCAATCAACAAATCGCACTGCTGAACTGCGTAATTGGCATAGGCAGATCCGTGCATACCGAGCATATCCAGAGATTCGGCTTTTCTCTGATCGTAGCTGCCTAATGCCAACAATGTCATTGTAACGGGAAGATGTGCCTTTTCCGCAAATGCGCCGAGTTCTTTGCCGGCATTGGCCGTGATGACACCGCCGCCTACATAAAGTACAGGCTGCTTGGATTTATTTATCGCTTTGGCCGCCATCGATATTTGCCGGGCGTGTCCCTTCGTCCGAATCCGATAGCCGGGCAGCTTCATCTCCGCCGGGCCGTCGGTATTAAACTTGGCAACCTCTACGTCAACCGGCAGGTCAATCAGTACCGGGCCGGGCCGGCCCGTCGATGCTATATGAAATGCTTCGCGGATGGTTCGCGCCAGGTCTTTAACATCCTTGACGATGCAATTATATTTTGTAACCGGACGGGTAATTCCGGTAGTATCGGCTTCCTGGAAAGCGTCGTTTCCGATAAGTTCCGTGCGAACCTGGCCCGTAAGGGCGACCATGGGCACCGAGTCCATCATTGCCGTAGCGAGACCCGTTACCAGATTACACGCTCCCGGACCACTGGTTGCCAGCACAACGCCAACTTTCCCGCTGGCGCGGGCATAAGCGTCGGCCATGTGGCATCCGCCTTGCTCGTGACGAGGGACTATAAAATTGATCGGCGCATCATACAATCTGTCGAACAGTGGCAGTACCACGCCGCCGGTATAGCCGAACATTGTGTCCACACCCTGTTCGATAAGCGTATCGACGATGATCTGGGCACCTGCTTTAATTGAGGGTTTGCCGGCTGCGCGAGCCGAGGCACGAGACTTGGTCTTCATTTTTCTATTCCTTTCCTGACAAACGTTATCGGGGCTGGCTTTTGCCGAAAGGCAAAAGCGGCGCCCTCTTGTTATTCCGGCGGAATCCCGCTTAGCGGGAACCGTTAACTATGGCTTTATGGGCCCTTCCGGCGAGCCAATCGTTTCTTCAGCAGAGAAACGACCGAATCATCCGAAGATTCTAAACCCTGCCATAATCCCGTAACCATCCTAAACAAGGATGTCTCAGGGTTGTATTTGCATGTTTTCATACAAATACACAAGCATTATACAAGAACCACCATCCTTTGTCAATTATTTTCGGCAATTTATTCGGCGATCAATAGCGTTTTTTGCCTTTTTAACACCAACAAATACATTTTTGAGTCGTACACAGATACAGAAATAGTTGGCTAAAAGTCAAATTGCTGCTATAATTGCCGGCAATTAAAATTATTGGAGATTGTATATGTGTGATAAATGCGGTTGCAGCGAAGCTGATACCGACCAGACGTTGGAAGAAAAGGTCAAAGATATAATCGAGAACCTTCGGGGTGCTCTGCAAAGCCATGGCGGCGATGTCGAGCTGGTCAGTATAGATGAGGATAACATAGTTCATGTTCGTTTGCAGGGTGCCTGCCAGGGCTGCCCCGGTGCTGCGATGACAATGAAAATGGGAATCGAAAGAATCCTCAAGGAAAAGGTGCCCGAGGTCAAGCAAGTTGTCGCCGTAGACTAATCGTTCATGGTGATTCATAGGATATGCATTTGAGAATCACATGTTGTCGGACCCCAGGCACTTCAAGATATTGTTCGTGTTGGGGTGTTCAATTATGCCTCTTTCGGTGATAATCGCCGCGATGTCCCGTGCTTCTGTCACGTCGAAAGCGGGATTGTAGGCAGGGACGCCGGCGGGCGCGGTTTGCGTGCCGGCGAATGTTGTCACCTCCTCGGCGGACCTTTGTTCGATGGGTATGTGCGCTCCGCTTTTTATATTCAAGTCGAACGTGCTTGATGGGGCGGCGATATAAAACGGCACTTTGTGCTCCCGCGCTAGAATGCTCAGGCTGTAGGTGCCGATCTTGTTGGCCGTGTCGCCGTTTGCCGCGATCCGGTCGGCACCGGTTATGACGGCGTTTATCTTGCCCTGCTTCATCAGCCACCCGGCCATGTTGTCACAGATCACGGTCACATCTATTCCCGCTTGTTTCAGCTCCCATGTCGTCAGTCGCGCGCCCTGCAGCAGCGGCCGGGTCTCGTCTGCATAAACCCTGAACTTTTTTCCCTTTTTGTGTGCCTCAAACATCGGCGAAAGAGCTGTCCCCTGCCCGGCGGTAGCAAGCGCCCCGGCGTTACAATGCGTCAAAATCCCGGCGCCATCCTTAATGAACTTTTCGCCATGTTGGCCTATTCGCCGGCACATGTCCACGTCTTCTTCGTGGATTGCGTTTGCTTCTCTTAGCACAACCTCACGAAGCTGCTGTAGAGTTTCAACCAGTGACGCTGCCTGCCAAACACGCTCCAGCGCCCAGAACAGGTTCACGGCGGTAGGGCGTGACGATGCGAGATACTCGCGAGCGATTTTTAATGCTTCAAGAGATTTTTCTATGCTATCATCTGCGTTGAGTTTCTGAAGAGCCAGGACAAGTCCGTAAGCGGCTGAGACTCCTATGGCCGGAGCGCCACGAACCGCGAGCGTCTGGATCGCTTCGAAAAGCGTCTCGACGTCCCGGCATTGCAGCTTGATAAATTCCGCGGGCAGCCGGCGCTGATCTATTAGCTCCAAATAGCCGTCAATATCACCAATCCACTTTACCGCCTGGACAATCATTAGCTTCATCTCTTAAAAATTGCGTTTGGTTATCTATCGACTCTTGCTCCGCCGCCTCCCATGACTTTCTCTACTTCGCGGAGACTGGCCGTGGTTGTATCACCCGGCGTCGTCATCGCCAGAGCGCCGTGAGCGGCGCCGTAGTTTACCGCTTCGGCCGGCGTTTTGCCTTCCATAAGGCCGTAGACAAGGCCGGATGCGAAACTGTCGCCGCCTCCGACCCGGTCGTAGATTTCCAGATCGGGCCTCAAGGCCGCTTCGTAAAATTCGCCCCCGGTGTATATGATAGCGCCCCAGTCGTTGACCGAGGCGGTTTTTGCGTTCCGCAGGGTTGTGGCGACGACCTTCAGGTTGCCGAATTCCTTGACGACTTCGGTAATCATCTTCTTGAAGTTTGCCGGGTCGAGCTTCGAATAACCTTTATCCATCTCTTTGACCTCGAAGCCGAGTGCCGCCGTGAAATCTTCTTCGTTGCCCAGCATCACGTCGACGTAAGGAGCGATGGCCCGATTGACCTGCATGGCTTTTTCTTGCCCGCCGATATCCTGCCAGAGCGATTTGCGGTAGTTCAGATCGTAGGAGACGATGGTTCCGTGCTCTTTCGCTGCCTTTACCGCCTCGATGATGACATCCGGCGTTGTTTCCGAAAGAGCTGCGAAGATACCGCCGGTATGGAACCAGCAGCTCCCGTCCACACCGAAGATATTTTCCCAGTCGATGTCACCCTTTTTCAATTGCGAAGCGGCGCTGTTTGCCCTGTCCGAACATCCGACGGCGGCTCGAACGCCGAAACCGCGCTCGGTGAAATTCAGGCCGACGCGGACTTTCCTGCCGATGCCGTCGTACGGCACCCATTTGATGTATTCCATATTGACGCCGCCCTGGTATATCAAATCTTCGAGCAGTCGCCCGATGGGATTTTCGACAATAGCGGTGACAACGGCGGCCCGTTTGCCGAAGCAGCGTTTCAGACCCCTGGCGACGTTATACTCTCCGCCGCCCTCCCAGGCGCGAAAGTGCCGGGTCGTATGAATTCTTTCTTCGCCGGGATCCAGTCGAATCATAATCTCGCCCAGCGAGACGATGTCATATTTGCATTCTGCTTTGGATTTAACGTCTATGACTGCCATGGCGTTTCTCCTAACTGCTCTATGTTAGCTGTAAATATTTCCTTCTCGATAATCCTGCCATGCCGGCTCGAAGGCCTTGCGATCTTTCGGTGCCGGTCTCAACTTGACGGTTGTGCTGCGGAACAAATCGGGTGAGTTTTCGTCGTACTCGATATGCAATATAGAGCTTCGCAGCGACTCGTTCTCGGGCTTGAATTTCAGCGGTTTGCCCGTGGCTTTGTCGATCACATCGGCATGGATTTCAACGCCGTCTTCGGCAAGGACCAGGTGCGAGCCGCGAGAGCCGCTGCCCTGGGCGAGCAGTTCGACGACTGCCTTGAGAAACGCTGCGCTCGTCAGGGCCAGATGCTCGGCCTGTATCGCTCCGACGATGGACTTGGCGTCTTTTATGCTGAAGCCTTTCTTCTGGATGTTCTTGTAAAGCTCAACCGCCTCTTTCAAGGCTCGTCCGGAATCATTTAACTCTCTGATATGCCCGCCCGATGCGGTCATTCTGCTTCGGATTTCCTCCAACACTTTTTCAGGTACCAATCCGGATGAGCCTTTGTACCTTTCGAAGCCGGCTATAATGTCACTTAGCTGCCGGTCGATCTCAGGCTGGGCATCTGAATAGTCCGGCAGTTCGCAGCCGTAAACATTGACGATATATTGCGCCGCCCGCAGCCCGCCAGTCTGGCCGGCGTTAAGGGCAGAGCCGCCCGGGCGTTTGACGCCGTGCGTGCCGGCCATCTCGCCGATTACAAAAGTGCCCGGTATATTGGACTGCCACCACTTATCGACGGCAAAGCCGCCGTTATTGTGCTGGGCGCAGACCGCAATTTCAAGCGGCTCCGAAAATAAATCAATGCCGTTTTCCTCGTATATCTCGATGGCGGGCGTGTTCATATGTGCCAGCCGTTCGATAGGCGTTTTCTGCAGCGCGCCGGCTTTTTGCAGGTACTCTTTGGCTTCCGGCTCCAGGGCGTCGATGTCGAACTCATCCATAGAATCGCTGCCGTCCGGATTGTGCAGGAAGTCCATAAATACCCGCCGGCCTTTTTGTGTTTCGTTGAAGACTAGGATATCGATCAGTGACGATTGTAGATTCTCAATCCGCTGCGGGTCGAAGGGCCACTGATAGCCTTTGAGGAAGATATCCGTCGCCATCTTGCTCATCGTTGGGAAGAAATTTGTCAGGAATTCTTTTTCATCTTTGCCGTCGGCGTTCGTGCTGAACAGGCGCGGCAGCGCCTGCATGTACGTGCCTGAGACATTCCAGCGGAACTTTATACTGGCCAGGCCGAACTGTGATTCTGTGATGTTTGCCCCGATAAGGCCTGCCTTGAAAGCCAGACCGTGAATTCCAAGCTGGGCTTTCGGATAGACGGTTGTTTTGAACAGCTCGCCCGGCCCGCCGGCGGCAAGAATCATATTTGCGCCGAGGAATACGTTTATGGCAAGGTTCGAGTCATTGATACTTTTTTTATCTACAGTCACGATGCCTGCAATTCGTTTGGATTTGCCGGAGCCGACTGTTAGCAGGCCGGCGGCCTCCTGCGCATCGTGAATCTTAACGTTATATTGTTCGAGCTGTTTTTGCAGACATTCGCTCATGAACCTGCTGGTCTTCGGGCCGGCCGACGTGGCTCGCTCGTATGGGTCGTGGTCTGTTTTATAACCGATGAAAGTGCCTATCGGGTCCGTGGGAAACGGAACTCCGGCTTGGACCAGGTGGTAGAATTCGCGAAGCGAGCCGATCCCTTCGGCCAGCGCCGAGTCACCATGGCAGCAGCCGGCCGCGGTCAGACTCTTGGCAAATTCCTCGGCGCTGTCGGCGACGTCCGGGCTCGTGCCCATCTTATAGTAAGTCTGCTTATCCGAGCCGCTCATTCGCGATGCGCCCAGCCCCAGCCCTGCGGTTACCACGGCAACTCTATCGGCGGGATTTTCAATGCCCTTGCCTTTCATGAACTCGCACAGGTGCACCGCGCAGTTCATACCGGCGGCACCCGATCCGACAATTACTGTATTATAGCAGTGGAAGGTTACGGTTTGATTGGCTATTTGCTTTGTTTTCATAATTCTACTGCTCCAATCAGACAAATGATGGTTTGATAATTCAGCTTAATCGTTCGAGTTATACTCAAAAAGCTTCGGTTTGACAAGCTCTTCGGACATTTCTCGCGGCAGAACACGGACGTTCCCTTGTTTGTCGCAGAAGTAAAGGCTTGATTCCGATGGTTTTCTGCCGTGGCCATCGGCCCAGATGGCGTAAAAATCAGGATGCGCGTTAACCGGCCGTCGCGCATACGTGTGATTGCGCGGGCTGTCTGTCGTTAGCTGTTTGACCTTTTTCCATGTCAGCCCGTAATCTTTGCTGACCCACATCGCCATTTCACCGCCCGGGTTATATGGCTGCGGCCCCGTTTCGGTCGGGCCGATGATTCGCCATGTTCCATCATCCTCGATATAGAGTGAGGCCATATCGTAGTTGTTATCCGAAGTAAATGCTGGTCTTATCTGCCAGGCTTCTCCCGTCCAGCGGGCCGTAGTCCATGTTCGCGGATCGTTTTTGGGCCCCGACTCGTAGCCCTTGCTTGTGATAAACAAAATGACCGGCCGTTCGTCTGCGTCAAACCGAATATCTTTCAGGTAGACGTTTAAACCCTCACTCTGATAGTCATGGACGATTGCGGGGCTCGCCGGCTTGATCAGAGGCAGCGTCAATTTCCTCCCATCAGCACACTTCCAAGTCTTGCCGAGGTTGTTGGTTTCGATATAGTACAAGTTTGTCCGCCAGTTCAAACCTTTGCCCTTTGGGTGATAATTAAATGCTGTCCCCACCTTGTTCTTACCGGCGGTGCTGATTTGATAATGTCCCTGATCCATCGCGGCCAGCCGGGACCACTGCGACCATTTGACACCATCGCCGCTCGTCATAAAACAAATCGTCCGGGCGGCCGGGTAGTTGTAACGGGTGAAAAAACAGGCAAATCCCTGGTCATTAAGATGCCACGCCTGCATGTACGAAAAATTCGTGATGGGTACTTCCTGCGAGTTTTCGATTCTTGTCACCTTGACGAGCTCGAACCGGCTGATATCGTATGGCTTGCAGCTTCTGTGGATATACGAAGGCCTCGATGTCCCATGCGAAGTTGAGAATATCCAGATGCAGCCTTCGTCGTCGACGGAGATGACCGGATTGTCGTGGGCGTCGCTGGTCTTTTTGTTGAGCAGGATGGTCGGCCTGGGAACCGTTCCTGTCTTGTGGTCGTAGTACGAGACCATGTGAAGCAGCTTTTGGTTGCTGTCTGTAGTTGTGCCGCCGTAGCAGAAGAAAGTCTTTTTGACCTTGTCGCAATAAACCGCGAACGGTTTGTGCTTGGCGCAATACGTTCCAAGCCCGCCGCTGTACTTGTAGACGTATTGGTCGCCCGAGGGCTGATTCATGTACCAGATACCGCGATAGCCCGTATCCTTTGCGTTGAGGGTGAGCATTCCCGAAGAAGCCTTGGCGTTACTATAGAGTGATATCTCCATTAGCGCAAAGATAACAATGGCTAATAGTAGCCTTTTAACAAAAGTAGGATGGGCAGGTTTCCTGCCCATGCGGCTGATATTTCGGAACGTTAACAGCATGGGCAAATAAATTGCCCATCCTACAAGGTGTTTCATATTGTTATTTTCCATTGTTAAAGGCTGGCACAATCTGTCATTCCTGTGAAAACAGGAATCCGGAATCATCGCAAAGGTCTGGATTCTCGCTTCCGCGGGAATGACAAAGGCGGTCAATCCGTATTGAAATTTCTGCCTGTTGCTTTGCTTATTTGTTCAATTGAAGCGGAGCTAAAATCGATGTCGGGGTATTTGTCCGCCCGCAACTTATCGATTAGCTGCTTAACCTTTTTCAGTTCTCCGGCCAAAAGCTCGTAGTCCTGCTCATCGACGATTTTTTTCATCGTGGTTTTTTCGATCATACTGAACGAACCGCCCAGGACCAGAACGCCCGCGTCTATATAATCGGGGATATTGCCGGTGTTGGTTCCGCCCGTCGGCACCAGACTGATGGTCTTATGAATCGCCGGGTCGACGGCTTTGACAAAGGCCGGGCCGCCGAGCTGCTTTGCCGGGAAAACCTTGCAGAGATTCGCTCCCTTGGAAAACTGGCTGACGATTTCTGTAGCGCTGCCGCAGCCGGGTATCATGGGAATTTTCCCGGCAAATTTCTCGAACCCGGCGTCACTGAAATTTATCGCCGAGACAAGATAGCACGCACCGGCGTCCACAACCTGGTCGAGCGAAGGCAGCGGGTCCTCCGGATGGGCCTTGTTATAAAGCTCAAGCATCTGCGGTGAGTCGATCAGGCTTGCCGAGCCCGTCGCAAAATCCGGCACCTCCTTACGCAGCCGGGACAATTTCTCCAGAGGTTTCTTTATCCGGCAGGTGACTTCCATGTTGTTAACGCCAGCTTTGACCAAAGCCTCAGCGGTCTTTACAACGTCGAGCTTGTCCTGGTTAAAGACGAGGATAAAGCCGTCTCTTAACAGCGTTTCGATTGTACTTTTAATATTCATTGTCACTCCCTAAAGTCTTCTTAAATGAAATCCGCCATCGACGTTGATGATTTGGCCGGTCGAAAAATCGAGTCTGCCTTCTGCGATGGCCCCGACCGCTTTTCCGATATCTTCCGGCAGGCCCCATCGTTGAATCGGAGTCAGGCCCTCTGCGATGAGCTTGTCGTACTTGTCTTTGACAACGCTGGTCATATCGGTCATTATAATGCCGGGGCTGATTTCGAATACTCCAATACCGTATTCGGCCAGTCTGTCCGCGTAGAGTTTGGTCATCATGCTGATTCCCGCCTTACTCACGCAATATTCACCGCGAGCGGGCGAACTCGTGTATGATGAGATGGATCCGGTGCTAACGATCCGATACGCACGCTCGGGGTGCGCCTTTTTCTGTTCAATCATCCAGTTGGCCACCTTCTGGGTCAAAAAGTAAGGGCCCTTGAGATTAATTCCCAGTACCCTGTCGAAGCTATCTTCTGTAGCCTCCAGAAGGTCCATTCGTTTCGAAGGAGCGACTCCAGCATTGTTCATAAGCATGTCACATCGGCCAAATTTGGACTTTGCCAGAGCAACCAGACTGTTGCGAGCCTCGGGGCTGCTGATGTCACCACGCAAAATTTCACACGCTGCACCGAGGCCCTTGATTTCCTTCTGTGTCTGCAGGGCTTTGGATTCGTCTGGCTTGCCTTCGGCTGTAAAGTCGAAGTAGTTCACTACCAGGTCGTAGCCCAGCGACGCTAATTCTTTCGCGATGCCTTTTCCAATGCCGCGGCTTGCTCCTGTGATGATTGCTACGGGTCGTTCTGCCATTTTCAAAATCCTCTCATTTTTCTATTGTCTCAAAAATTCGTTCATTTCGTTCGCAGCGGCCAATCCATCCGCCACGGCGGCAACGACAGTCGATGCTCCCCTGACAAGGTCGCCTCCGGCATAAACTCCGGTCCTGGATGTTGCCAGTGTCCCTTCATTTGTCCGGATAAGGCCTGCCGTTAATTCAACGCCCGGCAGGATTTCGCCGATGTTCTCGGTCGGCTCCTGGCCTATCGCTTCGACGGCAATGTCCATATCAAGCACGTAAATGCTCGACTCGACCGTTTCGGGCCTGCGGCGTCCGCTCTTATCCGGCTCGCCCAGTCTCGTCGGGCAAACCTTAATCCCTGTCAATTTGCCGTTGGTAGAATTAAAACCGACCGGCTGAGTCAATATCAGGAAATGCACACCTTGCTCAATCGCCCGGTCTCGCTCGCCGCTCCAGGCGGGCATCTCCCTGAACGACCGGCGATAGATTACGTAAACGTCCCTGGCGCCGAGCCGCCTGGCGGTGGTTGCGACATCCATCGCGGTATTGCCGCCGCCTATCGCCGCTAATGTCTGGCCTTTGAGGTTCGGCGCATCTGGTTTTCTGGCCGCCGAGAGAAATTCCATCGCATTCCACAAGCCGTCGATGTTCCCATTTTTGCCGCCGATACTGACGGAGTTCGGCAGGCCCATCCCGATAAACACGGCGTCATATCCTTCTTCGATTATGTTATCCAGATTGAAATCGGTATTTAATTCTTTGCCCAGACGCAAAATCATCCGCCCTTTCGGCACATCGGCGAAAATCGCCGCGATCTCATTCCTGAGCGAATTGCTCTGCCTGTCCGTTGGGATGACCGATGCTATCATGCCGCCGAATTCGGTGCTCGCGTCGAATATTGTCACCGTATGTCCCGCTTCGAGGAGTTTTGCTGCACAGGACAAACCCGCCGGGCCGGCACCGATTATAGCAACATTCTTTCCAGTGCTCTCTT
>Ga0315541_1003943_pt1 | contig 11162 bp, 12 predicted proteins | sample SalMarSW160190MG_FD_203095 | JGI IMG/M metagenome (GOLD analysis project Ga0315541, IMG submission 203095) | Salt marsh sediment microbial communities from the Plum Island Ecosystem LTER, Massachusetts, United States - Salt Marsh Sediment SW1601-190 ...
ATTCCATCCGGGATGATTAAACTTCCTCCTAAACTTAAAACGAGCACCTTCTTTTTCATATAAGAAAAAAGTAAATAGTATTTTTATATTTTGGGATTTTTGAAAATTGCAATTAAGTCCGTTAAATGCCCTGACGACTGAAGAGAGGAGAGCGCAGCGGGGCAAAATCCTCGGGATTTTGAGTTTTAGGTGCAGTAAATTAGGGGATGGAAAGACGTGCGTGTAGAAAGCTTAATAAATAATAAAATATGTTTCTATTTTATGAGATTGTATTTATCGGGTGGAGGAAGCGGAGAAAAATCCGCTGAACTAGATAGAAAGTTTGCTTCTGCTATTGGCAAATCTAAACCTCTTTTGTATATTCCCGTTGCCATGGATGAAAACAGACATTCTCCTCCTGAATGTTTTCAATGGTTAAGAAAAACATTCAACCCATTGGGGATAAACAAAATTGAAATATGGACAGAAAAAGATTTGCGAGAGAGGGCAGAAGCAGAACTAGACAGATTTAGCGGAGTTTATGTTGGAGGGGGAAACACATTTTATCTTCTAAAGGAATTAAGGGATTCTGGATTTTTGCCAAAACTTGAAAGGCTCATAAAAAAAAATATTCCTTATTATGGAGGAAGTGCAGGAGCAGTAATAATGGGGAAAACCATTGCTCATGCAGAAGTTGCTGATCCAAACGAGGTTAAATTGAGAAATTTTGAAGCTATTAATTGTTTGGGCGGGAGAGACATTTGGCCACATTATGAGCCTTCTCAAGATAAAGAAATACAGAAGTATAGGAAAGAGCATAATCTAGACTTAATCGCTTTACCAAAAAATACAGGGCTTTTTGTAACAGAAAAAGAGATTGAAGTCATTGGTCCGGGCTCTGCATATTTACCAAGCAGAAAAATGAAAGAACTTAAGCCAGGACAGAAGATTTAATTCTTTTAGCACATGCCTCTTGGGGGGAAATAAATAAGCACCTAAAATTTCACTTAACATAAGATTATCAATAATTTTCTTAGAAGGATTTTTTTAATGTATAAATGGCTTCATAAGCAACCGAAAAGTATTTGAATAGTCACAAAGAAGTTTGTAATATAATAAAATGACAATTGATGAAACTATGTTAAGAGCAGTGAGTCACTACTTAATGGGGAGGGTAGCAGCTGCTGGATTAATACATAATGAAATTAAGTTTACTGGGCGTTCATTTGATTATATTTATTCTCCAGACGGTAAGACCCTTAGTAGAGATATTGATACTGCAAAAGAGAAATGTTTGCAAGATTGTGAAGAAATGTTAAAAGACCCTGTTCCAATAAAATATTCGCATAGAGAAAATTATCACCTCACTTCAGAAGATAGAGCTTTTTTAATTAAATTCTATAAAAAGGCGAAAGATTCTAATTGGAGGAATTCTGAGGAAATTGAAAGAATAAAATCAGATATGGATACATACGCCCCTCATGAAGGATTTTGAGGAAATAATTAATCCCTAAAGGTTTTATTTTTTTATCTATTTCACAGTAAACAACTTCCTGTCTCTAACATCAAAAATTCCCAGCCGAACACCAGAGTCAAGCCAGCCGTGGGAATAATTTATCGCAGCGAAAGCATTTACGAAATCCTGTTTTTTCTCGAAATATTTTGCATCTGAAAGATAATTAGAAACCATATCAATTATTTCTTTCGCTTTTTTTTCTTTTCCCTTCACAACTGATTTTTTCACTTCCTTTAATGCTTTATTTGTCAACCTATAATATTTTTCAAGTTTTTGTTTTGTTATTTTGTCCTGCATGTTATGGTATTCTAATAGGAATATTTAAATATAATGATTTCTGTTAATTTGTAAAAGAGATGAAAAAAATATTTGTTTTTCTTGCTGTAGGAATTGTTTTGTTACTCAGTGCAGGAGTTTTTGCATTTTCCGGGGATTTGTCTGGGGGCAATAAAAATTCGGGCGGGCTTGAAAAAGATGTCGAGGATTTTGTAAAAAATGTCGTAGAGAAAAAAAGCCTTTCTGAAAATGATGTGGAAAGTGTGAAGCAGGTTAGTTTTACTGAACTGCCGAAAAATGTTGATTTAAAAAATATAGATGACACTAATCTGGCTTTATATGAGATTAATATGGATGGTGAAAAACCAGTTTTTGTTATAACTGTTTCAGAGGAGACATTTAAAAAAACTTTATCCTCCGAAGATTACAAGCGTTCGTTTTTGAATTTTGGAACCAAAGAAACTGTAAATGGTTCAGGGTTTCTTGAAACAGCTACTGGAGTAAAAACAAGTTTTGAAAAGGGGTATGTAATGACCAGAAGCGGAAGCATTACTGCAATGTCCACAAATTTGGAAATTGCCGACGAGGGCAACTCAGAGAAAATAGAAATAGTAATTTACAAAAACGGAGAGCCAATAGGATTTGGAAATTCCATGGTCGCAGATTCCAGAGGGGTGGTAAAAGACTATGATGTTCTTTCTTATGGAACTGTTGGGTTTGAGCAAGGGGATGTTATTTCTGTTTATGTAAAATCCGACGGGAATATTCTCTGGAAAGATGTAATAACAATGGTTGAAATTACAACCTCAGATTAAAATCAAGAATCTTGTGATAGGTTTTTATTACTTCCTTCCGGTCAAAAATAAATAAAAAAGTTTTTAAAGGGAGTTTTCTTTTGAGATAACATGGGACAAGGGATGAACAAAACTGGTTTGATTATCGGAATTTTACTTTTAGTAATTTTAGTTTTAGCAGCAGTTCTTGCTTATGTTTTTTTAATTAATCCTAAGATTAGCGGTTACGCAGTGAATAATCAAATACAAGGATACCAAATTGCTATAAATGATATCCTAGCACAAATTCAGCAAAATGGATATGTTCAGATTCCAGTTAGTGAGAATCAGTCAGTAATTTTGGTTCTTTATCAGGAACCACAACAACCCCCACAATAGATTATATTTTTGTCTTGATTATATTTTTGGCTTGGTGAATATTTATAAATCCTAAATTCTAATGCATTTTATGAAAAAAAGAGGGTTATCAATGATTGTAACGTCGTTGATAATTATACTGCTGGTTATTGTTGCCATAGGAATTCTTTATGTTGCATATATTAATTTTGTCAGGACTGGAGCAGGGGGAATTTCCTTAGGAAAATTTACAATTAATTTAGAAATCGAGAGTGCTTATATTGATGCGGGGGATGTTAAAGTGGGTGTCAAAAGAAATGCCGGGAAAGGAGATTTGATTGCAATAAACTTTGTTATTGAGGATGAGGATAATTCTGAAATTTCCAGAAAAGAAACGACACTCCCAGAATTAGGAAAAGAAACTTTTCCCCTTACTTTAAGTGAATTAGATATTGATAATGTTGAGACAGTTTCCATTGCACCAATTTACAAATCGGATTCTGGAGAAGAAGTTACTGGGGATATTGTTGATACACGAAAAATTTCCAGAGAGGGTGTGGGTGGAGAAAATGGAGGGGGGAACGGAAATGGAAATGGAGGTGGAGGAACAGGAGACCCTGATACTGGATTTTGTGGAGACAACTTAATTCAAACTCCAAATGCAGAGATTCCTCCAATTTATGAAGTTTGTGATATGACAAGTTTAGGAGGAGAGAGTTGCGAGACCCAAGGGTATCTTGGTGGGGGAACCATCTCATGCAGTAGCGATTGCCAGTCTTATGATTATTCTTCTTGCATTTCCCTTGCTCCTCCTTCTTGCAACGGCACTTGGAATCCTCCTGAAGACGCGGGAGTGGAATGTGATGGGGGCACAAATTGTAATGCTGACTGCACATGTCCTGCAGGATTTACTGCAGATGGTTTAGGTGGGTGTGATTTGAATGACCCAGTTAACCAAGGAGATGTCTTTTCGGTTTGGCCAGATGAGGGAAGTACTCACAGATTTAAGAGCCCTGATCTTCCAAAAGACCAATTAGAATTAATGGCTTATACTTCATATTATGTAAATTTCAGTAATTCTCCAGAGACAAGGTGTTTTAGAATTCAATCAGCAACTTATTTCGATGAGGATATTAATGTTTCAGAAATAAGTTTAATGATAAATCTTGTATATGAACCTCTTGCGAATGTAAGCCAAGGTCAGCAATATCATATTTGGGAAGCCCAGTACTGCGGGCAGTAATTTTTTATTTTAAGAAAGCTTTAAATATATTCTTTTGTTTTTGTCATTAGTTACTTACAATTTAAAAGAGGTATGAATGGCTTATAAAAAATATATTAAAAAAGACGGAAAACTTTACGGACCTTATGTTTATCACAGCCGCAGGGTAAATGGAAAAGTAATATCAGAATATCGCGGAGCTGGAAAGAAATTTAATTATAAAGTGTTCCTTTTAATTTTTTTTGGAGTTGTTTTAATGACAGCCCTGATTTATACAATAATTTTTTCTAAGGAGAGTATTTCTGGCAGGGCTGTTTTAAATTTGGAAGAGAATTATCAGGAAAACCAGCCTCTTGAAGGGAACTTAATTCTTTCCTTGAAAGAAGGAGAGTTAATTCCAGCTTCATCAGAAGTAGTTTTTGAAAATAACGGAAATTTTTTTAGATATGATTTAAGTGATTTGGTTTCAGAAGAGCCGAGCGAAGGGGGTTTTTATATAAAAGGAAAATCTGTTTCTGGGGAAGGTTTAGGTTATGGAGTGAAAGGAACCAAAAAAATTTATCCTTCTATTAATTTTAAATTATATGTTTATTCTGAAACATTTTCAGAAGAAGTTCCAACAGAAGGAAAATCTGCTGAAGAAGAGCCTGAAGAATCAAATGAAACACTTAAGGAAGGGCAGATTACTAATGAGATAGATACAGAAGAAACAGAAATTACAGAAAATATAAATTCTGATGAAGAACAAGAAATTATAACAAAAGAATATGTTGGAGAAATAGAGATAGTTGATGAGCGAGGATTGATACTAATAGAAGAAAAAGAAGAAACAGCAGAAACTCCAGAAGAACCTGAAGAATCTTTAATTGCAGACAACATTGTTTCTAAATTATTCATGGCGATTTCCAATTCTTTTTTAAGATTAACAGGATATTCTGTAGAAGATTCTATAAAAGTTGGAGTGGAGATTGAGGGAGAAGTTTCAGCAGATAGCCCTTTTGTTTATTATTTAGAAGAAGGGCAGACTGCAGAGATTTTGCCCTGGAGTGTGAAAACTGAATCTGAAGAGAGTGTGAAAACTGAATCTGAAGAATTACCAGACGATGTTGTTGAATTGAGAATAGAAGAAAATAAAATAATTGTCACAACAAATTATTCCTGGGATGAGCAGGGTTTTGGCGAGGATTATTTAGGAGATAGTGAAAAAGCACTTGCTCTTGATTTAAGCAATTTAAATTTAACAATGGAGCAAGAGGAATTGAATGTAAGTTTGGTTTATAGTGGAGAAGAAATAATTTCTTTAACTGCTTTATCAGAAGAAGGAAAAGTTGTGATAAATGAATCTTCTGAAGAGGAAATTTTTAATGAAACAAAAGCAGAACCTGACACGATGGACGGAGTAAATGAAACTACTGATAAAATTATTTTTACAAATGCGACAAATGTTCCTGAAATTTCATCAGAACTGACTGACGAAGAGAAAGAGATTCTTTTCAGTGAATTCGGAAACGCATCTGTAAAAAGAACTGCTAATTTATTCAATGAACGGGTTATTGTTAAATATGAAATAGGAAATTATTGGGTGGAATATTCTTATGATGCTGATGCAAAAGATTTGGATTCTTTAATGGAGATTGACAGAATTAGGTGGCTCAAGGATTTGGCAAGAGCATTTTCACAGGAAGAAAATATTCCTAAAAAAATTGAGAATTTTACTGAGGAATCTGTTATTTGATTTTGGCAAGGAGAAATGAGAAACTTTTTAAATTCTTTTTCTTTAGATAACATGGATAAAAGAATAATTATGTTTGTTGGTTTGATAACTTTAGTTGGGTTGGGTGTTTTTGTTTGTGCGACAATGATAAAGGATAGTAATGGTGTATACGAAGTAACGATAGATTTAGAGAAAGGGTGGAACATCGTTGCTGGAACAATGCCTGAAGAAGGGATTTTAGCAAGCAGTGAGATTCAATTATCAGATATAAAAGCAATGTGGTATTATTCTCCTTTACAAAAAAAATATCTTCAAATTCACCCTATAACAGAAAGGACTTGGTCCGAAATTAATCAAGATGATGAAGATTTTGTTTTTACAAGTGCGGTATGGGTTTATTCTGATAAATCAGGAACAATTAAATATACTACTTTAGAAGGTTATCCAGAACTTAATCAAAGACAACTTTATTCTGGTTGGAATTTTGTAACATTTACTTCTGATATGACTGATGGTTTTAAAGGGTCATGCAATGTTGAAAAAGCATATATTTGGGATATTGCAAATAAAGAATGGATTGTTTTCCCTTATTCAAATATTGAAGGATTTACATGGGAAGGAGATACAATTCTTGGTTATGGATTAATAATCAAAGTATCCTCGGATTGCACATTAGGAACATCAACAGGAGATGGAACAAGTCCTCCCCCGCTCCCAATAGAAACAGAACTTCCAGAGGGTGAAACTATATCTTGTGAGGATAGTGATGGTTATGATTTATATAATGTAGGAATAGTTTCTTATTCTTATGAAGGGGGTGGGGAAGGGGCTAAAGGAGATTATTGTGATTTTTATGCAGAAGGTGCTGAGTCAAGAATAGGATTATTGAGAGAAGGTTATTGTGAGGGTGTAACTTATAAAGAAGATTTAGTTAAGTGCAAGGAGGGATATGTTTGCCGTGCTGCAAGATGTGTTGAAGGAGATTCTTCGTTACCTATGTGTTCTGATACTGATGGGGGCAAAGATGAATTCAATGCAGGATATCTAGTTGGTATTGGTGGTTCAGGAGAAGATGAGTGTTATATTAATGGATCAATGACTTCTGATTGTTCAGGAGCAGGATGTTCTGTTTATGAATATTATTGTGATGGAGAAATAAGGGCATGGGAAATTATGTCTTGTCCAAACGGTTGCTCAGAAGGAGCTTGTATACAATAAATAATCAAAAATGATAAAACAAAAAAGAGGCATGAGCAAAGGGATGTGGACTTTGATAATCCTGATTTTAATTGCAGTTGGAGTTGGAATTTATTTTTGGTTAGGTGGAAGTGACGGGGGTTCTATTTTTGGAGGAAGTTCAATACCTCAGCCACCTGCATTGCCTGACTGAAGATAAAGAATTTTAGTTAGTTTTAAAAATTTCTTTTGTTTTAGATTTTATGAACATTTTATTTATTCCATTTTATGCAAGTCTTGTTTTAGTAAGCATAATATGGCTTCTTGCATTATTAGATGCAAAAACCAAGCGAGCATGGAACAAGTTTCCAAAAGTAAGTTTCATTATTCCTGCTTATAATTCTCAAGTTACAATTAATGAAACAATTGATTCTGTTTTTGAGCAGGAGTATGAAGGGAAAATAGAAGTAATAGTTTTTGCAAGCGGAAATTTAGAAGGATACAATTTTGAAAAATACAAAAATAAAAGTTTCAGATTCCTAAAAGGAAAAGGAAAAATAGAAAAAGCAATAGCTGTGAACAGGGCATCAAAAAAAGCAAAAGGAAATTTTTTGTTTATCGTGGATTCTGACACCACTTTGAAAAAAACTCATTAGGAAAAATGATGTTAAGATTCAAAGATGAAAGAGTTGGTGCTGTAACTGCCTCAAGAACAGCAAAATTTACAGGATTTTGGTCTTTGCTGCAGAATTTTGAATATGTCATGACCAATATTATTTTAACTTCTTATAATAAACTCGGCTCAACCGTCGGAGTTCATGGCTGTGCTATGTGTTTCAGAAAAAAAGCTTTTGAAGATATTAAAGGAATAGCAAGAGTGCCTGCTCAGGATTTTGATTCAGCTTTAAGATTAATAGAGAAAAAGTGGAAAGTTATCTGTGAAATTCAGGCAGTTAGTATAACTCTTTCCCCTTCATTCTTAAAATGGGTAAGACAAAGATTCAGGTGGATGAGAGGTTTCAGTTTTGCTATATTAAATCATTATAAAGTATTTTTTAAAGAGCCATTTGGTCTTTTTTTCACAATTATCTACAGTTTGATGGGTTTGTTTTATGTTGCTCATTTTTTTATTAATCAGGGATTTTTGAAAAGTGCAATCTCTCTCGCATTAGTAATAATTTCATTTAAGTTACCTTTATTTTTGGCTATAGGATTATTTACTGGATTTTTTGGCTGGGCGTTATATGATAGAATTATTCTTTTGGTTTTATATTCTTGTTTATCAATTCCTTACATTGTTTATCCATGCAGAAGTAAAGATTTTTTGAAACTGCCTTTGGTTTTTGCTTACTCTCTCATCTATTTGCCTTTGTTTGTTTTAACTGGTTTGATTGGTGTTGGACTTGCAATTAAGGATAAAATTCAGGGAAGGAAAATAATTAAATGGTAAAAATCATCTCCCAAAAATCTTAGCATACATCATTTTTTGAATTATGAATTTTGAGCCAATTACTCCGGAGATTATTGCTGTTAAAATTAATTTGCCTACTGCTACTTTGAAAATGCCTTCATGAACAGGGATTCTCGCAGTTGTGGAAAATCTTTCTATTATCTGGTCTATATCATATTTGCTTAAAATTATCTTTGTTTTTTTTGTCCCCATGGTTCCTTCTACTAATATATTTTCGTCTGGGCCTATGCACTCTACAACTTTTACCAATGGGTCTTTTATTAAAGGATTTAATTTTCCCAAATCTATTTGGACATTTGTGGGTGTTGGTTTAAGATATTCAAATCCCGGGGGAATTTTTGGTCTTGGTATCCTTATAACACGATTTTGTTTTCGAAGAAAAGGATAAAACGTTTTTTTTACAGAAAGTTCCGGCAGGGGTTTGGATAATTCTTTTTTAGCGACAGGGGGCAATTTTTCTTTTTCCCTCTCTTTTATTTTTTCTTTAATGGGTGACGGCAATATTTTTTCCTTTTCTTCTTCCTCAATAATTTTTTTTAATTTGAATACCTCGCTTGCTCCGGAATGCATAATTAATTCTCTTGTGAATTGTAACAGAAAAAAAGTCCTTGATTCTTTTGTAGTCTTCTGTTCTTTAAATGAATGCTCTAAGATTTTTGGTTTTTGTTCCGGCATTCTATTGTCCAGGCAATTGCTTGAATTTTTTTGGATTGGGATTTGCTGATTCAGAAGAACTTCTAAAAGAAATTGACTTTTGGTATCCTGCTTCATTTATTGGGACTTCTTTGGTTGTTTTTGGAATCTGGGAGGGGGGGTTCATTTTGGGTAATGGGGCGGGGGGGTAATCCGGATTTTGTCTGGGAGATGTTTCGTACAATAAAGTCATGCCCTTCGCAATAATTTTATTTTGGTCTGCTAAGTTATCTATTTTTTCTATAATTTTTTTATTATCCTTGTTTTCTTTTTCCAAACTAAAATCTTTTTCAGAAAGTGCTTTTGCAGAAATTTCAAACAGTTCCAATAATTTGGATATTTGATTAGAGAGATTATCAAATTTTATAGACAGGTTTGTCATGACTTTTTGTAAAGATACAAAATTTTCTATCAACACTCTTTCCACCTTGACTTCGCTGGAAGCTGGAGCTTTTTTACCAGTTGTTTTTTTTGTCTTGTGACTTCTTTTATTTTTTGTAAAATGGTGCTTTTTTTTTGTTTCACCTGTTTTTTTCATCATTTTTTATAAGGGTTCTGTTATTTAAAAATTCTTCCTTTAGAAAATATCCAGGATTTCATTTTGATATTGCTTATTTTTATTTTCTTCAGATGTTTCCTGTGATTCCTCCAATTCTTTTTGAGTTTTTTCTTGGTCTTCAAAATTTTCTACTGTTCCTTCTATTGGCTCCCCTACTTTTTGTTCCTGCTCTGTTTCAGAGCTTGCATTCTTTGCAATTCCTGTTTCTTCTGTTTCTTTTTGTTGTTGGGGTTTTTCTGCGCTTTTAATTTTCGTGGCTTCTTTTTTTTGTTTTTCTAAAATTCCCTCAATTTTTTCCACAACTCCTTCTATTGCTTCTTCCCCTTTTTCCACATTCTCTTTTATTTCCTCAAGGACATTTTGCGATTTCACGAAGCCCCCTTCCTTTTTCTCTGCATTTTCTTTTTTCCCCGGCTGGTATTGTCTTGGTTCCCTGTCTGTATTTTTTATTAATTCTGATTCAAGTTCTGCTACATAATCTGCTATCTCTTTTGCTGCATCGGAATTCACGCTTATGCTGTCAATTCCTCTTTCTACCAAGAATTTTACCATTTCTTTTTTACTCCCTGCCTGCCCGCAAATGCTCGTTTCAACATTGTTCCTCTTGCAAATTCTCAAAACATATTCTAATTGGTACAATACTGCGGGATGCATTTCGTTATAAATATCCTGAACTTTTTCATTGCCCCTGTCTACAGCTAAAATATATTGCGTTAAGTCATTGGTTCCGAAAGAAATAAAATCTATTTTTTCTTCGCATAAATTTTTTATTACCTGCACTGCAGCGGGTGTCTCAATCATTACCCCAACTTTTGCCTGGGGGAAATTTATTTCTTTTAAAAATTCTTTAACTTTTTTTACTTCTTCTACGGAAATGACCTGTGGCAGCAATAAACCAATTTTTTTATTATTGTCTGCAACTCTTTTCAGTGCCTTAAGTTCTGATTTGAGCACATCCGGATTTTTAATTCCGTATCTTACCCCATGCAAGCCCAACATTGGATTTGCTTCTTTTTCTTTAGGGGCACCTTCCAAGTTTTGAAACTCATCACTTCTAATATCTGAAGTTCTAACCCAGAGTTCATCGAAATACCCCGATATTTTTTCAACTCCTTTAAAAATTATTTCTTCATAATCTTTTATTTTTTTTTGTTTTAAAAAATAATCCGGATGTTTTCCTGATTCTGCAATTATTCCTTCTATTCTCAACAAGCCAACCTGCTTTATTTCTGTTTTAGATGCTTTTTCAGCAAAGCTCGGCAAATCCACAATAACTTTTATTTTTGTTTTTGTTTTTGCAGTTACAGGGAGTACTTCTTTTTGCACTATTTCCGAAGTTTTTCCTTTATAGATTTTTCCTGTAAAACCGTCGACAGTTATTATTTCTCCTTCTTTTAATTTTGTTGTTGCTTCCTGGGTTCCCACG
>Ga0315541_1003944_pt1 | contig 11162 bp, 8 predicted proteins | sample SalMarSW160190MG_FD_203095 | JGI IMG/M metagenome (GOLD analysis project Ga0315541, IMG submission 203095) | Salt marsh sediment microbial communities from the Plum Island Ecosystem LTER, Massachusetts, United States - Salt Marsh Sediment SW1601-190 ...
CGAGCGGTTACAGCCCCGCAACCACGTGATACAGGTGGATAGCGTCAAAATATCCACCCAGTGCCGCCAGTGCGAGGATGCCCCGTGCGTGAAGGTCTGTCCCACCGGGGCCACCTACCGCACCGAGACCTACACGGCGGTGGATCAGCGGCTGTGCATCGGGTGCCGGCTGTGCATGATGGTCTGTCCCTTCGGCGCCATCCACGTGGCCACCACGGAAGTGGCCGGTCGAGAGAAAAGGGCCGCCTTCAAATGCGATCTGTGTGTGGACCGGCCCGGCGGCCCGGCCTGCGTGGAGGCCTGCCCCACCAAGGCACTCAGCCTGCGCTATCCCCGCGAGGTCATCCAGCAGGCCAGTCAGGCCACGGCCCGGCAATTCCTGGAAGCGTTGGAAAGCCAGCAACAACTGGCAAGCAATCCATGAAGGAGGAGGTGATTTCCCATGACTGAAAAGTCTTACAGTGAGAAGATTCTGAGCAGGAGCATTGACCCTGCTGCACTTGAGATGCTGGCCCGGGCTGAAGAACTGGGCCTCGAGACCGCCTGGGATCGCCTGGAAGCAATGTTGCCTCAATGCGGCTTTGGCGAACTGGGCGTCTGCTGCCGCAACTGCAATATGGGCCCCTGTCGCATCAGCCCCTTCGAGGAAGAGGGGCCCAAAAAGGGTGTCTGTGGGGCCACGGCCGACATCATCGTCGCCCGCAACCTGATCCGCATGATCGCCGCCGGCGCAGCCGCCCACTCCGACCACGGGCGGGACATCGCACACACGTTGCTCTTGACCGCTGAGGGCAAGGGCGGCGGCTACGAGATCAAGGATGAGACCAAACTCAAAGCACTGGCGGTGGAGTACGGCATTGAGGCCGAGGGCCGGAGCAAGGAGGAGATTGCCCTGGACTTGGCCCGCGCCGTCTACGCCGAGTTCGGCAAGCAGGAAGGCCCCATCCAGTTCACCCGCCGCGCACCGGATAAGCGCGTCGCTCTGTGGCAGAAACTGGGCGTTGACCCGCGCGGCATTGACCGCGAGATCGTGGAGATCATGCACCGCACCCACATCGGCGTGGACAATGACCCTGTCCACCTGATCCTGCAAGGGGTCAGGGCCTCCATCTCCGATGGCTGGGGCGGTTCGATGGTCGCTACCGAACTCTGCGACGTCCTGTTCGGCACGCCTACCCCCATCCGCTCACAGGCCAACCTGGGCGTGCTCAAGGCCGACCAAGTCAACATCGTCATGCACGGCCACGAGCCGACGCTTTCGGAGATGATCGTCGCCGCCGCGCAGGACCCCGAGATGGTCGCTCTGGCGGAGAAGTACGGGGCCGCTGGCATCAACGTGGTCGGCATGTGCTGCACCGGCAACGAGGTGCTCATGCGCCACGGCATCCCCGTTGCTGGCAACTTCCTCCAGCAGGAGTTGGCCGTCATCACTGGCGCGGTCGAGGCAGTCATCGTGGATGTGCAGTGCATCATGCCCGCGCTGGGAGCGTTGAGCGGTTGCTTCCACACCAAACTCATCTCCACGTCTCCTAAGGCGAAATTCCCCGGCGCGGCCCACATCGAGTTCCACGAGGAGCACGCTTTTGAAATCGCCAAGGAGATAGTGCGCATAGCCGTGGAGAACTATCGTTTCCGCAAGCCTGGCCAGGTGCACATCCCCGACGAGAAAACTGAGTGCATGGTCGGCTTCAGCGTGGAGGCCATCGTGGCCGCGCTGGGTGGCACGCTCGACCCGCTGCTGGGAGCCATCAAGAGCGGCGCGATCAAGGGCCTCGCTGGCGTGGTTGGCTGCAACAACCCCAAGATCCAGCACGATTACGGCCACATCAACCTGGTCAAGGAATTGATCAAGAACGACGTGCTGGTGGTGAACGGCGGCTGCAACGCCATCGCCTGTGCTAAGGCCGGGCTGCTCCTGCCCGAGGCGGCGGAGATGGCCGGCGAGGGGCTCAAGGGCGTCTGCAAGGCGCTGGGCATCCCGCCGGTGCTGCACATGGGCTCCTGCGTGGACAACAGCCGCATCCTGGTAGCCCTCGCGGAGGTCGCCAAGGCGCTGGATGTGGACATCAGCGACCTGCCGGCGGCCGGCGCGGCCCCGGAGTGGATGAGCGAGAAGGCAGTCAGCATCGGCACCTACTTCATTTCTTCAGGCGTCTTCACCGTCCTAGGCACCGTGCCTCCGGTGCTGGGCAGCCCGGTCGTGACCGAGTTGCTCACCCAGGGCGCGAACGACGTCGTCGGCGCGGCCTTCGCCGTCGAGCCCGATCCCTTCAAGGCTGCAAAACTGATGATTGACCACATCGAAGAGAAGCGGGCGGCTCTGGGGATTTGACTTGGTAAATTGGTAGGCTGGTAGATTGGTAGTTGGTAGATTGGTGCGCGCTTTCGCCAATTTACAATATACCAATTTACCAATCTACCAACACTTGGAGGTGACTATGCCACTCATTCCTCAACCACCGCCTCCCGCCGGAGGCGCTCTGTTGGCCAGGCTGCACGCTATCAACGCCCAGTTCGGCTACCTGCCGGAGGATGAACTGCGCCGCGCAGCCGATGAACTGGGCGTGCCGCTGAGCCAGGTCTACAGCACAGCCTCCTTCTACGCCGCCTTCAGTTTCGAGCCGCGTGGCCGCCACACTATCCGTGTCTGCCAGGGGACGGCCTGCTACATCCGGGGCGGCAGGCGTATACTGGAAGAACTGAAACGACTGCTGGGCGTCGAGGAGGATGAGACGACAGATGACCTGTGCTTCACCCTCAAGACGGTGTACTGCCTCGGCGCATGCGGCCTCTCGCCGTCAATGCAGGTGGACAACGACATCTATGGCCGGCTCAAGCCCGATCTGCTCCCTCATATCCTGGAGAAGTACCGGCCAGCCGAGGGGAGAATGCAGGAAGACAAGAGGCAAGAGGCATGAAAGTACACACCCGTTCCGACTTGGAGACGCTGCGCGCCGAGGGTCTTTCTACTCTCTACCCGCCCAGGCTGAGAATCAGCGTGGGAATGGCGACCTGCGGCCGGGCGGCGGGGGCAGCCGCCATATACGATGCGTTGCGTGAGGAGGCTGCCGCGCGCGGACTGGACCTCATGCTCGTCGCCACCGGCTGCATCGGCTACTGCCAGCAGGAACCACTGGTGGATGTGGCGCCCCCCGGCCGTGGCCGTCTCCTTTACGCCCGCGTGACGCCCGACCGCGCCCGCGACCTGATCGCCGCCCTGGCAACCGGCGAACTGCCGGCCGAGGGCGCGCTGGCCGTCATCCCGGAAAGAAACCGGGTTTTTCAGAAAAGACCTGGTTTCTTGGAGGACGTTCCCTTCCTCAACGAACTCCCCTTCTACTCCCACCAGCGCAAGATCATCCTGCGTAACTGCGGCCTGATTGATCCGGCACGCGTCGAGGAGTACATCGCACGGGAGGGCTACCAGGCGCTGGCCCACGCCCTGCTGGACCTCACGCCGCAGGAGGTGATTGACGAAGTGCTGGACTCCGGGCTGCGCGGACGGGGTGGCGCCGGCTTCCCCACCGGGCGCAAGTGGCGAATCTGCCACGACGCACCGGGAGAACCAAAATACGTCATCTGCAACGGCGACGAGGGCGACCCTGGGGCATACATGGATCGCACCGTGCTGGAGAGCGATCCCTACAGCGTCATCGAGGGCTTGACCATCGCCGGATACGCCATCGGCGCCCACCAGGGCTATGCCTATATCCGCAACGAATACCCGCTGGCGATTGAGCGCATAGCGCAGGCCGTGTCCCGGGCGGAGGAACTGGGGCTGCTTGGGGAGGACATCTTCGGTTCCGGCTTCGACTTCAGCATCACCATCGTACGCGGGGCGGGCGCTTTCGTCTGCGGCGAGGAGACGGCGCTTATCTCCTCAATCGAAGGGGGGTTGGGCGAGCCTCGCCCCAGGCCGCCCTTCCCGGCGACGAGTGGTCTGTGGGGTAAGCCCACCGTCATCAACAACGTCAAGACACTAGCGACGGTGTCCGTGATTATCGGCCGTGGCGCCGACTGGTATGCCAGCGTTGGCACGGAGAAGAACACGGGCACGGTCGTTTTCTCCCTGGTGGGCAAGGTGGCCAACACCGGCCTGGTGGAAGTGCCGCTGGGCACAGCGCTGGGCGAACTGATCGAGGATGTCGGCGGGGGCGGGCTGAATGGCAAGCGGGTGAAAGCCGTGCAGACCGGCGGCCCGTCGGGTGGCTGTCTACCGACTGCTCTCTACAACCTGCCGATCACCTACGAGAACATGACCCAGGCCGGCTCCATCATGGGCTCCGGCGGCATGGTTGTGATGGATGAGGACACCTGTATGGTGGACGTGGCGCGCTACTTCCTCCGCTTCACCACCGCCGAATCGTGCGGCAAGTGCACGCCCTGCCGTGAGGGAACCCGCTATATGCATGAGATTCTCACCCGCATCTCCGAAGGTAAAGGAACACTGGAAGACCTGGAGTTGTTGGAGGAGGTGGCCAGGTGGGTCAAAACAGCCTCGCTGTGCGGGCTGGGCCAGACGGCCCCGAATCCGGTGCTCTCAACGTTGCGCTACTTCCGTGACGAGTTCATCGCCCACATCGTGGACAAGCGCTGCCCGGCGGGTGTCTGCCGGCCCCTGGTCCGCGCCCGCTGCATCAACGCCTGCCCGGCCGAGGTGGATGTGCCCGGTTGGCTGACGTTGGTGGCGCAGGGGCGCTACGCCGAGGCCATCGAGGTGCACCGCCGTAAGAATCCCTTCGTCCTCGTCTGTGGCCGCGTCTGCCCTGCGTTTTGCGAACGGCATTGCCGCCGGGGCGAGGTTGACGAACCGGTCGCCATCCGCCAGATAAAGCATTTTATGGCCGACCACGAGATGAAGCATCCCTGGACTCCGCCCAAACTGGAAGGGCCTAAAGCCGAGCACGTGGCCGTCGTCGGCGGCGGCCCAGCGGGCCTCACCGCTGCATTGCGCCTGGCGCAGAAGGGCTATCCGGTCACCATCTTCGAGAGGCTCCCCATCCTGGGTGGAATGATGGCCGTAGGTATCCCCGCCTACCGCCTCCCCCGCGAGGTACTCAACTTTGAGATCGAGGAAATCCTGCGGGCCGGGATCGAGGTCAGAACGGGAGTGGCCCTGGGCCATGACTTCACTATTGACTCCCTCTTCGCCGAAGGCTACCAGGCGCTCATACTGGCTATCGGCGCCCACAAGAGCCGTGCATTGGGCATCGTCGGCGAGGACAGCGAAAGGGTCTACCCAGGGGTGGATTTCCTGCGCAACGTGGCCCTGGGCAACCCACCCGATCTGGCCGGTAGGAGCGTGGGCGTGGTCGGTGGCGGCGACGTGGCGATTGACGCTGCGCGTTCCGCCTGGCGACTGGGGGCCAGAGAGGTGCACCTCATTTACCGTCGCCGCCACGAGGACATGCCCGCTCACCCAGAAGAGATCGAGGCTGCTGAGGCGGAAGGGGTTGTTTTTCATTTCCTCACGACCCCCATCAGGGTCATCGGCGATGGGCGGGTGAGGGGTGCGGAATGTCAACGGCAGGCGTTGGGCGAGTTCGACCGCAGCGGGCGGCGACGGCCGATACTCATAGCGGGCTCCGAGTTCACGCTGGACCTGGACGTGCTCGTCCCGGCCATCGGCCAGGCGACCGATCTGGAGATAGAGGATGGGTTGGAGAGGAACCGCGACACCACGCTCGTCGTGAACGAGGCACTTGCCACCACCCGTGAAGGGGTCTTCGCGGCAGGGGACGCGGTGAGCGGCCCGGCGACGGTCATCCACGCCGTAGCGCAGGGGAATAAAGCCGCTGGAGTGGTGGACCACTACCTGCGCACGGGCCGGGTGGAGAAGATCGTCACCCTGCCCGGCTACGAGGTGGTTGAGCAGAAGTTCAACCTGGAGGATTACGCCGAGGCCAGGCGACCTCCAATGCCCGTGCTCCCCATCGCAGGACGCCAGGGTAACTTTAGGGAAGTGGAACTGGGCTTGGACGAGCACACCGTCCAGGAGGAGTGCAAACGTTGCCTGCGCTGTGACCTGGAATGGCTGGAGGAGATGGAGTTGCCGCTGGAGCCCCGGCCCGAGCGGGTCGTTGATACCGTTGAGATTGCGAGGTGAGGCCGATGGATGTTCTCATGGTAAGCCTGACCGTGAATGGACAGCCTGTGACTGTGCCCGACGGCTCAACCGTCCTGCAGGCGGTGCACGCCGCCGGGGTGGAATTGCCCACGCTCTGCTACCACGAGGGATTGACCCCCTACGGCGCGTGTCGGCTGTGTATGGTGGCCATCACCGCGCCCCACCCCGCCCTCGTCGCTTCCTGCGCCTGTCCAGCAGAGGAGGGGATGGTAGTGGAGACGGACGCGCCAGAGGCAGTATCTGCCCGCCATCTGGCGTTGGAGTTTCTCCTCAGCCGCTGCCCGCAGTCTGACGTGATACGGGAGATGGCCGCCAGGGAGGGAGTGACCGCTTCCCGCTTCGGCGCTCCCCCACCGGAGCGGGCCGATGAGTTATGTATGCTGTGTGGCCTGTGCGTGCGCGTCTGCTGCGAGGCGATAGGCGCGGCGGCCTTATGTTTCATCGGGCGGGGGATGGAGCGCAGGGTCGGCGCCCCCTTCGACGTGCAGTCCGACGCCTGCATCGGCTGCGGGGCATGCGCCGAAATCTGTCCCACCGGCGCGATCCAGATCGAGGACCGGGGCAACAAGCGCATCCTGCACACCTGGAACACGACGGTGGAGTTGCACGCCTGCCCGGAGTGCGGGCGTTTCTTCGCCCTTGAGCCGACGGCCTTTCTCAAGGAGACACTGCCTGAGGTGGCAGACGTGTGGGCTCTATGCCCGGATTGCCGCCGGCGTCACACGGCCCGCCAGTGGTTGGCGGTTGGCGGTTAGCAGCCAGCATTAGCGGCTATCCGCTTGCATGTGCGTTTGGTATGAGTCAGATGCCACGTGCCCACACGGTGCGTGGCATTTTTGTTATTGTGCCCATCTGTCATGTGTTCATTTGTCGTTGGTCATTGTATAATTACCCCTCATGGTGCTCAAGTTCATCATCTTCGACCTGGACGATACGCTCTACCCCCGTGACAGCGGGCTGATGCAGGAGGTGGGCTGCCGCATCCAGTTGTGGCTATGCAACCACCTGGGATTGTCATGGGAGAAGGCGATTGTCATGCGGCGCGACTACTTCCACCGCTACGGGACCACGATGGGCGGCCTGATCGCCGAGCACGACCTGGATGTGCATAACTATCTGGCCTTCGTGCACGACATCCCGGTGGAGGAGCACCTCGACCCGAATCCTGCGCTGGGCGTGATGCTGGAATCTATCCCACTGCGAAAGGCAGTCTACACCAACGCTACTTCGGAGTACGCCTGGCGGGTGCTGCGGGCGCTGGGGGTAGCCGATCACTTCAAGCAAGTGATCGGCATCGAGGAGGTGGGCTTGCGCAACAAGGCCTGCCGTGATGCCTACGAGCGTATGTTGGCGCTGCTGGACGCCCAGGGCCCCGAATGCATCATGGTCGAGGATGTAGCACGCAACCTGCAGCCGGCCAAGGCCCTGGACATGACGACAGTGCTGGTTGATGCGGAGCCCAACGAGGGCGTGGACTTTGTGGTGGGGAACGTGCTGGAGGTAGGTCGGGTAGTGAGTGAACTCCTTGAGGAGGTATCAGATGTCTCTCCAGAGTGTGCGGCGCGAGTTCCCTGATCCCCACCGTCAACGCCTCTACCGGCAGGCGATTCTGATCGCCATCGCGGGCAACGCCCTCTTGGCAACGACCAAGGGGGTGGTAGCGTGGCTCTCGGGCAGCAGCGCGGTGCTCTCGGATGCCGCCAACTCGCTCTCGGACACGTTGTACAGCCTGCTGATGGCAGTTGGGCTGTACCTTGCGCAACAGCCGGCCGACGAGAGCCACCCGCAGGGGCACAGCCGCTTCGAACCGCTGGTCGGCCTGCTCATCGCCATAGCGATGGGCGCGGCGGGTTTTACGGCGCTGTGTGGGGGGGTGCTGCGCTTCCGTTCCGGCGCGGCGGCGATTGAACCTGGCTGGCCTACGGCTGTACTGGTGAGCAGCGCGCTGCTCAAGGTCGTGATGTGCCTCCTGGTTGGGCGCATCGGGCGGTTGGCGCACAGTCCCGCCATCCGCGCCAGCGCCCGCGATAATTTGGCCGACGTCCTGACCTCTACGGCGGCATTGGCCGGTGTGCTGGGTTCTCGCTTCGTCTACCCGCCGCTCGACCCGGCGGCAGGGGTGGTGGTCTCGCTATGGATCTTCCGCGCAGCCTGGGAGATCCTATACGAGAACCTGGGCTACCTCACCGGTCGCGGTGCACCGCCGGAACTCGTAGCCCAAATCGTCGTCGTCGCGTCGTCTGTGCCGGGCATCCTCGGTGTCCACCAGGTCATCGCCGACCACGTCGGGCCGCAGTTGCGGGTGGACATACACGTTGACGTGGACGGCGAGATGACGCTTCGTCAGGCCCACGCCATCACCGACCGGGTGCAGGCGCAGGTTGAGGCGCTGCCAGCGGTGGACCTGGTTTTCATACACGCGGAGCCGGCAGGTTCATAGCCGCTGGGGCTTCCTCCAGGTGGCTGAGGGCCGTCTTGAGAGTGAAGGAGCGGAGATGCGCATCGGAGAGTTCGAGTTCAACCGGCGAGAGTTGGCCGGGGCTATGGGTGACTTCGACACTCTGCTCTCCCTCGCGGCGGGATACATCGCCGTCTGTGGGCTGGGGGCCGACCTGGCCCAGGTTCCCCTCACCCTCACCAACGCGACTATCGCCACAGCCGCCCTCATCCGCGATTACTTTCCTGAGAAGGCTGTGACAGAGCGCAAGCTGATGCTGAATATGGGTGTGATGAATGTGGTGGGCTCCTTCTTTGGTGGGATGCCGATGTGTCATGGGGCGCTATGTCGCAACTTCTCCATCCACACACCCACTGCCAGCAGCGCCGTGCTGCCGACGAGCGCCAGGCAGACCAGTGCTGTGTCCTCCGTCTGTTCGGCATCGTCAGTGAGGACAGATGCCGCCTCGCTCTGCCCAGGTCTCGTCTGGTGAGCCTGGGCCGATCCCACGACTACGGCCAGCAGCAACGTCAATGTGATGATGAATCCCATCGCGCGGACGAGATGACGCATCGTAATTATCTCCCCAGAAGCGGTAAAACGGCCAAAACGAGATGCCATTCGCTGAGACTCTCCCACATCGGCCCTGCCAGGGATTCCCAGGCGGCCAGACCGATGGCCCGGACGGTGGTTTCAGGACGGCGGCGCCACTGCTCCCCTTGGTTTGTTCCCCAGGCCACTCACGTGGTCGCCCTGCGTCCGAGCCTGGCGCTGGAATGTACCCGGGGGCCGATTCACATCGGCGCTTGTAGGATACCACAGAAGCGGGCATGTTGCTGGACGGGGAGGTGCTGTCTGCGCGTCGGGTGAGGGGCGAAGAGTTGCCGTCAGCCCAACGCTCGCCCTACGCACACTCGTCGAAACGCAAACAGTTTGTCGTGACGACTTCGGCCGTCCACACCGGGGAGCAGGCGATTGAAGTCATCACTACGAATCCCTATGGTAGCCCGCGCGGACGAGGAGTTGGAAGGCGCGGGCAGTCAGGATAGGGCGTAGAATGGGGCCCGGTGGGGGTGGGCCATTTAGGACGATGGTCAGGCCAGAGTGGGCCTGTACCTCGTCCAGCGACCATTCGTCGCGAGAAAAAAACTCGGCCAGGGCGCAGTTCTCGACGCGTAGCAGGCCGAAGAGGTCACGGGGCGCTGGCGTGCTCAGGAGATGGGTGTGGAAGGCGACGATGGCTAAGTGGTCGGGGGTGCCAGGGCCACCCAGTCGCGGTGGGACGAGGATCACCATCAGGGGCGTGGGACGCTTCTTGCTCGGCGCGAGGTTCAGCGTATCGGCAACCTGCCAGTCGTGGATCAGGTAAGTCTGGCGGGGCAGTTCGAATCGCACCCGCACGCCGAGTTCCTCCTCCACCTCGCGTCGCAGGCAGGCCAGGACGGTCTCACCCCGCTCGATGCCCCCCCCGATGCCGCCTACACCGACGATAGTGATGCCATCCTCGCACCGCTGCCAATACCTGGGCTTACTAATCTCAAAGTAGCAGGCCGCCTCGTCGCACGCGATGGTCGAGACGCCGACGAGGGCGACTTTCTTGCCGCTCAGCAGAGAATGGCGGCGGAGGGCGGGGAAAGCGTCGAAGAGGTTCACTCGCTGGCTATTCCCGGAAAGTCAGTAAGTGGCCCAGCAGGTCATCCAGCGCGGCGGTGGCCAGGCAGCAACACTTGTCTGCCCCGCCGTAATAGACGTAAAGCGTCCCGTCTCGGACTGCTGCTCCCTCCGGGAAGACGACGTTGGGCACGTCCCCCACCCGCTCGTACTCCTTCTCCGGTTCCAGGATGGGGTACGGCGAGCGGGCGATGACTCGGCCAGGGTCCTCCAGGTCCAGAAGCGCCGCCCCGGCCCGGTAGACGTGGTTGGCGTCTACTCCGTGGTAAATGAGCAGCCAGCCGGCCTCGGCCCTGATGGGCGGTGGCCCCGCCCCGATCTTCTTCGCTTCCCACTCGTACCTCGGCCTCATGACGGTGAACTCATCGAGAGAGGCCCTGTACGTGCTCCAGAAATCCTCTCCGAGGTTGAGTAGTTGCTCCAGGCCATCAAAATACACGATCTGGATATTGGGCGTTACCCGATGGAGCATCGCGATGCGCCCCCCAACGAGTTCCGGGAAGATCACCGCATCCTTGTCCTCCAGGTCGAGTATCGCGACGCCGTGCTTGTGGAAAGTGCGCAGGTCCTCCGTCGAGGCCAGCGCCACCCGGTGTCCAGCCCCGGAGAAGGCCGGCGCTGAGAGCGCAGTGTACGTGATCAGATACGAGACCTCTCCGCCGACCTCCAGGCGGGTCACCCGGGGGTCCTCGCAGCCGAACCTCTCGTATTCCTCCAGTGGCTCGAGCACCGGACGCGCGAGGCGGGTGAAATGGCGCCCATCCTCGCTGACGGCGCAGCCGATGGAGGAGACGTAGCTCTCGTACCCTGCTCCGTCGGGCTTCCTGATGTAGCCTTTAGGTATCGCCCGGTACAACAGATAAATTGAGCCGTCTGCGTCCACCGTGGCCCCGCAGTTAAAGACCGCACCGGATTCCCACTCTCTTG
>Ga0315541_1003953_pt1 | contig 11138 bp, 11 predicted proteins | sample SalMarSW160190MG_FD_203095 | JGI IMG/M metagenome (GOLD analysis project Ga0315541, IMG submission 203095) | Salt marsh sediment microbial communities from the Plum Island Ecosystem LTER, Massachusetts, United States - Salt Marsh Sediment SW1601-190 ...
GAGGACGCTCGATGTGGAGGCCAGCACCGCGCGGGTGCTCAGGGCGCTGGCGGACGGCGCGGCGGAGGTAGAGTTGGCGATGGTGACCGTGCCCCCTCGTCTCTCCGAGCCGGAGCCAGCCCACACGCTGGCCCGGTCGCTGCTGGCGCAGCCTTTCACGCTCGTCGCCGACGACCCGTTGACTGATTATCACGCCGAGTTCGCGGCCCCGCCGGAGCGAATCGCGACCTGGCTGCAGGCAGTCCCTGAATATGCGCCAGACAGCGCCCGTATGGCACTGGAGACAGATGGAGCGGCGGTACGGGCCTGGCTGCTTGAGGTCGCGCCACAGTTGGGGCCTGAGCGACTGCTGGACGTCGCCGAGACGCTGACGCGCACGGTGACGGCGTTGACCGCTGGCGAACAGCGGGCCGGAGCCCGCGTTCGCCATCCCGAGAGCACCTACGTGGTCCAGCCCGGCGATGCCTTTTTCGACGTAGCCTACCGTCATGGCTTTCCCCAGTGGCGGTTGGAGGAGGCCAATCCCGATGTAGACCCGGAGGCACTGGCCATCGGAATGGAGTTGATTGTCCCCTCCATTGACGTTCTCTTTCCGGAGCCGCTGGTGCCTGGTAAGCACATTGAGATCAGCCTGCCGGAGCAGCAGTTGCGCGCCTACGAGAATGACCAGTTGATCTTTGAATTCACCTGCTCCAGCGGGATGTCGAGCACACCAACCATCGCCGGGCAGTTCCAGGTGCTTTTCAAAGAGCCAAGCGCTTATGCACCCCGGTGGGGTCTGGAAATGCCCTACTTCATGGCAGTCTACCAGGAAGGGCCGGACTTTTCCAATGGCATCCACGAGCTGCCGATCACGTCCAGCGGGCGGCGACTATGGGCCGGTGTCCTCGGCTGGCCGGCCTCTTATGGCTGCGTTATCCTCGACGTCGGAGACGCGGAACGGCTCTACGAGTGGGCCCCGGTGGGGACGTTAGTGCGCATCGCAGGTGTAGCGCCAGGGACGCCGACCCAGGAGGAGGAGGAGCACGAGGAGCCGTAGTTGAGACTTCCGAAGTCTGCCGCGATTGCTGGGTAAAACTCTTCGCCAGCACTCTTACTTGGGCCATGAAAGGTCACCTGCGAACAGACTTCGGAAGTCTATTCCGAGAGGGACGCTTGTCAATCGGCACATGTGCGGGTAAAATAGCCCCTGTGAATCCGAGTCCCTTACCCCGCGTTCTCCTGGTTATCATCGTCGCTGTCTACGCCACGATTGGCGTGCTCTATGCAGCTCTCACTCCCCTCTGGCAGGTCCCCGACGAGCCAGCACATTACAACTACGTCCGCGCACTGGCCGAGGGGCGAGGCATCCCAGTCATTGAGGTCGGCGACTACGACCAGGCGTACATTGGCCGCCTCACGACAGAGAAATTTCCACCGGAACTGCCCATTGAACCGCTGGAGTACGAGGATCACCAGCCGCCGCTCTACTATCTGCTGGCGACCCCGGTCTACTTGCTCTTTGGCGGCGCGGTGTTGCCGTTGCGGCTGTTGTCGGTGCTGTTCGGGGCTGGGTTGCTGCTGGTCGCTTTCGGGGCAGTGCGGACAGTCTTCCCGGCGCGGCCCGAGTTGGCGTTGATGACTGCCGCCTTTATCGCGTTCATCCCCCAGCACGTGGCGATGACCGCCGGGGTGAACAACGACGCGCTGGCGGAACTGGTAGTGGGGGGCACGCTGTGGGCGCTGGTGGTCTACGTCGGCGGGGGACACGACCGGCCGTGGCCAGTTGGGTTGCTGCTGACGGCGGCGTTGCTGACCAAGACGACGACTTACTTTGTCGCGGGGGTGGCTGTGGTCGCTGTGCTGATCCGCTGGCGGCAGGAGCGCCGGACGTGGGGGTGGATGGTGGGACAATTGGCCTGGATGCTCGTCCCGGCGTTATTGCTCTCCGCGCCCTGGTTCATCCGTAACGGCCTCACCTATGGCTGGCTCGACCCACTGGGGTTGGTGCGACACAACGCGGTCGTCGAAGGACAGCCGCGCTCCTCCGAGTGGCTGGCGGACTACGGCTGGGGCGGGCTTTTGAGCCGCCTGGCCCGCACGGCCTTCCAGAGTTTCTGGGGCCAATTCGGCTGGATGGGCGTGGTGCTCCCGGCTCGCATCTACCAGGCCCTGGCCTTGCTTTCCGCCCTTTTGGTCGCTGGTTTCCTGTGGTGGCTGTTCGACCAGTGCCGTCCCAGGCTGACCTTATCTCAACACGCCAGCTTGCTCTTGCTTCTTATCTCTTGCTTCCTAACTCTTCTCGAATTCCTGTGGTACAACCTGACCTTCGTCCAGCACCAGGGCCGTTACCTCTTCCCTGCTCTCATTCCCATCGGGATGGCGGCGGCATTGGGACTGGACATATTGGCAGGAGTCCTGCCACAGCGGATGCGCCCCTGGGCGATAGCCACCCTTTTCGCCGGGCTGGCGGCGCTGGACGTGTATTGTCTGTTCAAGTTCATTATCCCGTTTCTGACGAGGTGACCGATGGATGAACTCGCACCTGGATTGATAGGCGAAGTAGAGGCAGTCGTGGCCGATGCGGATACGGCCAACCGCTGGGGCAGCGGGCTGGTGCCCGTCTTCGGCACGCCTGCGCTGGTCGGGCTGATGGAGGGCGCGGCGGTGCGGGCGCTGGCGGGGCACATCCCGCCGGGCCAGACCTCCGTGGGCGGGCGGATTGACGTCCGCCACCTGGCCCCTACACCGGTAGGGATGCACGTCCGCGCCCGCGCCGAACTGTTGGAGGTAGAGGCTCGCCGGCTGGTGTTCCGCGTCTGTGCGTGGGACGAGGTAGAGCAGATTGGGGAGGCTACCCACGAGCGGTTCGTCGTTGGCGAGGAGCGATTCATCGCGAGGGCGAAGGCCAAGGCGAAAGCCAAAACCAGATCAACATCGCCATAAAACTGGACGCTGGATATTAGCGATGAGCATCGAGCATCCAGCATCCAGCATTAAGTATCAAGCATCAAGTGTCCAGTACCGCTCCGCAAACGCCCATACTGCTGCCGCCATCTCTGCCACGTCAGCCCAGAAGGTGCTGAGTTGCGAGTGGTAGCAGGCGATGGCCGCGATCTTCGCCCCCAGCGCCTCTCTGGAGAGCGGCGCCGATTCTGCCTGCCATTGCCCCTTCATCAGCGCGACCTGCACCGCCTGCGGGTCCTCCGTATAGGGAAAGTCCTCGTAGTAGACCAACGTGTGCCCAGAGGCCTCCGCTGCGTAGCGCACGATCTGGTGATCCAGGTGGTGCCCGACTCCCAGCGGTGCGTAGGCTGTGTCGTCCGACATCAGCGGTAGTGTCGCCAACCGGGTCGCCACTTCCACGACCAGGCTATTCTCCGCAGGGTGCACCTCCCCCCACAACGCTTCCTCGCTGGCGTAGGGGAAGTGGCCATCAGGGGTTCGCCGGTAGATGCAGTCGGTGTAGAGCCAATGAACTGCTTCTGCTCCGAGCAGGGCCAACGCCGCCAGGTCCTCCTCTTGCCGTCTGGCGACCGCCTCGGCCGGATGCCCCCATCGCGCATGCAGTTCCTGAGCGAATGGGGAGAGCGGAGCGTCCGGAGCAGGAGTGCCGGCGAAGATTGTCGCCACTAGCACGCGCTCACCGGCCTGCATCTGCTGCCAGATACGCCCCCCGCACGAGAGGACAGCATCATCCAGATGAGGGGAGAGATAGACGTGGCCGTATTCGTTCACACTAAATGCACCTGGTTGACTGACAAAACTCTGGATTGGCCCTGGGAGCAAGAAATGGGACGCAGATTAACGTTGATGAACGCTGATTTTCTGGTTTTATCGGCAGATAATCTGCGAAAATCTGCGTGAATCTGCGTCCTGAAAGATTTGTCAGTCAATCAGCTAAATGCACATTAAATGACCTCGAAATCCGTCGAATGATCAATGACTAAACGTGAAATCTCAGAGGCGGATTGCTAACCACTGATCACCTATTATTGCAATTGCAAGATACAATCCGAGTATACATGGGGAGGGAGTTTGAAGCGATGAAACAAGCAGAATCGGCAAACCCGACCGTGGACAAAGAGAAAGAGAAAGCCGCCACGACTGAACAAGACTGCGCTTGTTATCCAGGCCATGATGGGCTTTCCCTTCCTGTTCCCACCAGTATTGTACCAGATATGGCCTGGAACGTCAAAGCATTGCCTGGCAGGAAGGAAGGGGCCAGTTTAAAGGCCCACGATCGCGCCCGCGCCCAGGCCGGTGACGCGCCGCCCACGCCGGAGCAGGTTGAAGCCGCGCAGGCTGAACTGCTCGAAGCCGCCGTCGCGCCGTTCGACAACCCCGAGCTGCGCCGTCTGCTCACGACCATCAAGGCGCGCACCGAGCAGGTGATAGATCGGGTGACGCGGGATCGGGTCATCAGCGCGGGCTACAGCGTGGAGGATACGGAGCGGGCGCGGCAGATGGTGGCCTCCTTCTATGCCTTCCTGCAAGAGAACCGCGACGAGATCGGTGCGCTGCAGATCATCTTCGGTCAGCCCTACGGTCAGCAGCGGATCACCTACGAGCAGGTCAAGGAGCTGGCGGCGCGTTTCGAGATGCCGCCCAACCTTTGGACGACGGCGGGGCTGTGGCGGGCCTACGCGCAACTGGAGCGCGACCGCGTGCGCGGCGTGGGCGCCCGGCGCACGCTCACCGACCTGGTCTCGCTGGTGCGCCACGCGGTGCAGTTGGAGGACGAGCTGATCCCCTATCCCGACCTGGTGCGGCGGCGTTACCGGGAGTGGCTGGCGGCGCAGGAAGCCGGCGGACGGACGTTCACCGAGGAGCAGCGCTGGTGGCTCGACCGCATCGCCGAGGCGATCGGCGTGAACCTGAGCGTGACGAGCGACGACTTCCAGGTGGGCGCACTCTTCGAGCGGGGCGGATGGATCGCGGCCAGGCGGCTCTTTGGAGTAGAACTACCGGTGCTGTTGGAGGAGCTGAACGAGGCGCTGGTGGTGTAGGCGCGTGTCCACCGCCCCTGGAAGCCAGCCAGGGTTGGGGATGCCCCCTTGCGTTCACACCATATTCGATGTATAATGTAATGTATACACACCTGTTTTGACGGTCAGAGTCAATAGACGAGGAGGTGAGCTATGGCGGTCATGGTACGCAAGCAGGTCTACATCGAACCCCGGCAAGATGCCGTGCTCAAGCAGTTGGCACAGGCACGTGGGGTAAGCGAGGCTGAGTTGATCCGGCGGGCGATTGACCAGCAGATAAGTGGGAGCCAGAGGCTATCGCTCCCTCCCGATCCTGCCGCCTGGGAACAGGCCTATCAGTTTATGCTAGACTTGCATGCCCAGGGCCCCGTGGCGGGTCAGGGACGGACGTGGACGCGGGAAGATATCTACGAGGAGCGTTTGAGCCGCTATGGCCGCGATTCTGGTTGACACAAACGTCCTGGTCTACGCCCACGACCGCGTCGAGTTTGACAAGCAAGGGCACGCCATTGACACGCTCAAGCGGCTCCAGGTGACTGGCAGCGGCCGTCTGAGCACACAATGCCTGGCCGAGTTCTTCAGCGTCGTGACCCGTGGCTCCGCGCCTAAGCTGACCATCAATGAGGCCACCCAACAGGTTGAGCAACTGGCCCGCGCCTGGCCGGTGTTTGACGTGACCCCGCAGATCGTCTTGGAGGCCATCCGGGGCGTGCGCGAGCACCAGTTCAGCTTCTGGGACGCCCAGATCTGGGCCGTCGCCCGCCTGAACCAGGTGCCGGTGGTCTTTAGTGAGGACTTTAACTCAGGCGCCGTCATCAAGGGGGTTCGGTTTGTCAATCCCTTTGCCGAGGATTTTCAGCCGGAAGTGTGGGGGCTCTAGCCGGATTTCAGCGTGTTGGCGTTTTGTAAGGAGTGGACGTTGGCTGAGAACGAGCGAATCGGCGAATCAGCGAATCAGCGAATCAGCGAGTCGGCGAATTGGTGAATGGGCAAGATGGCACGCCGCCACTACCCGATAGGTGGGTGTGGACGACCATTGGGGAAATTGCGGAGACCACCAGCGGCGGCACACCCTCTCGCAAGCGCCCCGAGTACTACATTGATGGCTCTATCCCTTGGATTAAGTCAGGAGAACTCCGAGATGGAATAATCTCCGAAGTAGAAGAATCCATCACTGATGAAGCTCTTAGTAACTCCAGCGCCAAGATTTTCCCGAAAGGTACGCCAGTGGTGGCACTGTATGGGGCTACTGTGGGTAGAACCGGCATATTAGGAATTGATGCCGCTACCAACCAGGCAGTGTGTGCTATGTTCACGTTGGAGAATGCCTTTATCCCCAAGTTCATCATACATTGGCTTCAACAGCAAAGAGCAAACCTTATTGGGTTGAGTTCAGGTGGAGCACAACCGAACATCAGCCAACGAATTACCCGTGCGTTTCCCTTTCCCCTTGCACCCCTCGCTGAACAACACCGCATCGTGGCCGAGATCGAGACGCACTTCACACGGCTGGATGCAGGTGTGGCGGCGCTGAAGCGGGCGCAGGCCAACCTGCGGCGCTACAAGGCCTCCGTCCTCAAGGCTGCCTGCAAGGGGCGGCTCGTCCTCACGGAAGCAACCCTGGCCTGCGCCGAAGGCCGCGACTACGAGCCCGCCGACCAACTACTGGCCCGCATCCTGGTCGAGCGCCGCGCTCGCTGGGAGGCGGAGCACCCCGGCAAGCGGTACAAGGAACCCGTCCCGCCGGATATGGAAGATCTGCCGGAGTTGCCGGAGGGATGGGTGCGGACAACCTTAGAACACTGCGTTGATATTCTGGACAGCCGACGCGTTCCCGTCAATGCGAAGGAGAGGGAAGCGAGAATTTCCGGTAAACCTCTCTCCGAGCTTTACCCTTACTTCGGAGCAACGGGGCAAGTCGGGTGGATTAATGATTACCTTTTTGATGATGAATTGGTCTTGTTAGGTGAAGATGGCGCGCCATTTCTTCAGGCCTTCAGGGATAAGGCATACACTATTCGAGGGAAGAGCTGGGTAAACAACCACGCTCACGTGTTGCGGGCAATAGCTGGGTTGATGTTGAATTCTTATCTTTGTCATTACCTGAATGTTAGTGACTACCGTGATTACGTAACTGGTACTACAAGGCTCAAGCTCAACCAGTCACGAATGCGCAGAATTCCTATCCCTCTCCCTCCCTTCGCCGAACAACGCCGCATCGTCGCCGAGGTGGAGCGGCGGCTTTCGGTGGTGGCGGCGCTGGAGGCATCGGCGGGGGCGGCGCTGGCGCGCGCGCGAAGGCTTGCGGCAGGCCGTGCTCAAGCAGGCGTTCGAGGGCCGGCTGGTGCCGCAGGACCCAGAGGACGAGCCAGCGTCGGTGCTGTTGGAGCGCATCAGGGCCGAGAAGGCCCGGCGAGAGGGGAAGAGAAAGGATAGCAGGAGAAGTAGCGGGAAGAAGAAACAGCCACAACAGTTGGAGTTACTCTAAATGGCCAAAAAGAAGATTCCAGATCAAGTCCGAGCGCAAGTGGATGCAATTGTGGAGCAGTTCAACAAAAAGGAACTGCAAGACTCGAATTGCTTCTACATCGCGCGCTACAGGGGGAGCTACCTACACCTGGACAGAAACGACTGGGGGCGCGTCGGCCGCGTCTGCCGCTTGAAGTACAACGGCGCGATGGACAACTGGGACTTTGCTATCTTCAAGTACAGCGATGAGTGCTATGACCCGGAGGAATGGCTTTCCCCAGGTGGAGAACACGTGGATGGCACCGTTGTAGGCGCGATGCGTGCAGGTTTGGAAGCGTATCCGGCGTAATCTCGCACGCCAACCGTGACGCTAATCGAGAAACAGCATGTCGAAGGGGCGCGTCATCAAAGTAGAATGTCGATGCGGTCAGCTCTTGTTCAAGTACTTTAAGTGCGGCAGAGGGCGTCTGATCAAGTGCTACCTGGACGAGATTAGAGAAGACTACGTGGGGGTTTCCGGACTGCCGGCAGGTTCCCGCCCCACCTGTCCTGGTTGTGGCAAGGAAGTCGGCATCATGAGGATGGTACGCGGGCGTCCCGCTGTCAAGATCAACCAGGGTACTGTGAAAGAAACGAGGACGTAGAAGGAGAGAGAAACTTGGCAACCGAATCTGCCACCATCGTCCAACGGTTGTGGAATTACTGCAACGTCTTGCGCGATGACGGCGTCTCCTACGGCGACTACGTCGAACAACTGACCTACCTGCTCTTCCTCAAGATGGCCGACGAGCAGGAGCGCGAGTTCGGCAAGGCCAGCGCCATCCCGCCAAAGTACAGTTGGGCCAGCCTGCGCGGCCTGGAAGGCGACGAACTGGAGCGGCGTTACCGCACGGTGCTGGCCGAGCTGGGCCGGGGGTCGGGCCTCATCCCCGTCATCTTCCGCAAGGCGCAGAACCGCATCCAGGACCCGGCCAAGCTGCGCCGCCTGATCAACCTGATCGAGGGCGAGACCTGGACCGGGCTGGGCATTGACGTCAAGGGTGAGATCTACGAGGGACTGCTGGAGAAGAACGCCCAGGACATCAAGTCGGGCGCGGGACAGTACTTCACACCGCGTCCGCTCATCCGGGCGATGGTGGACGTGATGTCCCCTCGCCCCGGCCAGACCATCGCCGATCCGGCCTGCGGCACCGGCGGTTTCCTCATCGCCGCCCACGACTATATCGCCGCGCACCACGGCCCGCTCGACCGCGACCAGTGGTTTCACCTCAACCACGAGGCGCTGCACGGCTGGGAGATCGTGGACAATGCCGCGCGGCTGTGCGTGATGAACCTCTACCTGCGCGGCATCGGCGCCAATGGGAGCCGCAGCCCCATCCACGTGGGCGATTCGTTGGCCGCTGACCCCGGCGAGCGGTTCGATATGGTGCTCACCAACCCGCCCTTCGGCAAGAAGAGCAGCGTCACCTATGTCACCGAGGAGGGCGAGATCCGCCGCGAGTCGCAGACCATCGTCCGCGATGATTTCTGGACCTCGACCAGCAACAAGCAACTCAACTTCGTACAGCACGTCAAGACTATCCTCAAGATCAACGGCCGCGCGGCGGTCGTCGTGCCCGACAACGTCCTGTTCGAGGGCGGCGCGGGGGAGACGGTGCGGCGCAGGCTGCTCCACGAGTGCGACGTCCACACGCTGCTGAGGCTGCCCACCGGCATCTTTTACGCGCAGGGCGTCAAGGCCAACGTCCTATTCTTCGACCGCAAGCCCGCCAGCGCGACCCCGTGGACCAAGACGCTGTGGATCTACGACTTGCGGACGAACATAAACTTCACCCTCAAGCAGAATCCTCTCACCCGCGCCGACCTGGACGAGTTCGTCGCCTGCTACAACCCGGCCAACCGCCACGACCGCATGCCCACCTGGTCGGAGGAGACCCCCGAGGGCCGCTGGCACACCTTCTCCTACGGGGAGTTGATGGCGCGCGACAAGGTCAACCTGGACATTTTCTGGCTGCGGGACGAGTCGCTGGAGGAGACGGCTAATCTCCCCGACCCCGACGTGCTGGCGGCGGAGATTGTTGATGATTTAGAGGCCGCGCTGGAGCAGTTCCGCGCGATTGTGGAGGATCTCGGAGGAGAATAGAGCGATTGAATATGTCTAACGGAGGATATGATCAATGAACCTGGATGACTATGCACGTTTTGACGAACTCGATCCCAGCGGTATGCTCAAACGCATCGGCGAACTGCCACAGCAGTGTCGAACGGCCTGGGCGTTGGCTCAAGGGCCGGAGTTGCCGCCTGTATATGACGCGGTTCGGCACGTCGTCATTCTGGGGATGGGCGGTTCGGCCATCGGTGGGGCACTGCTCCAGGGATTGGTGGCCGGGGAATGTGCCGTTCCCATCACCGTCGTGCGCGGTTACACGCTTCCCGCCTTCGTCCGTGGTCCCGAAACCCTGGTCGTCGGCTGCAGTTACTCGGGCAACACGGAGGAGACGTTGTCGGCCCTGGGAGAGGCACTGGAGCGGGGAACCCGGCCGGTAGTGGTCACGACCGGGGGGAAACTGGCCGCGCTGGCGCAGGAGAGAGGAATACCGCAGGTTCGTTTCGACTACCAGTCGCAGCCACGGGCCGCGCTGGGCTACTCCTTCATTCTGCTGCTGGGGCTCCTCTCCCGGCTGGGGCTGGTGCAGGACTATTCTGCCGATCTTGAAGAGGCCACCCGGGTGATGGAGGAGTGGCAAGTGGAGATCGGACCCGGGGTGCCAATGGCGCGCAACGCAGCCAAGTCCCTGGCCGGCCGGCTTGTGGATCGGCTGCCGGTCGTCTACGGAGCGGGGTTCCTGGCCGCCGTCGCCAATCGCTGGAAGACCCAGTTCAACGAGAACTCCAAGCACTGGGCCTTCTTCGAAGTACTGCCTGAGCTCAACCACAATGCCGTCGTGGGCTTCGGCATCCCCCAGGCAGTGCGAGAGAGAGCAGCCGTGCTGATGCTGCGCTCAAACCTGGACCTTCCGCGCGTGCAGGTGCGCTGGGAGGTGACGCGGGAACTGCTCCTGCGCGAGACTGTGGTGGCCGAGGTGCTCCGGGGGCGGGGCGAAAGCCGTCTTGCCCAGATGCTCTCCCTGATCCACTTCGGCGACAGTGTGAGTTTCTATCTGGCTATGCTCAACGGCGTGGACCCGACGCCGGTGGAGACCATCGTTTTCCTCAAGCGGCGGCTGGCAGAGGCGCAGGCTGCAAGTCTAGCGACTTGACAAAAAGGGGCTTTTGCGGCATAATATAGCACACAACAGATCGTCGGAAAGGCTGTGACGGAGAGGAGTAGGCGGAGGGAGTCCGACAGGGAGGTGGGGTCGTGGACTGAGAGCCCTGCCCGGAGGAAGCCCGCCGAAGTTCGCTCCTGAGCCGACGGGTGAAACCGGATGTCCGGCAAGTAGCCCGCTCCGCAGGCCCAGCGTTAACGGGGCAGCCGGTCGCGCCCACAGGCGCCGCCGGTGGAATGAGAGGGCTCCATCAGGAGCCAAGCGGGGTGGTACCACGGGAGTGTTGCGCTCTCGTCCCCAGGGACGAGAGCGTTTGTCGTTCTGGATGCTGGATAGGAGGATGCCGATGCTTGATCAATTGAGTCAACTGGAGAAGGAAGCCCTTGCTGCGTTGGAGGCAGTGGAGGGCAGTGATGCGCTGACCGCCTGGCAC
>Ga0315541_1003957_pt1 | contig 11133 bp, 11 predicted proteins | sample SalMarSW160190MG_FD_203095 | JGI IMG/M metagenome (GOLD analysis project Ga0315541, IMG submission 203095) | Salt marsh sediment microbial communities from the Plum Island Ecosystem LTER, Massachusetts, United States - Salt Marsh Sediment SW1601-190 ...
TTTCCTGCCCCTCTGTTCCCGATGGTTCTGGAATTTCCTGAGTTTTTGGAATATACACTCCTTCTTGATTTTGGGACTGGAATGGCTGAGGCTGATTTATAATTGAGGGTTGCATTTCTTCGGTATTTTCATCAGAAACAGCATCTTTTATTTGTGCCTGACTAAATGCATCATTTATTGCTTTTGGGGATATTCCCTGCTCTTGCAATTTAGTTACAATTTCTTCATCAGCTATCCCCTGATTTTTCATCTGTGTTATTTGTTCTAAAACACCCATGTTTATTGTCTCTTTTGTTTTATTTGTGAAGAGATGTTTATAAAAATTACTTATTTTCTGAAACTTGCTTTTTCAGATTTCCGAATCCTTTTTTCTTATAAATTCCAACGGCTGGAACATCTTTGCTTGTTTTGATAATATCTCTAGGTCTTCTTTTTTTGCAAATTTTGAGAACTCTCCGGATGCTGTTTCTAAAAATGATGTCATTCTTTCTATGTTCTGTTTGATTATCTCTAAATCTTTTTTAATTTCTAAAATACTTTGGCTCGTTTTTTCTTTGGTCTCTAAAAGATTCTGTCCGATTAAAAGAAGCCTGTCTTTGAGAATTCTTTGCCTTTCTTCTAAATCCCTTATTCTTATGTTCACCTCTCCTAAAGCCTGCCCGACATAGTCTGTTTGTTCCCCGTTCATATTCAATTAAAGTTAAGTGGGTTTAAATTTATTGCGTTTTAAGATTGAGGAAGATTTATAATAAGATTAATTTTATCCCAACACGCAAAAAATTAAAAACTCCCCCCTCTTTTTTTATTTATGCAATTCAAGGAAGAAACGCCTCTTTATTCTTACGAGGTGCAGGGAGAAGGAGATGAAGATGTTCTTTATATTAATTATTTGGCAGCCCCTTATGTCCCGAGTCTTTCAGATTATCCGGAAGTTATGGAGAGAACAGTTGATGCTTTAATAGAAAACCCGAATGTTTCGAGAATTGTTTTTGTCCAGCAGAAAAATTATAATTATGACTTCAGGGAAACTTCTCTGCTTTTGGAAATTGCCCAGCTTTATGTTTATTTTGCCAGGCAGGAAAAAATCCTCTCTCAGGAGAAACTGATAACAACCTGTGAGAAATTTTTTTCTAAAAGATATAATGATGTTTTTTCTTTTCTTTTCTTATTAAAACAGGACCCGATTTCAGCTCACAGTGAATTAAAGAAAATTATTATTGAAGCCAAGATTTTTTTGGAGAAGGCAGATGCACAAGATAAAAGAGACCAGAGGAACTATATTGATTTCTTGGAGAGACTTTTTGAATTACTTGAAAAGACAAAAATAATTCAGTTGGCAATTCCTCATCTTGGGGATTATAAAAAGGGGAGCAGGGAAATTTATTATAAAATTTTCAGACCCGACGTGATTCCTAATTTCACTTTCACAAGACTTGTTTTGGATTTGCCAGAGGATGCGGAGATTGTTGACCAGTATGAAATTTTTAATGAAGATTACGATGTTTCTTTTGTTACTATTTTAAGAAAAAAAGATGAATCAAAATTAATTTATTATCTGAGTCCTCCGGAAAATTCGCTGACTGAAGAACAAAACATGCTTTTGAATTTGGCGAGGGGAGTTTTAATAGAGCACCAGCCCAAAGCAGAAGAGTTTACAGAGACTGAGAGAATAAGGCAGGTTTTTATGAATATTTCAAAGGATTTGTTGCAGGATTTGGCACAGACTAAATCTATAAAATTGAGTTATTCTGATTTAAACAAACTGGCGATTATTCTTGTGAGGCACACGATTGGCTTTGGGCTTATTGAGGTTTTGCTTCAGGACAAAAAACTCCAGGACATTGTTTTGAATGCTCCGATTTCCTCGACAAATATTTTCGTGAGGCATCAGGATTATGATGAGTGCTCTACTAATATTCTTCCAAGTCGTGAGGATGTTGATTCCTGGGCAGCTAAATTCAGGATGATTTCCGGAAGACCTCTTGATGAAGCGAATCCTATTTTGGATACTCAATTAGAGATTGGGAAGATTCGGGCGAGAATCGCAATTATTCAGAAACCTTTGTCACCCAATGGTTTGGCTTATGCTATCAGAAGGCACAGAGAAGAACCGTGGACCCTCCCGCTTTTTATAAAAAATAAAATGCTTAATCCTTTTGCAGCAGGTTTAATGAGTTTTTTAATCGACGGTTCAAGGACTCTTTTAGTTGCAGGGACAAGAAGCTCTGGTAAAACTTCGTTGCTCGGAAGCCTCATGCTTGAGATTATACCAAGATACAGAATAATTGTTATTGAAGATTCTCTGGAACTCCCGGTTGATTCTTTGAGAAAACTTAATTATGATATTTTGAGAATGAAAGTTCGTTCTGCTTTGTTAAAAACAACTAATGAGGTGTCAGCAGATGATGGAATAAGAACGAGTCTAAGATTGGGAGACAGTTGTTTGATTATTGGTGAGGTTCGAAGTGTGGAGGCAAAGGCACTGTATGAAGCAATGCGGGTTGGGGCCTTGGCAAATGTTGTTGCAGGCACAATTCACGGTGCGTCTCCTTACGGTGTTTTTGACAGAGTTGTAAATGATTTGGGTGTTCCTGCCACGAGTTTTAAGGCAACGGATATAATCGGGGTTTGCAATCCTATAAAAACTTCTGACGGGCTGCACTCCTGGAGAAGAGTTGTTCAGCTTTCAGAAGTTCGGAAGCACTGGAAAACAGACCCCCTTGATGAAAAAGGATTCGTCGATTTGTTAAAATACAATGTGGAGAAAGACGAGTTGGAGGCTTCAGAAGATTTGGTTAATGGTGACAGCGAGGTTATTAAGGATATTGCATCAAATGTAAAAGGCTGGGCTGGGAACTGGGACGCTGTTTATGATAATATTTTATTAAGAGCAAAAATGAAAAAAGAAATTGTTGAGCTTGCAGAAAAAACAGGCAATGAAAGAATCTTGGAGGCAGGTTTTAATATGCTTTCTAATCATGCTTTTCACAGAATCTCCGATGAAGTGAGACAGGAGATTGGTTTGCCTATGAGTGAAAGGGTTTTTCCAGAATGGCAGAAGTGGCTGATGCAAGAGGTTAAGGGGAAGAAGTTGTAAAGATATGTATACTTTTTTTATACATATTTTATACATATTCTATATCTGTTTTCGATATATTCTTTCTCTCCCCACTTTTTCACTTTTTAATATCCCAAATTCCTTAAATTTATCTAAATGACTTTTAGCAGTTAATCTTGATTTTACTCCTAATTTTTCCATGTACTTTCCAATAGTAATAAAATTCTCAGGCATATTTTGTATATAAGATAGTCCTTTTTGTCCGAGAGTAGTCAATAAAGGTTCTAGATTTGTAGATTTTCCAACGAGAGGTCTTATTCTACCAGAACCATTAGGTTTGATTTTCTGTCCAAGGAATTCAATCTTGAAAAAATCTTTTTCAGCAGAAATCGAAGGTTCTTCTAAACCATAATTCTTCATTGAGATAATCATATTTTTTATTCCTTGGCCTGATTGTTCCATGTACCCAACATCATCTAATAACTTACATATTATAGGGTTTCTTCTGTATGAAGGATGTCCTCCTTTTTTTAATTCTTCTAAATTTACTCCTTTCATTAATCCTCCAGGATTTATTATTTCTAATCTATTTTCAAAAAGTCTTATTATTATATTGGATTCTCCTATGGTATAATCTCTATGAGCCACGGCATTTATTACTGCTTCTCTTATAGCATCCAAAGGATATTGGTTTATTTCTATTCTTCTTAGTTTTTTCATAATAATCCTATTTTCTGTATTTATTTTTATTAAATCAAAAGCATTTTCTATTTGATTCAATAAAGAATCTTCTAGGACCTTTTTACTTCTAAGAGCAGAGCCATTAATTGTATCTCCCCCATACATAAGAAAATTTATTCTACTTTGAGGGAATGCTTTTTGGGGCTCTTTCCCAAAAAATAAAAGAGAAGCATTTTTCACTTCCATCTTTTTATTTAAAAGATCTAAATTTTGTAGGGTTTTTTGCACATTATCAAAGAAAATTTTTCTATTTCTTTTTCCTGTATTTACAAATTCTATATACCTTTTTAATTTTTCCTCGTCTATATCACTAATGTGGGCAACTCTATCATAGACTCTTCCTGAGAGAGAATCAAAACTTAATTGTTTAGAGGCTAGTCTTATCTCAGCTATTTCATCAGGCTCTAATTTTTCATCACTTGAACCAACTCTTTTGTAATAAGCACCTTTCCAACCATAAGGTTTTTCGTTACCTTCATTTACTCTGATTAAAACAATTTTTTTACCCCCTCCAAAATCTGAAAAATCAATTTTAATAGAAATTCTTCCTCCAGTAATATTTTTTGAAATATCATAAATATTTTTTTTAATTTCATCACATGAGTCTATAGGAATTCCTATTGGTTCACCATTATTTTTTACTCCAATTAAAATATATCCTCCTTGTGAAGTTGCGAAAGCAGCCATGGTTTCTGCTATGGTATCTTTTCCATAATTTCCTTTATATTCTAATTCCTCATTTTCTTCTCTATAAAATAAAGTGTTTATTTCTAAATCCATTTTAAATTAAAAAAAGATGTTCTTTTAATCTTTTTGCTTTTAAGATAATTTCCCGCAAACATTTATTAATATATTTTATTCTATACTAATATAAAAAGATGGTTGATGTGAAAGATATTCTCAGGAAACATAGCGCAAGAATTGAGGAGAGGATTAGAACGTCGAATATTGAAAATGTTAATTTTAGCAGGGAATATGTTAAGTTTAAGCAGGAGATGGCGCCTGAGCTGACGAGGTTTGAGAAATGGTGCCATAGTTTAGGAAGTGTAATCAAATTAAAAGTTGCAAAAAAAGATGAAGAAAAAATTAAAAAGCAGCTCAAAATCGCGCATCTTGAAATTGAACCAGGGCAGGCTCTGACTCTGAGTTTTATGACTTTTTTTGCAGTGTTCATTCTCGGATTATTCATTTCAGTTGCAATTGCTTTTATTAAGGGGGGCGGAGAGGGAAATTTGATTTCAGGTTCTTTTTCCAGTTTTCCTTTTTTGTTTTTCATTTTAGTTGTTATTTTGTCCCTTTTTTTATTTTATTTTGTTAACGGGTATCCTGCAAGACTTGCGAACAAGTGGAGACTCAAGGCATCGTCGCAGATGGTTCCTGCAATTTTATACATAGTTGTTTATATGAGACATACTCCCAATTTGGAAAAAGCAATTGCTTTTGCTTCAGAGCATCTGCAGTATCCTCTCGCCCTTGATTTTAAAAAAGTTTTTTATGATGTTTCTGTAGGAAAGTTTTCCACAATTAAAGAAAGTCTGGATAATTACCTTGAGACATGGAGGGAGTACTCTATAGAATTTATCGAGTCTTTTCATTTAATTGAAAGCAGTTTATTTGAGCCGAGCAATACAAGAAGAATTGCCACTCTCGAAAAATCTCTTCAGGTTGTTCTCGACGGCGTTTATGATAAAATGCTGAATTTCACGCATAATGTCCGAAGTCCTTTGACTAATCTTTATATGATCGGAGTTGTATTGCCGACTCTTGGGTTAGCGTTATTACCTCTCGCATCTGCAATGATTGGAGAATATCTAAAGTGGTACCATGTTTTTATTTTATTTACTTTAATCATCCCTTTCCTTGTTTTTTATCTCACAGACAAAGTTTTGCTTTTGAGACCCGGAGGCTATGGAGAAACCGGTTTGTTGGAGAGGAACCCTCTTTATTCTAAATATAAAAGCAGCAGCCACTATTTCACTGCATTTCTACTTTGCCTGCCTATTCTTCTAATTGGATTTCTTCCTTTGATTTTTCAGTTTACCCCTCTTCCGGAAATGCTTGGCTTGCAAAAGGATTATACTTTTTCTGAAATTGGTTTAGGTTTCTTTGGAGATGAGAAAATTTTTGATTTCAAATCCACTGCAAATGGATTTGTCGGACCTTTTGGAATCGGTGCTTTAATTTTAAGTATGTTTATTCCCCTCGGACTGGCTTTGTTTTTTTCAATAGCATATGAAAGCAAGACAAAAGAATTAATTAAAGAAAGGGAAAAAACAAAACAGCTTGAAATGGAATTTAACAATTCTTTGTTTCAGCTTGGAAACAGAATGGGGAACGGCACTCCCCCTGAACTTGTTTTTGGAGAAGTTGCTGAATCATCCAATGGGTTGAGGACAGAAGATTTTTTTAGGAGAGTTAATTACAATATAAAGCAGATGGGGATGGGTGTTGAGAAAGCTATCTTTGATTTAAGAAGGGGAGCAATTAATTATTACCCTTCTGATTTAATTGCAACAAGTATGAAAGTTCTTATCGAGTCCTCGAAAAAAGGTTTAAAAATTGCTGCAATCGGGCTTATGAGCATATCAGAATATGTAAAAAATATCCAGAAAATTACTAATCGGCTTAAAGATATGCTCGCAGAAATAATTTCAGATATGAAAAGCAATATGACTTTTTTAGCTCCACTGCTTTCGGGAGTTGTCGTTGGTTTATCAGCAATGATTACTTCTATCTTAAATAAATTGAAGTTAGACGAGTTTGAAACAACAACTGCTGGGGGGTTTAATTTGGGAGCCTTTTCAGGGATACTCGATATTTTGAAAATGATCCCTCCTTATTACCTGCAAATTGCAATTGGAATTTACCTCGTGGAAATGATTTTTATTTTAACAGGAACTCTGGTTACAATAAATTCCGGCGAGGACAAACTTGAAAAAATAAACAAAACAGGAAAAAATCTTAAAAAAGGAATTCTCCTTTATTTCATCACTGCACTTTTATCAACTTTAGCGTTGTTCATGCTGACTGCGATTGTGTTGGGGGGTCTGCTTTAGTTAAGTTTATTAATTCCATTTCTTTTTTTATTTTATGAGTAAAAAAGGGGTTATATCAGGATATCTTCCGTGGCTGTTAATGGCAATTGCAATTCTTGCAGTTTTGATGATTGCTATTCTTTTGCTCAAAGATAAAGCCTTTTCATTATTAACCCAAATTAAAAACATACTGACAGGAGGATAAAATGGCAGAATTGACAATTAATCAATTAATAAAAATAATTATCGGGATTTTTGTAGTTGTTGTTGTGGTTGGAGGGCTGTATCTGTTTTTCAAAAATTATGTCCTTGATTTTTTTAAAAATGTTTTGGGAGGGGAAACTTCTGAAATTTTCCTTGGTTTATTAAAATGAAGAACCGACGAGGATTTTTACTGGCTGAAGAAACTTTGAAAATAGTTATTGCTTTAATTTGCATCAGTTTTTTAATTTATCTTTTAACTTCATTGTATTTTAAAAATAAAGATTCAAAAGATTTGGAATTAGCAAAAGCATCATTAGAGCATTTGGTTAATGAGATAAATGCAAAAGCACCAAGTGTTGAAATTTATAATCCTAAGGGGTGGGTGATTGGTGTCTGGCCTCATGATACAACTAAACGTATTTGGTATTATTTATTTTTATTGAGCGAAACTAAAATAGGACTCCCTAAATATTGTGAGAATTTAGGATGGGATAGGTGTATTTGTATTTGTAAAAAAGATGACCAAGATAAGTGCGATGATTTAGGATTTTGTCTGGAAAGTGATTCGAAGATTGAAGGAGGGGCAATTGAAATAGAAAAACCGCCAATAACTTTGAAAATTGATGGAGGTGAAATAACAAAAGTTGCAAAATGAATTTGGACGCTTTAATAAAATATGTGGTTTGGATTATTTTTTTTGGGGTGGCTTTGGCTGGGCTTTATTTTTTGCTTAGGGCATTAGGAGTGATGGGATAATGAAGAGAAAAGGGGAATTAACAACGCAGCAGTTAGTTACACTAATTATTTTAATAGTCAGTTTTGGGATAATTTTATTTTTAATATTTAATTTGGGGCTGGGTGAAACGACAAATAAAGAAATCTGTCATAATTCTGTTTTGCTAAAGTCAAAATCTGTTGTTGGCGGGGTGTTGGACTGCAAAATAAATTATGTGTGCATTTCAGGAGGGGGGAAATGCGAGGGATTTAATGAGGATTATACACTTGATATTGATATGAATCTCAAACCAACAGAAAAAAAAACCAAAGAGGATTTAATTAAAGAAGAGATAATGAAAGCAATTGCTAACGAGATGGCTGACTGCTGGTGGATGTTTGGCGAGGGGAAAGTTGATTATGTAAAAGGTATTGATTGGAGCAAAATAACTGGAAAAAAAGTTTGTGCTATTTGTTCTCGAATAAAATTTGATAGCGAAATTAAGGAATTAGGTTCTATTGATTCTTCTTTTTTTAAGAAGACACTTATTGATTCTAAAAAAGGAGGAGATACTTATTTTTATTATTTATATGGGATTCATGACGTCTCCAAAGTAAATTTTGAAGATATAGATTTAGGTGAAGAGTATATTGTTTTAACTGGTGTTGCTAAAAAAGGGTTTTTTGGGGCTGCAAAAGATATTGATAATTGGCTTTTAACAGGTGTTGATTTGTTAAATAGCTGGATCCCTTATTTTAAGGAACATAAAATGGCTGATTACAATGATAAAGAATATGGGCCTCTCCCTGTGACAATTAAGAAAAAGGAGGACATAGATAAATTAACTTGCACGGATTTTATAACAAAAGCATAATCAATAATTTATTTCCCGCCCGCCCAACCCTAATCGCCTATTCTTTCTTGTTAATTTAATTTACTATTAACAAAATTAATATTTTTATTAAGTACCTTTGTCTCGAGCAAAGCGAGCAATTTAGATAATTTTATTAATGAGATTTGTTTTTGAATTTAATGAAAAAGAGGAGTTCTAAAAAAGGAAATATTCTGACAGAGAATGTTATTTTCATTGTCCTTAATTTAATTTTTCTTACAATTTTATTTTTATTTTTGTTTTCAAAAATGGGGGATGTCGGGACTTTAGAGGAGAAAACTGCAAAGCAGATAGCATTGATTATTGATTCTGCAAAACCTGGAATGGAAATTAGTTTGAGCATAAAAGATGCTGTTGAAAAAGCAAACAAAGAAAATTGGGGAGGGAAAATAGTTTTTATTGAAGGGAATATTATCACAGTTCAGTTAAAAGAAGGAAGAGGGTACTCCTACTCTTTTTTTAATGATGTTGAATTAAGCAAAAATTACCACTATGCTAATGAAGGAAATGAATATGAATTTGCTGTCGAGGCATACAAAAAAGGGGGTGCTGTTGAATCTAATGAAGAAGCTGAATAAAAGAGGAACAGACAAAATAATTTCAGTGTATTGGTTTGTGATTTTGTTTATTGTAGCTGCAGCTATTGTCTACATGGCAGTTGTTTTTTACGGGGAGCCTTATGATGTGAGAGAGACAGAAGCAAATATTATGATAAATCAAATTGCTGATTGTATTTCTCAAGGGGGGGAGATAAAGGACGGCGTTATAAATGAAGAAGGCAAATTGGAATTGACAAATGAGAATATTTTATCAAGATGTCATTTAACTTTTAATGTTGAGAATTTTAAAAATTGGAAAGAGCAAGAACAATTTTATATTGAAATTAATTTTTATAAATTTGACAAGGATGCTTCTGATGGATTAGGTGTTGGTTTTGGAAATAAAATTATTTCTGGAAATACAAATTTAAAAGAGTTTTGCGAGAAGAATGGTAAAAATTTTCCTGTGTGCGTTGAAAGAAGTTTTTATACATTAGATAAAGATGGTAGCCAATATGTAATTAAAATTAAATCAATTGTAAGAAAAACAGAAAAAAATGTTTAATAGGCGAGGACAAATTGGAGAAACCATGACGTGGATGGTTGCGACAATTGCGATAATTATTATTTTAGTTGTTTCTGTTTTAATTGTTTCAATAGGACCTTTTAAGAACAGGGAGTTTAGAGAGAGCGGAACCAGTGATTTGCTGATTACAAAATCTTTTACTGGTTATTTATTGACCGATGATGTTTGGGAAAATGTTAAGGATAAAAAAGGGTTTCCAAGGGATCCGAAAGTAAAACTTGAACAATCAAATATGGATTTAGCCATAAATATTTTTCCTGTTTTATATAGTGGAAATGAATTAAATTATATTTGGTTAGGAATTGTTGATAGTACCTGTAAATTTGGGTCTGGGTGTGTTGTCAGCCAAATTCCTTTTGGTGAAAGAAATAAAAGAAACTTGGTAGGAAAAAGGTTTTTTTATGATAATATTAAATTAAATGAAAATTCATTTATTGAATTGGTAATTAAAATTAAAGAATGAAAAACAAACGAGGAGACATTCCTGTAATGATTTTAGTATTCGGGGTTTTTGCGATATGTGGATTGGCTATTTTGAGTTTTATTATTTATGGGGGGAAGGTTTTTGACGGGAAAGCTGAGTTATCTGTTGGAGTTCTTGAAGAATTAAATTCAGATGTTGAAAAATTTTATTTTTACAGGAATGCAGGATTTTCAAGTGAGGAATCTGCTGAAAAACTTGGGGCAGGAATTTTTACTGAGGGGGTTGGGGGGGAATTAAAAAAAATATTAATAATTGAAAAAGGTTCTACAGAAAAATTAAGCAATCCTGCGGAAGATTTAATCAAAAAAGATTGTAAGCAAGTTTTAGGAGAAGAAATACTTAAAATAGCGAGAGAGATTAAAGAAGAAAAAAATATTGATGATTCTAAAGTTAAGGAAGATACCGGGGCAGAGAGTTTTGAGTGTTTGGTTTTGATGCTGGCTATGCAGGAGAATTCTATTCAGCATTGTAAAGAAGTTAAAGATAATGATTGTTTGTATTGTGATGGAAAAATAGACGAGGTTTCAAAGGCCAAAGGAGATGAAAGAAGTTATGGGGTTATGCAGATAAATCTTGCTGTTCATCCTAATGTGCATGTTGAAAATTTTGAAGAAAATGCGAGATATGGAATTAATTATTTAATTTCAAATTATAGAGAGGCTCCTCAAAAATATGTATGCAAAGATGTTAATTATTCTGGATGGCAAAGGGCTTTAAGAGGTTATAATGGTTGGAATGTTCAGAAGGGCGAGATTTACTGTTGGAGAGACCCTGATAATAAAAAAGAAATGATTGGAGACCAGGATTATGTTGAACATGTTTTAAGTAAAAAAGATTTAATTAGCGGGATGTTTTCAGAATGCGGGGGGGTTTCAGAAG
>Ga0315541_1003958_pt1 | contig 11133 bp, 9 predicted proteins | sample SalMarSW160190MG_FD_203095 | JGI IMG/M metagenome (GOLD analysis project Ga0315541, IMG submission 203095) | Salt marsh sediment microbial communities from the Plum Island Ecosystem LTER, Massachusetts, United States - Salt Marsh Sediment SW1601-190 ...
TTTCTTATAGTAGTACTTCCTCTGCGCAAGAATAAAAACAGATACGAAATTTTGTATCCAGAAGATGTGGAACTCTCTGATCCCGGTCTTGATAGATGGTTAAGTAAAGCTGAAAACGAGTGGCGCCGATTAAGAGGTGAGAAATCAAGTAGAATGACGATTTATGAAAGAGTAAATCGTTTCAATGGAATAACTTGCCAACAGCCCAGCAAAAGATATCGAATTCTATACTTGACTTCTGGGACTTACCTAGCCTCCTGCGTGCTTGACATGCAAAAAGAAGAGTTACAAGTCGAGGTAAACGGAACAACGATACCTTTGAATGGTTATGTTGCTGACACCAAAACATACTACTATGAAACCGAGAATAAAGAAGAAGCACAATATCTAGTTGCTGTATTAAATTCAGAGATTGTAGACGATCTGATAAAAGGAATGCAGTCTAGAGGTTTATGGGGTCCTAGGGACATCCATAAGAAAGTTCTTGAGCTTCCCATACCGAAATTTAACCCCAAAAATCCGGTTCACAGAGAGCTTTCTGAAATAGCTAAAAGATGCAAAGCGAAAGCCGATGAGATCTTGCCTTCTTTAACTGAAAAATACAATTCGATAGGATATATCCGAAAGAAAATTAAGGACGAATTAAAGGACGAGACGGACAGACTTTCTGAGCTTGTCTTAAAACTGCTTTCTGAACAATCACCAAAAGGAATCTTAGATTACTAAAAGGTAAATCGATTTTTGACTTATCACGATATATACTCAAGCCTGAGGAATCCAAGCAAAAGTTCGAATCCATATTTCAACCAAATAGAAAGGAATCAAGACTTGTACACAGATTCAATTCACAATCACTCTGCGCTGAGGCTTCTGATTTTATCCACCATTTCTTTAGTTAGGTAACGACCAGAAGAAGTAACAGGATATATCGATTGGGCTGGTTTTTTATATTTTCTTAGGTTCTCTAACTCAAAAACCGTGATTTTTTCCATCCTTCTTTCCTTTTTGCCTATAGGCGAAACTCTAACGTAGTCTTCATATTCTTCCTTGACTAAAAAGATTCTATTCTTGTAACGAGACCAAGCCACAAATGGATCTAACCTCTCAGTAAGCCGGACTTTTGCCTCACCAATCAACAGTTTTTCTCCAGAAACGTAAAAGACAATTATGGAATCATTAGGCAAATTCAACTTGGTAAACTTCACAAATACATTTCGATTGCCATCAAACAAGTCTGAAACGTGTTTACGTAGAACAGGAAATATAGCCCCAAATATTTTGATCCGTCTAGATTGTCCAGACAAAATAGTCCATCCCCACGGTATTGGCAATAATTTAGAGCGAACTTCCTTTATATGTTGTGTTGCAAACCAAGAAGGCGTTACACCTTTTCCGTGTACTATGATATCTAGGAGTTATTCCGACGGAAATTGCAGTGTAAAAAATTGTTACCGTGATGTTCCCTTGACTAGCAATGTAAGATAGAGCTGCGGTTACAACGTTTACCACAGCTATAGCCGCCGAAAGCTTTACCTTGAATTAAAATCGTTCTCGACTTTGCACCTCCCTGTCCAGCTTTAAAGTGTGAGGTTAAGCAAACTCAGGCTTATTCTCCTCAGGCTTATCAGCCTTTTCAAGAGTTAATCCCATGTTGACCAGTATCTTCCTGAATTCTTTGGAGAAGTTATGTCTAGTCTATCCTTTGCGATCTGGACCAAAACAGGCAACAAGGTTTCGACGTCTGGCTTCTCGGGCATCCCCCAGTTCAGTCCGCAATCAGCTTCCTTTAAATTTAGCCCCGCTGGTTAGCGCGTAGAAATAACTTATTTTATCTTCATAAACAATAAATAATTAACACAAAATTACTCTTGTTTATGCTATTAATTTATTCTGAGAAGAATGATTTTTCCTTCAATGGCACGATAATTGACCTTGAGACTATTGGTGATTTTTGTCGGCAATATAACGATTCAAGATGTTATCGGAATATAACGCCTACAATATTTGGATATATCAATAAAGATGCATTGAACGTATTCTGTGCGAAAACAGAAAGCGACATAGAAGAGTTGAAAGAAAAGATCAAAGAGATTTTCCTTCAACTAAAAAGACCGTTTTATGCGTATAACTGCTGTTTCGAAATAGGAGTTTTATTTCATTCTTGTGGTCTTAATGTTAGCTTCGAGGGTGATCTAATGAAAGAAAAGAAACCCGGAGTCAAATGGGAAAAAAAAGAAGAGGCCGTTGTCGAGTTGAATGTTTCAAAATATGATGATCCCTTCAATGGCGATGGAGTGGAATGTCTAATTGCATGGCAAAAAGGTGATTTAGAGAAAGCAATCAAACATAATAGAAGTTGCTTGCTGAAGGAAAGAGACATTTTGATAAAAAGAGGATATCGAAATCCAGAACCACTTCAGTTATTCCGAAGAAAAATAAGATGATCCAATTGTGGGGGAAACGAAGCTGCGGAAAATCTCTAAGAACATTTTCTTAAATTCTATAGTCTGTCCTAAGCTTGGTTGGTTAATGCGAAGAAGACAAGTTACCCAAGAACTAACTTTAGGAGAAAAGTTCCGCATTGAAGAAGGAAAAGAAATTGGAGAAAGAGCAAGAACTCTCTATCAAAATGGTGTTTTAGTTGATGGGAGAAATCTCAATTCTGCTGTAAGAACAACAGAGGATTTGATAAATGACCCAAATATCAATGAAATTTTTGAGGGAACTTTTTCTGTTGGCGATTATGTGACAAGAGCAGACATATTGCGAAGAAAATCTAACGACGATTGGCATATGATTGAAGTCAAATCAAGCGTTAATGATCGCGCAGAATTCATTGATGATATGGCATACACCACGATGGTAATCAAACATTCGGGTTTTAGTGTTTCAAACATCTCAATAATGTTGATGTCAAGAGACTTCCGTTTAGGGATGAAAAATGAAGATTTATTCGTTGAAACAGAGCACACAGATGAAGTGCTAGCTCGGGTTAAGAAATTTGAAGTAGTTATGGATGAAATTGAGCGATTAACAGGAAATGAGAATGCTCCAGAAACTATACTTTGTTTTGAATGTAAGAACTGCCCCCTTTTCAAAGAGTGCCATGGATGTAATATTGAAAATCATGTGTTTGATATTCCACGGTTGAGCAAAGTAAAATTTGATAGACTCAAGGAATCCAAAATTGTTTGCATTGAAGATATTCCAGAACGTTTTCCTTTAACTGAGAATCAAAATAGAGTAAAAGTTTGTGTTCAATCAAAACAGCCATTTATTAGTCGCAATCTGCAGGCAGAGTTGAACGAGATTTTGTGGCCAGCTTTTTTCCTCGACTTCGAAACCGTAAAGACTGCAATGCCATTATATCCAAATATTGCACCGCACACTCAAATTCTCACTCAATATTCTATTCACAAGTGTTCAGAGTTCGGTAATGTTGTTGATCATTTAGAATATTTGGCGGATCCCACGAATGATTGTAGAAGGGAACTTGCAGAAAGGTTAATCGAACATCTCGAAGAAGAAGGAAGCATAGTAGTTTATTCTACATTCGAAAAAACAATGATAAATAAACTGAAAGAGCTTTTTCCTGATTTATCCCAAGAATTGGATTTAATAATAGACCGATTGGTTGATCTTCATAAAATCATCAGAGAGAACTTTTATCATCAAGACTTTCATGGGAGCACATCTATTAAGAAAGTGTTGCCCGTTTTGGTGCCAGATATGTCATATGATGGGCTAGAAATTGCTGAGGGAGATTCAGCAATGGCAGCTTTTGCTTATATGGCACTTGGCAGATATGACGAAACAGAAGTTAATTCTATCCGAAATCACCTTTTGGAATACTGTAAAAAAGACACAGAAGCAGAAGTTAGGGTATTTGAAAAGCTAGTAACGGAATATTGTTAAATAGAGAATTCAAAAAATGAAGGGGATGAATGATTTACAAGTAAGCTTTGTTGACGCCCAATCTTTTATCAATAATTTGAATGATCTCTTTGTAAATTGCGATAAATTGGATATCGCTATTGCATATGTTAAGACGGGGGGATTAAAAACACTTTTAACAGCATTAAATCGAAGCCCTTTGATAAAAGAAAGCTTGCCAATACGAATCGTATTTGGTTTATGCTCAAGATATGGAATAACCGATAAAGATGCAGCAAGAAAGTTATTTGAGTTATCCCAAGAACACGAAAATATAAAAGTTAAGAAATTAAATTGCCCTGGTTTCCATCCAAAATTGATGATTTTTCATGGTAATCCTAATAAGATTTTACTAGGGTCCTCTAATCTAACTGCTGCGGCTCAAACAAAGAATATTGAAGCGAACATAATTGTAGAATCACCTGAAGGCACCTTCTTTACAGCCGTTAATAAATTCTTTGAAGACTGCTTCACAGATGCAATATTTCTAAATAAAGACCATGTTGAGAATTATACTCAACACGGGTATAAACAATCAAAACATAAGCAAAAATATCCTAAAGAAGATGAAACTCCATCATTTCCAATTAATGTTTCTCCTCTGAAGAACCGTAGATTAGTATTTGATCCAAAACGTTCAAAAAAAGACCAACAGTGGGACATTCTATTACCTGTTACTCGTGGTATTAAAAACTTAGAAGTGATGAGAAAAAAGAGATATGGAAAATGGACAATTGGTAAAAGTGTTGTTTACCGTGACTTCATACAGGGAGGAAACGCCTATTTCTATGTAAATCGGAATAAGACGGCCAATTTAATGGGAAAAATTGAGAGCATAAACATCCAAGATAGAAAAACAACATTTACTATCAACAAAATAAAAAACATAAAAAACCGGAAATTGAATAGTTTTAAGAAAAGGGATGGAAAAACAGTTGAATTTGTGGGCTCTTTCGTTTATATTTCAAAGTAATCGCAGGGTTGTCACCGCTGGAGATATCACACGACAATAATCCCATAAATTCCCATTTTCAATTCAAACTAAATGCGGTTAATTCAAATTTATTTGTTAAGCGCCAACAGAAGAGGCATGTTTTTTGCTAATAATGTTTAAGTAATGTTTCTGGGCGCAGCGTCAGCAGTGTCGAAATGTGCTTTAGGCAAAAAAAACATGCGTTGTCCTGTCCGGAACAATTCCCTGCCTTTCAACTAAACTGTCCACTTTCATGAATCTCGTCACTTTTTCACATCCTTGCCTTCGGTTGGAATATTCGGATGAACAAACGATATTGGGTCTAAATCCACCCCGCAGGACAGTCCGAGAGCGGGAGTAGCTAACCCCTGTCCTGGCGATTCTGGACTTCTGCCCTATCCTGCACCCTTTTCTCGAGGAACTCAAGAGCCTTGTCGACCTTAGCCTCTATCTGCCTATAGTTTACATACTCAGCGAAACGCTTCTGATACAGACCGCTAGTCTGAATGAGGGTCCGTAGCCTCATGATCTCAGTCTTTGAGAGCCCCGGCTTTTCAAGAGCCTTCATGGCCGCAGCCACCTTCAGAAGAGCCTCTTCAACGCTCGGCAGATCCTTAGGCAACACCAAAGTAGATGATAACAGGCTGCCTGACAACCCATCATCATCTTCTACGCGTAAACCCAACCGCTTAATTTTCGTAGAAACAGAAGCATAACTTTTCTCCAGTACCACCGCAATTTTTGCAGCAGACTTTCCTGACTCAACAAGCTCCCTCAGCTGCTTCTCCAGCTCAACTGTCCAAGGCTTCCCCTTCGGCATACGATTCACTTCTCCTCTGCTTGCCGGAGTTGCTGCTCCAAGAATGCAACACGAGACTTCAGATATCTTACATACTCGTGAAATAATCGTTGATACTCCTTTGCATCCTTGATCACGCGCTGCTGCTGGATTTCCGTCCTTGACATGCCAGGCTGTGACAGGATCTTTATCGCATTGCCTAGCGTTTTGAGTTCATCGACTGGATGCCTAAGTTCAATAATCAGCTTTCTCTTTTGCGGCACCGGATATCCTTCTTTTCTGCTGCCTTCTGTTTCTGTTGTCTCCAGTAGCGCCGCAGAGGAGAATCGCTTAAGCGCGGACGCCCAATTCTTTTCTGCGGGCTGTTATGGTTTTTGTCCATCCAAAAGACCAAACTATACCTTTAAAAGAAAAAACATAAAAAGCTTTTCTTGGAAAACAGCGAGAAACATATACCCCCCAAGGTGTGAGCAACTCGCCTGCTTCTGTTCAGGAGCTCCAATGAGACTCTTCGCAAAGGATAGTATCAAGCTCGTTGAAGCAGGTGAAAGCATCAAAGAGATCGCTTCTAAGATGGGGAAAAGTCAGGGATCTGTCAGGCGTAAGATTGAGAGGATGAGGCTAGAAGTAGTCGTCCCGAAGGCTACAGATTCGCAGACGACTACTTCTAATGATAGTTTTGCCTAAGTAATTGGATGATCTGCTATACTGTACGGGCATTCTTATTCTGTTCCGGAGCAGCTTTACGAAGAGGCTACCTCCTCAGCCCAGAACCCTTCTCAAGAACCCCCAAAAGCCTGTTCCCCCTTAACTTGGCAAAAAAGGGGGATTTTTTAATTGTCCCCTGTTTCTGGAATTTGCGCTAGAACAGTTCAAAGAAATTGTAGAAGATTTAGAGAGCGAATAACTACTTTCATAAAATCAATTCTCAAAGAGCACCTATACCATTAAGAAAAACAATAGGTGAATTTTATAAATAAATCAATCGTAAAACGATGTGATTGAGATTGAAATTAGCTACTCATCGTTACATAATTGTCTTTCTGATTATTCTCGCTGCTGTAAGAGTTGCGCCTTTTGAATTTGAAATTACAGAAATTATTTTTTGAACATAATGAACAATAATAAGAAATCCATGCAATATCTGTAGCATCAAACACAAAATATATTCTAATTAATGGAGAAATTAGTAACTAGGTATTGCTGAATATTCTTCAAGGACTGCTTCTACTATGGCACACATCTCTTCCTGCATTTGCGGATCGAAGCCTAATCACTGCTTGTGAAGGACGGTAAATGTAACTTCTTGGATTCTTTTCTTCCCAACTAAGCTCTGTTGGAATTGAGTTTTTATTTCTTAAGTGCTTCATTTTTCTCATTTCTTATCTTATCCTCTAACTATTTAAGTTATGCTAGTGGGAAAAAGAGATTCCAAAAAGAATTGGTCAGTTTTTCATTATCGACGACAACTCTAAAAGATGAACCAGTGATTTTTTCTTTAAGAATAACAAAACCTTCAGGATCATTTTCAATTGTAAATGTCATTTGGTTTGTCAAAATCTCATAAAGCAATTTGGCACAGTCTTTTGCATTTCGAACTACTAAAACTCCATTTGCTACTCCAGTCTGAAGATCAACCTGCATTGAAAGAGGATGTATACCATTCAATAGTTTTGCTCTTTTTTCAAATCTGAAGCATTCAACAATTGCTAGTATTTTGCAAATCTTATGGAAGTTTTTATTTGTTTTCTTGAAATCCATTTCCTTTTCAGAAAATAATTCATAAGGTTGTTTTGAGCGGTATTCTTCAAGCTCATCCAGAAATTCAGAAATATATTGTTCGAAATTTTTCTCACATTTTAGCAGTACTGTTTTCCACTCCAAATCTCTTAATATTTCACCAAAACTGTCTTCTGCATCTAGAATTAGTAACCTTTTCTTAAAGAAATTTAAAGGATAATTCTCAATTACTGTTGAATATACTTCAGGAACGTGTTTCGGTACATAAGCAATTACTGGTTTGCTTTGTGCTAATGTAACTGCAAGTTCAGAATCCTTACCCATAGTGTCACTTTCTTGAGCTAGGTAGATTGTGGAGGTAGCTCTTCGTAACATTAAGCCTTCTACCAGTCCTTTCTCTCTCGAGTTCTTACATATTGATTGTGTGGGATCAAAATACCTTAAGCTAAATTCATTTAACTTTTGATCCTTAAAGACCTCTTCTATAAATTCATAAGTTTGTTCAAATTCCCATTTATCTCTCATAGAAGTGGCAAAATAAACATCAATACAGTCCCATGTTAGATAAACGTCAGTGTTTTGCATAGCTTTTCTTTGAGCCTCTTCAATTTCACAACTCATTTTTGTCAAATTCTCTCTAAATTGTAAAAACGCTTTATCAGGTTTTTTTTCTTTTTCTGATACTTCAGTTTCTTTATTCACTTTGCCTCCAGATACATAACCAAGAAACCATGTTTTATCTTTCTCAATTTTATCGATTTCGAGCAATTTGGTTGCTCGAATCTTTAATTCACTTTCTAATTCAGTGGGATTTCGGTGATACGGTGAGAGTTTATCGTCTAATTCACTTTTATTCATTCGACTTAATTTCTTATAGGCAAATCTAAAATTTCCAAAACATAACATAGCAAATGCTCTGAAGTTTATTACTCCTTTTTTTAATTCATCTAAACCAATTATTTTCTTTTCAAAGAAAAAATTAAAAAAATCTTTACCAATCAAATCTTGATTTAATAAAAGCATTAATTCATTAAATTGGTTAAAGTTCATCTTATTATTTTTTGCATTATTAATGAAATATAATAATGATTGTTCCTCTTTTTTATTGGATTCTGGGTTGTATTCATTACTGCAGAGATATTGAACAATTAAACGAGAAAGATCTTTTGGTATAGTAATGTTGAGATCATCAATTTCAGGATAATAAATTTTCACGTTAAGACTTCCGTATAATCTGCAAATTTACTATCCTACTTGTGAAATAATAAATTTTTTCATCAGTTTTATCTGCGTTAACAAAATCATTTGCTTCAAAATATGTGGGATCTTGAATGTTCCAACTTCGCCCTGTTCCCTCTTCAAAGCCTTGATCATATCCTTCTGAAAAACTAAAAGTGGAAATGAAAAAAAACAAGGACTAATTAAAAAAGGGAGTGTGCGGGACGGGAGAGATCTTCATTGATCGAGAGTCCGAATCCCACTCCCGGCGCCACGAGTTGAAACAGTACGCGCTTAGAAAAAAAGGGGAGTTTTAGAACCGTCACCATGTGATAGAATAAATAACAGTTATCTTGGTTGTTTCAAGTGTTCGGTTCACTTTTTTCTTGTGTTACCTGAAACATTTTTCAATTAACTATAAAACATGTAACCTTCTTTTGCACAATTGTGTTAAACGTGCGCCTTTCTCAAGTTTATGCTTCCAAACCACATCGAAATTCCTGAAAAAAGAGGGGAGATGTCTCCGTTTTGTCTGATTCAACTTGGCTTTTGGGGGCTTGTTGGACTTGTTTCCTCTTTGTTTTCTTGCTCTTTGTCCTTCTTCTTGCCTATAATGAATAGAACAATCATGATCACGAGCACTATGATGGCGAGTATCAGCAGCCAGATTGCATTTTGATGCAGCATCAATGCAAGAGATAGAAGAAATGCGTCAGGTATGTCAAAGGAGCTGTCGGTGGGTATTGTAGTGCCATTTGCTGTCGTGCCAGTTGCTGTGAAAGTCCTTGTGCCTCCTTTTATGTACTGTTTTAGCCGATAGTTAACTGTAACTGATTCCCCTGGATCCAAGGTTCCGCCCGTCAAGCTGAGACTATTACCCGCTAAGGTGACAGCCCATCCTGCTGTTTGTTCTGGGACCATTGCGTCGGCTAAGTCTTGAGGCAACGTGTAGACGATGGATACTATGGCTTCGTCTCCTACCGTGTATTGTAATGTAAATGACCCGTGAGCTGCCCACTTACTCATAAGTTCAACTAGCGTACCTGAAAAGAAAAACAGTAACAGGAGTATGATAAGAGGATTATGAGCGGGATTGATGGTCTTCGACGTCTTGCCATACCTAAAACAACTCCAAATGTAGAAAAACGTATGCCCCCCTCTAGATATTTAATACTTGTCTCCCCCCTAAAGGATGCATCTGCTCTAAAGCTTCGACAATTTGGCGAATAAAAGAAGCGAGTATAACATAAACGATCTAAATGCAACAACTCAAGCTTGACGAGGCATGCACAACTTTATATTCAGTTGGAGTTAAAAACTCGCTTGGCTGAGCTTTCTTGGAAAAAGAGAAACGCATCTTGATACTGGCAGGTGGTGGAGGCCACACCGGCTTCGGTTATGCGTTAGCCCAGAGGTTAGAAGACAAAGCCTCCATGCTTTTTTTCATTCCAGAAGGAGACATATTAAGCTACAAAAGGCTAAGCAAGTTCGGCAAGGTGGACTACCTTCTGAAGCCGCGTGGAGCCAAAACTCCTACTGGCGAATTTGCCTACAATTTAGCCAGAGCATTCGCGATTTCCATGAAAAAAGTGTCAAGAAAGTTCGACGTTGTGGTGAGCACGGGCAGTAATTTTTGTATCCCCCCAGCATTCACGGCTTTTTCAAAGAGGATTCACCTAATAAATATTGAAGGTGCAGTTCGTTTTACACGGGCATCCATAACTGCTCGTATTCTGCAGCCCTTTTCAGCAATCACAGCTTTACAGTGGCCTGAGCAAAAAAAACTGTTAAAAGGTACAGTTGTTGGTCCCCTGCTTCACAGACCCGAAATTCAGCCTTGGAATGGAGGCTACATATTGGTGACTGGCGGAACACTAGGACACAAGCTATTATTTGACGCCGTAAACGAAAGTGACTTAAAGAACGTAGTTTTGCAGACCGGAGAAATTGACCCTGAACCCTACAGAAAGCGTCATCCCGAATGGAAAATCATGCGCTATTCCTCAAAATTCCCTGAGTTTCTGGCAGGAGCAGAGATTATTGTAACCCATTTTGGTTCCACCGCGCTAGAATCAGTTGTTTACCAGAAACCCGCAGTCATGGTGCTCAATCCAGAGTGGAAACGCACTGTCGGAAAAACAGACGCAACAATTTTCGCCAAAAAATTAGGCGCCACAATTCTGTCAGACGTCACTTTGGAAAGTTTGATAAAAGCCATAGAAAAGGCGAAGAACAACAAAATTCCAGTGTTGAAAGACGGCGCTAAAGTTTTAGCGGACATGATTTTGAATCTCTGAGAAAACGCTACGCGTTTAACGACTTATTCCCCTTTATTTATGTGGACACGCTTTCGAAATGGAAAACATTTAAATCCTGTGAAACATCGTTACCCAGTTTAGAGGCATATGTAATGTCAGAGAAGATTTCACGTGGACTTGCTTATGAATGCGTGAAATGCCATGCCGAAGTT